>SKEM01001352.1_pt1 | contig 11024 bp, 5 predicted proteins | sample 4826731 | NCBI WGS metagenome assembly SKEM01 (sample SAMN11008809, study PRJNA524170) | human gut metagenome | biome: Human fecal sample; material: Feces; isolation source: fecal sample from pouch patient p37 | host: Homo sapiens | place: Israel: Tel-Aviv | collected 2015-07-27
AAGAATACGGCTTTTATCAAGGGACAGAACATCGTACCATTAAATACCTGAATAATTTGATTGAACAAGACCATCGTCCAGTAAAGAGACGCAATAAATTCTATCGAAGTTTACGCACTGCCTCTACCACGATTAAAGGCATGGAAGCCATTCGAGGATTATATAAGAAAACCCGAAAAGAAGGCACTCTCTTCGGGTTTTCGGTCTGTACTGAAATCAAGGTATTATTGGGAATCCCAGCTTAAATCATAGATACCGTAAGGGATTTTATTCTTTATTTAAAACTTTGCAACAGAACCGACTGCTCGAACGAGCAGCCTTTTTTTATTCCAGGGAACGTCCTATTCTTTGAGTTTCCATGCTATTGAATAACCGGGACTTAGGAATTAGGGCAGCGCCCCAAAATGAAAAAAGAAAAATCCGCTTCTGCGAATTCTTCTTTTTTTTCGCAAGTTGGTACCAACTTGCAAATCTTGCTGGAAGACCGATCCCTAAAAAGAAATCGAGGAATTTTTTTGTTTTTCGGTTTCTTTTTTTATCTTTTTAGAAAGTTTGTTGGGTCAAAATTTCCAGAAGTAAAGGTTTGATTGGTTTCTTTTTGACGATTTTTGGGTTGATTTCGTCGGGAAGGATTGAGTTGATTTTCAATTTTTTCTTTCACTTCTTGATATACTTTAGAATTTGTACCGATAAGAACACCAGTATCTTTTAGATATAAATCAGCAAATTCTGCCATGATTTCTGTCATGATAGAAATTTCTTTTCCCATGGCATTGAGTTTTGCTTGGTTACTGGTTGTGGTTGTATTGGTATCAGGTTCATAACTCATACATAAAAAGCGAATGGCTTCTGAATAATTGTTAACGTCTGGATTTTTTTCGATGATGGAATCTAAAACGTCAACGTGACTGGGATAAAGGGTTACGTGTTTTTGAACAGAAGTTTTTCTCATGTTATATTCCTCCGATAAGTGTTTCAATGAGTTGGTTGTTTGTGTGAACATAGTCATTTAGTATGTTCGTATTTTCTGCTTGAATGGCAATAAATTTTTCGAATAATAAATCGAATTGATCTTTTTTGTAATTCATAAGTTCGTGGTCAAAATCGTTTTCGATTAAAATTTTTAGGTATTGATTTCGACTCCATTTTTTGCCCGTTTTGGTTGTTAGTTCCTGACAACGTTTATCTATTCTTGTAATAATTTTGGGATTGATATTTCGAACTAAAATGTCCATGGAAATTTTCCTTTCGTATCAGTGTATAATTTATGTATATCATACAAATATAGTATTTGTATAGCTATTTTTCGCCAAAACACTATACATAGCCTAGCCACAATGGCAAAAAAGTGATAGCAAATTTTTTTCTGAGAAACGTGATAGGCACAGCTTATCTAGCACCTTTCGTAAGAAAGTGATACCACGTTTCCTTATGCTCTTTCAAAATTCAGAAAAATCAGCTGTAAAACGAGTGCAGTCCGAGTAAGATTCAACGAAAAAACGGGGATTGGGGCGCCACCAAAATATCGCAACATGGGCCCATGTTGCTCTGCTCGCAAAAGAAAAAAGAAGAATAAAACCAGCAATTTTTATTAATTTAAATTGCTGGTTTTATTGCCAGAATTGCCACCATTTTTTCTCCGTCTTTGATTGTTTTTCTATCGATTCTGTTTCTTCAGAAAGAGTCGTTGATTTATTTTCCGAAGATTCTTCCGTATAAGTCAACTGTAGTTGTTCCTGCAGTTTCTCGATTTGTTGGTTGGCTTGCAGGGTGAGTTGTTGTTGTTGGTCGAGTAATTTTTGCATTTGTTTTATTTGCTCGTCTTTTTCTTGTAGTTGCATATCTTTTTGATTTAACTGTTGTTCTAGGAGAGAAAGGACTTCTAATTCGGGAACTTGGTTGGCGTTTTTGTGGTTTTCGGTTTTAGTTTTTTCGCCAACTAGTTGTTGATTTGAGTTTTCGTTTTCGTTAAAAAACATTGATTTTATAGCCTTTTGTCCGGTTTCATTAATCACAAACTTGTTTCCGATTTTCGAAAACCAAAGTTTTCGATTTTCGTCAGAAACTTTTTTGTTAATTGCTGTTTTACTAACTCCTAATTCTTCAGCAAGTTCTTTGATTGTTTTTTCTGTCATAAAATCTAAAAACCCCTCAATCTTTGAATAAGTTTTGAAGATTGTCTAATAAGTCTTTTTTTAGTTCTGAAGGAATATCGGAATTTATCTCTGATTTTTGTGCATTATTTTCTTTATTTTGGGTATTTTGTTCTCTTTCTAACTTTTCTAACTGTTGTAAAAGTTCCAATTTTCGCTTTTGTTCTTTGATTTTTTCTTGTAATGAAGTAGGTGCTTTTTCAGATTGAACTTGTTGGTTAGCTAGTTCTAATGCTTTGTTTTGTTCTTCTTTTGTTGGGGCATGTTTGTTAAAGTCGTCTGATTTTTTTATCTCAGGTTTAAATGTAAATTGATAGCCAATGACAGGCTTTCCCCGTCCTTTTCCGTATCTCTTTTGGATTGTCAGACCTTTGAAGATTGCGGTTAGTTCTTGGCGAATAGGCTTTATAATTTTTTTATTTATATCACTTTCTCTATAACTTTTAGGGATATCAAGTAATTCATGAAAGTCTTCTTTTGAAAAATAGGCAATTCCTTTGGTTCTGTATTGTTTTAATAATCTAAACATGGTTTTGGAATAACTGCTTTCTAATTCATTGAATTGTTGGAGAGAATATCGAACCCATTCTTCAAGATTATTAAGTAAGGGTAAGGCTTTCTCATGGACTTGTATTTCAGCAAAAGGAATATCAGCTTTTCCATCGATTTTAAATTGATTAAATAAAACAAATCGTTCACGTTGCAAACCGTCAGCACTTCTTCTACCAAAACGTAAATCCATTAATTTGTCATACGTTGTTTCTAAATCATCTATGAATCGAACATTTGCAGTTGCTTTATAATTGCTTAAATCTTTTAATTGTTCGAATGTAAATTGTACTTTTTTATCGCCTACGTCACGCATTCTAGATACTATAGAGAAGAATAAATTCATTTCTACTGACGTAAATTTGCGTAAAGGAATCGTATTTAATTCATGGTGGTATTTCACAATTTCATTTGCCATAAAATCCTCCTTCAAGATTAACTACTTAACAAAATTATAAAGAGCTTTCTAATAGGGGTCAAGCCCCTAATTAAAGACCCCTAAAAACAGACAAAAAGACCCCCAAAAACAGACAAAAAGACCCCTAAAAACAGACAAAAAGACCCCTAAAAACAGACAAAAAGACCCCCAAAAGATTCTGCACACCTTGGGAGAGTAAGCATACAGCCGACGGTAAAGAGGTTTAAAAAGAGGTTTAAAAAGAGATTATAAAAGAGGAGAGGGGCAAAATTTCCCGCCTAAAAATTTTCTGCTTTTTTAGCCAAACAGGTTCGCGAATTTTACTAAACTGGGAAACTTGCTCCCTCTGGTCGCTAAAAAGGTGTGAGGGAAAAACACCCTCACATTGTACCTGCGCAGTCGCCTAAAGGCTCCTTTGCTAAAAACGTTGTTTAAAGAGATTTTTTTAGAGGCTCTGCGCGCTCGTTTAAGCCGTTTTAAGACAGTTTAGTATGGATAACCCTTATCTTGTTCTTAAAGCACCTTACAGGCGGTCAGGGCAAGCCCTAACAACCCTTAAAGAGCATAAAACCATCCTAAAATTCGATTTAATCTGTCTTATCTATGTTCTTGTATATTTTATATACCTTGGGTAGTAAAACGTCTGAAAACGCAAATAAGAGCGTATGAAACAAAACAATAAGCAACCGATTCAGCAGAATTCCGGAGGAGCCATTTTCGTACGTTAGCAAAAAAGTGCTGTTGCTAAAAGCTGCTTGCGGTGCGGAGCGAACAAGGTCTCCTAGAGCGAGACGTGTACAAACAAGCTTACAAATTCGTGAAAGGCACCGGTTTTGCGCCATTTCCAAGCAAAAAAAGGTCTATCGAGCTTGCTCGATAGACCGATCGCATTTAGCCCCCCGCATTCTAACAGGGGGGGAATAATGTGAAAAATTATGGTAGTAATGCTTGATATATAGGCATTTCTTTTGGTTGCACACTTAAAAAAAATCACGATTTTGACAACTAAATTTTTAAATAAAAAAGCTTTACAGTTTAATTCAAATGTGTTTTAATATATCTATCAGTACTTGCCACGCCTCTGATTTAATATCATGCGCATTATGGTAGGGCTTTTTTTTTATATTTTTTTAAGAAAGAAGATTCTTATGAAGACATCAAATAGAAAATATAAAGTTAAAACAGTTAATCATAGAATTCCACCTAAAAAGGCATTATGTGTAATTAATAATTCCAAAGTAATTAATCAAGAGTTAAAACCATATTTATCCGAGCAAGAAATGATAAAAAAAATAAGTAAAGATATTTTTTTAACAAATTCCGATACAATTTTATTAGAAAAGTTTTTAAAGAAAAATAGTTATTTTCGATTTAGTATTTATGTTAAATTAATGAAAAATATAGATAAAGTTACTATTCTAGATGTTATTGAAACGTACAAATTAGATTCATTCATTCGTAATCAATTGCATTATTTTGTGAATCAAATAGAAATTTTTTGGAAAAAATCTCTTTCAGATAATATGTGCGTTTCTTATGAAGAAACTAGCATATTTCCGAAGAATCAGTGTTATTTGGATAAAAATATTTATTCAGATTTGAAATGGGCTGAAGATATAATTGGTCATTTTAATAGTTTTTTTTATTCAAATCAAAGTCCCACTTTTAAACATCATCATATAAAAAAAAATCATTGTTTACCAATATGGGCTTTATTTGAAGAAATAACATTTGGTAGTTTAACAACATTTATTAATCAACTTAATACAGAGTATTATAATAATTGGGTCATGAGCTGTTATGATAATCCTAAATACAAAAAAGCTATACGAAGTTGGGCAAACGTAATTAGAGCTTATAGAAATAAGATAGCTCATCATTCAAGAATATATGCATTTAAAGTTACTGACGCTCCAACAATCATAAAAAATGATTCCAAAAGTTATTTTCCTGAAAATAACTTAAAAGAAACCCAAAAGTTATATTTGTATGGAGGATTATACGTTATAAAACATCTGTTAATATATGAAGATAGCATGACACAAACTTTATGGAATAAATTTCTAATAGATTTAGAAAAAAAGATCGATAAAATCCCTTCCTTAGAAAAATCCAATTATGGTTTTCCGGAAAATTGGAGAAACAAGTTAAAAATAATGATTGTTTAATTGTTATTTAAATTGTTAGTAGACATAATGTATATACTACCAAGTAGCCCCTGGATCAACCGATCCAGGGGAAGACTTTGTGATTTTCAATTGGTCTATCTAAAACATCTTTTTAAAAGCTTGATTCTTCGCTGTTGGCTTTTTTCGATTCTTTGTGAATATTCAGTGATTATTTTTTTACTACTTGTTATTTTCCGAGGGATTTGTTAAAAGTTTAATAGCGTTTCTCAGTAAGGGACGTCGTTTTTTCATTTTCCTATGTATGGACTGCTCGAACGAGCAGCCTTTTTTTATTCCAGGGAACGTCCTATTCTTTGAGTTTCCATGCTATTGAATAACCGGGACTTAGGAATTAGGGCAGCGCCCCAAAATGAAAAAAGAAAAATCCGCTTCTGCGAATTCTTCTTTTTTTTCGCAAGTTGGTACCAACTTGCAAATCTTGCTGGAAGACCGATCCCTAAAAAGAAATCGAGGAATTTTTTTGTTTTTCGGTTTCTTTTTTTATCTTTTTAGAAAGTTTGTTGGGTCAAAATTTCCAGAAGTAAAGGTTTGATTGGTTTCTTTTTGACGATTTTTGGGTTGATTTCGTCGGGAAGGATTGAGTTGATTTTCAATTTTTTCTTTCACTTCTTGATATACTTTAGAATTTGTACCGATAAGAACACCAGTATCTTTTAGATATAAATCAGCAAATTCTGCCATGATTTCTGTCATGATAGAAATTTCTTTTCCCATGGCATTGAGTTTTGCTTGGTTACTGGTTGTGGTTGTATTGGTATCAGGTTCATAACTCATACATAAAAAGCGAATGGCTTCTGAATAATTGTTAACGTCTGGATTTTTTTCGATGATGGAATCTAAAACGTCAACGTGACTGGGATAAAGGGTTACGTGTTTTTGAACAGAAGTTTTTCTCATGTTATATTCCTCCGATAAGTGTTTCAATGAGTTGGTTGTTTGTGTGAACATAGTCATTTAGTATGTTCGTATTTTCTGCTTGAATGGCAATAAATTTTTCGAATAATAAATCGAATTGATCTTTTTTGTAATTCATAAGTTCGTGGTCAAAATCGTTTTCGATTAAAATTTTTAGGTATTGATTTCGACTCCATTTTTTGCCCGTTTTGGTTGTTAGTTCCTGACAACGTTTATCTATTCTTGTAATAATTTTGGGATTGATATTTCGAACTAAAATGTCCATGGAAATTTTCCTTTCGTATCAGTGTATAATTTATGTATATCATACAAATATAGTATTTGTATAGCTATTTTTCGCCAAAACACTATACATAGCCTAGCCACAATGGCAAAAAAGTGATAGCAAATTTTTTTCTGAGAAACGTGATAGGCACAGCTTATCTAGCACCTTTCGTAAGAAAGTGATACCACGTTTCCTTATGCTCTTTCAAAATTCAGAAAAATCAGCTGTAAAACGAGTGCAGTCCGAGTAAGATTCAACGAAAAAACGGGGATTGGGGCGCCACCAAAATATCGCAACATGGGCCCATGTTGCTCTGCTCGCAAAAGAAAAAAGAAGAATAAAACCAGCAATTTTTATTAATTTAAATTGCTGGTTTTATTGCCAGAATTGCCACCATTTTTTCTCCGTCTTTGATTGTTTTTCTATCGATTCTGTTTCTTCAGAAAGAGTCGTTGATTTATTTTCCGAAGATTCTTCCGTATAAGTCAACTGTAGTTGTTCCTGCAGTTTCTCGATTTGTTGGTTGGCTTGCAGGGTGAGTTGTTGTTGTTGGTCGAGTAATTTTTGCATTTGTTTTATTTGCTCGTCTTTTTCTTGTAGTTGCATATCTTTTTGATTTAACTGTTGTTCTAGGAGAGAAAGGACTTCTAATTCGGGAACTTGGTTGGCGTTTTTGTGGTTTTCGGTTTTAGTTTTTTCGCCAACTAGTTGTTGATTTGAGTTTTCGTTTTCGTTAAAAAACATTGATTTTATAGCCTTTTGTCCGGTTTCATTAATCACAAACTTGTTTCCGATTTTCGAAAACCAAAGTTTTCGATTTTCGTCAGAAACTTTTTTGTTAATTGCTGTTTTACTAACTCCTAATTCTTCAGCAAGTTCTTTGATTGTTTTTTCTGTCATAAAATCTAAAAACCCCTCAATCTTTGAATAAGTTTTGAAGATTGTCTAATAAGTCTTTTTTTAGTTCTGAAGGAATATCGGAATTTATCTCTGATTTTTGTGCATTATTTTCTTTATTTTGGGTATTTTGTTCTCTTTCTAACTTTTCTAACTGTTGTAAAAGTTCCAATTTTCGCTTTTGTTCTTTGATTTTTTCTTGTAATGAAGTAGGTGCTTTTTCAGATTGAACTTGTTGGTTAGCTAGTTCTAATGCTTTGTTTTGTTCTTCTTTTGTTGGGGCATGTTTGTTAAAGTCGTCTGATTTTTTTATCTCAGGTTTAAATGTAAATTGATAGCCAATGACAGGCTTTCCCCGTCCTTTTCCGTATCTCTTTTGGATTGTCAGACCTTTGAAGATTGCGGTTAGTTCTTGGCGAATAGGCTTTATAATTTTTTTATTTATATCACTTTCTCTATAACTTTTAGGGATATCAAGTAATTCATGAAAGTCTTCTTTTGAAAAATAGGCAATTCCTTTGGTTCTGTATTGTTTTAATAATCTAAACATGGTTTTGGAATAACTGCTTTCTAATTCATTGAATTGTTGGAGAGAATATCGAACCCATTCTTCAAGATTATTAAGTAAGGGTAAGGCTTTCTCATGGACTTGTATTTCAGCAAAAGGAATATCAGCTTTTCCATCGATTTTAAATTGATTAAATAAAACAAATCGTTCACGTTGCAAACCGTCAGCACTTCTTCTACCAAAACGTAAATCCATTAATTTGTCATACGTTGTTTCTAAATCATCTATGAATCGAACATTTGCAGTTGCTTTATAATTGCTTAAATCTTTTAATTGTTCGAATGTAAATTGTACTTTTTTATCGCCTACGTCACGCATTCTAGATACTATAGAGAAGAATAAATTCATTTCTACTGACGTAAATTTGCGTAAAGGAATCGTATTTAATTCATGGTGGTATTTCACAATTTCATTTGCCATAAAATCCTCCTTCAAGATTAACTACTTAACAAAATTATAAAGAGCTTTCTAATAGGGGTCAAGCCCCTAATTAAAGACCCCTAAAAACAGACAAAAAGACCCCCAAAAACAGACAAAAAGACCCCTAAAAACAGACAAAAAGACCCCTAAAAACAGACAAAAAGACCCCCAAAAGATTCTGCACACCTTGGGAGAGTAAGCATACAGCCGACGGTAAAGAGGTTTAAAAAGAGGTTTAAAAAGAGATTATAAAAGAGGAGAGGGGCAAAATTTCCCGCCTAAAAATTTTCTGCTTTTTTAGCCAAACAGGTTCGCGAATTTTACTAAACTGGGAAACTTGCTCCCTCTGGTCGCTAAAAAGGTGTGAGGGAAAAACACCCTCACATTGTACCTGCGCAGTCGCCTAAAGGCTCCTTTGCTAAAAACGTTGTTTAAAGAGATTTTTTTAGAGGCTCTGCGCGCTCGTTTAAGCCGTTTTAAGACAGTTTAGTATGGATAACCCTTATCTTGTTCTTAAAGCACCTTACAGGCGGTCAGGGCAAGCCCTAACAACCCTTAAAGAGCATAAAACCATCCTAAAATTCGATTTAATCTGTCTTATCTATGTTCTTGTATATTTTATATACCTTGGGTAGTAAAACGTCTGAAAACGCAAATAAGAGCGTATGAAACAAAACAATAAGCAACCGATTCAGCAGAATTCCGGAGGAGCCATTTTCGTACGTTAGCAAAAAAGTGCTGTTGCTAAAAGCTGCTTGCGGTGCGGAGCGAACAAGGTCTCCTAGAGCGAGACGTGTACAAACAAGCTTACAAATTCGTGAAAGGCACCGGTTTTGCGCCATTTCCAAGCAAAAAAAGGTCTATCGAGCTTGCTCGATAGACCGATCGCATTTAGCCCCCCGCATTCTAACAGGGGGGGAATAATGTGAAAAATTATGGTAGTAATGCTTGATATATAGGCATTTCTTTTGGTTGCACACTTAAAAAAAATCACGATTTTGACAACTAAATTTTTAAATAAAAAAGCTTTACAGTTTAATTCAAATGTGTTTTAATATATCTATCAGTACTTGCCACGCCTCTGATTTAATATCATGCGCATTATGGTAGGGCTTTTTTTTTATATTTTTTTAAGAAAGAAGATTCTTATGAAGACATCAAATAGAAAATATAAAGTTAAAACAGTTAATCATAGAATTCCACCTAAAAAGGCATTATGTGTAATTAATAATTCCAAAGTAATTAATCAAGAGTTAAAACCATATTTATCCGAGCAAGAAATGATAAAAAAAATAAGTAAAGATATTTTTTTAACAAATTCCGATACAATTTTATTAGAAAAGTTTTTAAAGAAAAATAGTTATTTTCGATTTAGTATTTATGTTAAATTAATGAAAAATATAGATAAAGTTACTATTCTAGATGTTATTGAAACGTACAAATTAGATTCATTCATTCGTAATCAATTGCATTATTTTGTGAATCAAATAGAAATTTTTTGGAAAAAATCTCTTTCAGATAATATGTGCGTTTCTTATGAAGAAACTAGCATATTTCCGAAGAATCAGTGTTATTTGGATAAAAATATTTATTCAGATTTGAAATGGGCTGAAGATATAATTGGTCATTTTAATAGTTTTTTTTATTCAAATCAAAGTCCCACTTTTAAACATCATCATATAAAAAAAAATCATTGTTTACCAATATGGGCTTTATTTGAAGAAATAACATTTGGTAGTTTAACAACATTTATTAATCAACTTAATACAGAGTATTATAATAATTGGGTCATGAGCTGTTATGATAATCCTAAATACAAAAAAGCTATACGAAGTTGGGCAAACGTAATTAGAGCTTATAGAAATAAGATAGCTCATCATTCAAGAATATATGCATTTAAAGTTACTGACGCTCCAACAATCATAAAAAATGATTCCAAAAGTTATTTTCCTGAAAATAACTTAAAAGAAACCCAAAAGTTATATTTGTATGGAGGATTATACGTTATAAAACATCTGTTAATATATGAAGATAGCATGACACAAACTTTATGGAATAAATTTCTAATAGATTTAGAAAAAAAGATCGATAAAATCCCTTCCTTAGAAAAATCCAATTATGGTTTTCCGGAAAATTGGAGAAACAAGTTAAAAATAATGATTGTTTAATTGTTATTTAAATTGTTAGTAGACATAATGTATATACTACCAAGTAGCCCCTGGATCAACCGATCCAGGGGAAGACTTTGTGATTTTCAATTGGTCTATCTAAAACATCTTTTTAAAAGCTTGATTCTTCGCTGTTGGCTTTTTTCGATTCTTTGTGAATATTCAGTGATTATTTTTTTACTACTTGTTATTTTCCGAGGGATTTGTTAAAAGTTTAATAGCGTTTCTCAGTAAGGGACGTCGTTTTTTCATTTTCCTATGTATGGACTGCTCGGTTCTGTTGCAAAGTTTTAAATCTACTATCAAATAAGGTAGAATAATAGAAAAAGATAGCAGGAGGAATGACGATGAATCATTTTAAAGGAAAGCAATTTCAGCAGGATGTGATTATTGTAGCCGTGGGCTACTATCTTCGTTATAACCTTAGCTATCGTGAAGTTCAAGAAATCTTATATGATCGTGGCATTAACGTTTCTCATACG
>SKEM01001354.1_pt1 | contig 11011 bp, 14 predicted proteins | sample 4826731 | NCBI WGS metagenome assembly SKEM01 (sample SAMN11008809, study PRJNA524170) | human gut metagenome | biome: Human fecal sample; material: Feces; isolation source: fecal sample from pouch patient p37 | host: Homo sapiens | place: Israel: Tel-Aviv | collected 2015-07-27
CAATGGATTTTTATTATCCCGGAAAAGGCAAGTCTGGTGATCTCCCACCGCGTAAAGGATTTGCTCAAAATTGGCATCCACAGCTATTGAAATTAATGCCTGATATTCAGTTAACCATTTTAGTGGGCGCTTATGCGACGAGAAGCTACCTTCACCTAGTATATAAAGATCGGTTGACTGATATTGTCAGGAATTATCAGCAATACCTGCCAAACTATTTTCCAATCGTTCATCCGTCACCACGAAATAAAATTTGGGAGGCAAAAAATCCATGGTTCGAGGAGCAGGTAATTCCAGACCTGCAAAGAAGAATTCAAATAATTCTAAATAATTAGCGGATGATCCAGATGCAGAAACTAGGCATTATCGGTGGTATAGGCCCAGAAGCAACAATGAATTATTATTCGGCAATCATTAAGCGGTATCAGGAGCGGATCGGGACTGATAAAGAGCTGCCTCGTATCACTATCGAATCCATTAATATGTATCACATGTTCCGTCTGCTTGATGCTCAACAGTATGATAAAGTCGCCGGTTATGTAGGAGCTGCGGCCAGTAATTTATTGAAAGCCGGGTGTGACTTTGGATTGATGTGTGGCAATACGCCCCATCTATTATTTGATCAGATTCAAGCGCGCACTGATTTGCCATTGTTAAGCATTGTCGAGACAGCGGTAGCGGCTGCCCAACAGTTGCACCTTCAACGATTGGCTTTACTAGACACCAAATTTACAATGCAAAGTGACTTTTTCATCAAGCCATTTTGAGAGGCCGGAATTGAAGTTTGCCGTCCCAGTGAAAATAATCAATCCATAATTCATCAAAAAATTGTAGACGAACTCGAAAACGGGATTGTTAAGAAAGAGACTAAGCAGCAGTTAATGACAATTATCAATAAGATGGTTCAAAAAGATCACCTTGATGGTGCAGTCTTGGGATGTACCGAATTGCCGTTAATCTTAGGGCAGGAAGATTTCAAGAACATTCAAGTGTTTGATATTGCTCAGGTTCAAATCAAGGTTGCTGTGGATCAACTTCTAAAAAAGCTAAAATAGCTGAGTGCCGCACATCCTAAATATTTACGTATTAACTTTAATCACTTCACCATCTTTGAACGTGAACTCCATGTAGCGTTGAAAGATGGTGATTTTTTTCGATTAATCGGCGAACCAGTTGCGGGTCGAATTCTTGAATGCCGCCTTGATTTTCATCCACGAAGTTACTGACCTGGTCGATGTTGTGAAGCTTGACTTGATTTTCGGATTCAATCTCCTGGACCTTTTCCTTTTGTTTACGTAGCTCCATAACTTGTTGGGTGAGGTCGTTGCAGTTTTGATGCTGGTTAGCTGCTTGGATTAGCTTTAGCTGAGCTTCTTCCAGTCGTTTATCCAGCTCCTCAATTGTCGTGCCTTTAGAGTTCTTAACGATTTTCATGATATTAGCTTTGATTTGCTTACCCGCTAATTCATGGCTTTCGATTAACTGGTTGATGGCATCAAGGGTAGCTGCTTTAAGAAGAGGTTCTTTGATATTGCGGATCATACATCGCCGACCTTTTTTGTTGCGTTTAATACGGCTGGCACAGCGCCAAACCGCAACTTTAACGGGGGTATACCACATATTTCGTTGAAAAATATCTCCGCATTTGCCGCAATAAACTCGTTGCGAAAAGCAATACTTGCTGTTAATCCTCCGGTGTTTGCCATTCTTAGTGGTGATACCGTTATGGCGCCGCCGGATCAAATTTTGCACTTGCATAAAGACGGACCTGGGAATAATGGCGGCATGGTCATTTTCAACATAGTATTGCGGCATAATGCCATTATTCTTAACACGCTTCTTGGTTAAGAAGTCAACGGTGTAAGTTTTCTGTAATAGAGCATCACCCATATATTTCTCATTCTTGAGGATCAAGGCAATCCCGCTAGAGTGCCAATTAGTTTTCTTGCCACCCGTTAATCCACCGTCTGCCTTAAGCGATTCGGCAATTTGCTTCATCGTCATTCCTTGCAGGTAGCTGTAGAAGATCCGTTTAACTGTTTTAGCTTCCTCTGGTTCAATTACCAGGTTGCCATCTTTATCCTTGGTGTAGCCGAGAAAGTGATAAGTGATTATGGTTGATCAGCACTTTGCCTTGCTGGTAACGGTACTGCAAGCCGAGCTTAACGTTTTGCGATAGCGACTCACTTTCTTGCTGAGCAAGGGAAGCCATGATGGTAATTAGGACTTCACCCTTGGCATCTATGGTGTTGATGTTTTCTTTTTCAAAGAAGATGGCAACGTTGATGGCTTTAAGGTCACGAATGTATTTTAAACAATCGATCGTGTTTCGAAACGACTAATTGACTTGGTGACAATCAGATCAATTTTGCCTGCTTTGCAAGCCCTGATCATTTTATTGAATTGATCACGTTTTTTAGTATTAGTTCCCGAGATTCTATCATCAGCAAAGATTCCAGCAAATTCCCAGCTGGGGTCTTTTTGAATCAATTCTTTGTAGTGGCTAATTTGTGTTTCGTAGGAATTAGCCTGTTCATCGAGTTCCGTCGAAACCCGGCAGTAGGCAGCGACCCGCAACCGTTCTGATTGCAGTTCATCTGGAGAACGGTTAATGCTGTTGCCGCGTTGCTGATGAGCAGGAATGATACGTACTTTACCCAATTAAATCTAATGATGCTATACAGATATTCTGCTTGCTTTAACGGCTCGTTAAAACATTGCCGAATTACCTCACGATAGAAATGCTGACTGACACCGGCTTTCTTTGGCAGGAATTTAGATAAATGCAGACCGCACTTGAGTTGAAAAACAATTTCGTGCTCGCTATTGACTCTAATAACCTGAACAAAAGCCTTGAATACTTTGGAATCAAATTTCTTCATCATTTGTCCCTGCTGGCACCAGCGAAGGAGATCACGAAAATCTTCCAGGTTATTAGCATTATCAGTATTATTGCTGTTAATTTGCTTGATCTGTTGTTGGCATTGATGGGTACTTTGTTCCAGTTCAGCAGTTTGATTAATGTATAGGCCCTTATCGATTAAACCTTCTTTCACTAAGTTCATTAACGTTTCGGCTTTCTGATCGTTGGCCTTAATCTGGTTAGTTAACCTACCTAGTTCTCCGTCTAGATCGTTGAAATGTTCCTTCAATTCTTGTACCAGTGGAGAGAGTAAAAATTTCCTGCTGAAAATCAGTTTATTCATCATGGTGCAGAATGCATTTTGAATGCTTTTTTCAGGAACCGACTTCACTGGACATAGCTTTGCCGAGTGTAAATGTTTCTGACAAGCCCAGCAGATCTTGTTAGGACGGGTTTGACGCTTGAAAGTGGAGCCACAATGGCCACAAATGATCTTGCCAGAGAATAAGTAGTGTTGTTGATACTTATGACTGCCGGACTCAATATTTCGCTGTTGGGCGGTTTGCTTTAACAGTTCTTGCGCTTTATTAAAGTTTTTACGGCTGACTAAAGCTGGATGATGTTCTTCAATTAAATATTGTGCTAGTTCACCTTGGTTAAAATGACGGTGGTATTGATCATCACGGTAGGTTTTTTGGCATAACATATCGCCGGTATAGTTGATGTTGCGAAGGATGTTAATAATAGTGCTGCTCCACCAATGATGACCACGCTGGGTTGGAATATGTTCATAGTTTAGCTGCTTAGCAATTTGGCCAGTTGAACTGCCCTGAAGAAACTGATCAAAAATTTGCTTAACGATTTGAGCTTCATGGGGGTTAGTTACTAAGTTGCCGTTCTGAATAGAGTATCCGTATGGTGCCGAAGAAACCCTGAAACTACCATCCGCAAACCGCTTCCGAATAGACTAGCGTAAATTACCCGCAGTTGAGTTTGACTCGTCTTGAGCAATGCTGCTGAGAATAGAAAGAAACAGCTCGCTGGCCATCTCACCGGTATTGATACGTTCCTTTTCAAAGTAGATAGGAATGTTTAATTGCTGGAGTTCACGAACAATTTTCAAACAATCAGTTGTGTTACGCGATAATCGGCTAATTGACTTGGTAATCACCAAATCGATCCGTTGGTTATGACAATCGACCAGTAACTCTTTTAAGGCATTGCGGTGATTCAGTTTGGTGCCTGAAATACCTTCATCAAAGTAGACTCTAACTAGCTGCCAATTAGGGTGGCGATTGATATATTCTTGGTAATGCTGCCGCTGATTTTCAAGGCTTTCCAATTGTTCGACATTGTCAGTGGAAACTCGGCAATAGGCTGCCACTCTTAATTGTTTGACATCACGCTGGTAGCTATTGATTTTCGTAATGGTTGACATGGCAAACCTCCTTTCGTCAGTGTGGTATGTTAGCTCTGAATGATTGATGTATCAACGTTTTCTGGCTCTATTAAAGGCGGAAAAGATTGTTGATTTAATTGATCGATTTGCTTGAATTCGTTTTCGGAGATTAGTCCCTTATTTAGTAGCTTCGTGATGACTTGACGGGATTGCTGGTAATGAAGTTCATCTAATAGCTGCTGTTGTGTTGTGTCGGTTTTAATAGGCATCAGTGGTTGGTGAGTTACTGTCTTAACTTGTTTAGTCATTGTAATTACCTCCACTGATAAGCCAGTTAAAGCTAAGAAGTAAACCATGGCAACAAAAAAAGCCTGCAGACCGCAGTCCACAGGCTAGAAATAATTATTGTTGGTTGTCCTTGTTATGAAGTTGTTGCAAAACGCTTTTTAGCTTATCGGGAACCGGCAAGCCAAGACGGCTGGCGTTTTCAAGTAAGGAGATTCCTTCATTGGAAATGTAGAAGAAGATAGTAGCCGTTCTGATTGCGGATCCATTCTTCAATAAATAAATATCGAGGACATTGGCAATTCCAACTAATACTAAAATCAGGACTTTGCGAGTTAGACCACGAAAGCCAATTTCACTTGACAGCCTATGCTCGTTAATGGCGCAGAGAATCCCGGTTAAGTAATCCACTAACATAAAAATTAACAGTGCATACAGAAAGTCGTCCAGTCCGCCCAAATACCAGCCAAGAAAGGCCCCGATTGCTCCACAATAAGAATTAATTGTAATAGCACTAATCTTCAAGCGTAATCCCCCTTTTGTATTCTGCCTTCAACTCCATAAATTCGTGCCCATACTTAACATCGTCAATAAAACCGATATCGTAGCCGCGGCCTTCGAACCAAATATTGGTATCTTCATCAACATCAGGGCGGTAACGAATAATGAAAGAGAGCTGTTTTTCAAGTTTGACAGTTACGGCGGTGTGGTATTCTTGACCATGAAGGGAAGATACCTTGGCCCAAACATCGCCTAATTTAACGTTTTTATACATGCTCATCCCGGTATTAGGATTTTCACCCACATACTTTTCTTTCATCAGCGTAATGCGCTTATTCAATTCGCCGATATCGGCAATTTTACTAACGCGATTATTTTGTTTCTGCAATTAAAATTCCTCCTTTCAGTAAGGTGCCAGGATTGCCCGGAGAAACTTAATCATGGCGTCAAAATCAGCGGTTTCACGATATTCATAAAGATAAGCAATTGTGTAGAGAATGGCGGTATGAATATCGTCAGGAAGTGGATCAAAAGCAGACAAGGGTTGCCGTAAAACATTTTCGACCGTAGCTGTTGCCGATCCAATCAACTTTGTGATGAGGTCATCCTCAACAGTGTTATCTACCCTCAGGTAGGCTTTTGTTTCGGCTAAAGTAATAGCAGCCACATTTCATCAATCCTTTCTACTTAGCAGCCATGGACAAGGTTTTAATTGCTTCTGGTAGAACGACTTTGCCATCAACTCGTTGTGAGCCTAAGAAGCCAACTTGACCAGTTACGGCGTAAAGCTCATTAAGACGTTTAAAGGTTCGACCTTGACGATCAGCAATCCAATAGTAATTGAAATCACCAAAGAGTACCGGTTTATTGGCGGCAGCCAATGTCGGCATGAATGGACTAGTGTAAACCGGACAGTTAAGAATTCGGTCTGGTTGGCCCGCCTGAACGGAAGGTTGCCAAATGTACTGGTCATTCTTATCCTTCATTTTGCGGATGGCTTTCACGGTGTCATCGTTCATCAAAAAGACAGCATTTTGACGGTATGGCGCCTTTAAGGAATAGAAAAGGTCGATCAAATCATCAAAAGTTAACGTATCGGCCTTAGCAGCTGTGGATCCGGCTGAAGCACCATTAGTGTCAGTTAAGATGCCAGTAGGTTGACCAGTACTGTTACCGGTTAAAAAGGCTTGTTCTTCGGCATTACCGAGTCGGCGGCCAAATTCATCAGAGATATAGGACATCAAATCAAATGCGGAATCGTTTAGTAATTCTTCCGACACTTTGATTAGGGTTCCTAACTTATGGGCACCTAGTGACACCTGACTAAATTGCGTGTTGGACTCTGTGTAGGCTGCTTCTTCCTCAAGCCAAGCAGCTGTTCCTTCGCTGGCAACAACCGGAATCTTGTGTTCACCGCTGTTGGTTTGGATGACATGGCTGATGGTTCGTAGGACATTTGCTTTTTGCAACTTTTGGATAAGTTGGTTTTCAAATTCGTCGGGCACTAGGAAGCCACCATCTGGATCCGTACCTTCTTTCAGTGCATCAACGACCGCATGACCACGCATCATTTGCCAGAAGTTTTGCGCATAAGCGTCTTGACTCTTCGGTAGTTTTCCAGCGGTTGGGGAATTAGTAAGGGCCTTACTGGTGGGTTGGTTCAGTGCCGCTTCAATTTCTGCCTGCTTGTGCCGTCGATCGATTTCCTTATTTATAGGCATTGTTTCTATGTGTTTGCAGTTGCATAATTTATAAAATTTAGGAGAATTCACCTTAGTATGATGTATTGAAATATAAAAGCAGTTAGTTAACACATTAAGTCCTTTTAGAAGGTAACGCTGCCTATTTTAGGTTAAAAGATACCTTGCCTAGCCACACAGCTCATAAATTTTCTAAAACAATGAGTATAATCAATGCTTTTTAATTGCGTTTTTGATATACTGTACCTAACTAAAATTAGAAAAGGAGTTGCTAAGAATGGAAATCACAATTAATGGTGAAAAGCGGCAATTAGTAGGCAATCCACCAGCTGTTGGTGACGAATTCCCACACTTCAAGGTTTTTGATAAGAATGGTGACAAGGTTAAGACCCGGCAATTGCTTGGCAAAATAACTCTCTTAAGCGTTGTTCCAGATATTAACACCCCGGTTTGTAGCATTCAAACACAGCGGTTTAACTCAACAATGGACCAATTCCCAGAGGTTAATTTCCTGACCATTTCAACTAACACGACTGAAGATCAACAGAAGTGGTGTGCCGCTGAAGGTGTCAAAAACATGGAATTGGTTTCTGACAAGGAAGAATCCTTTGGTTACGAATCAAAGCTGTTAATACCAGATGAAGGAATCCTTGCGCGGTCAGTCTGGATTCTTGATCCGGATGGGAAGGTTGTTTACCGGCAAATTGTAACTGAATTAACTGATGAACCAGACTACGAAAAAGCAATTGCTGAATTAAAGAAGTTAATTTAGGTTAAATCAATAACTAAGGCCGTCCTTAGTTGTCGATTTTTTTATTATTGTGATTCTTGATTGCGCTATAATATTTTGTGAGGTGAAAGAGATGGCTGACAAAGTTGTTGCGCATCCGCTAATTACGATTGCAAATATTATTTGGAGTTTTAATCCCCTGACCCATTTACCACAAGTCCTGCTGGTCAAACGGGCTTATCCGCCATTTGAGGGCCACTGGGCTTTACCAGAAACCCTATTGTGGCGGGATGAAAGTGCTGACGCTGCCTGTATCCGCCTGATTAAGGATAAAATTGGTGTTCGTCTATCAAACAGTGCTACCGAACAGTTGGCAACCTTCACCGATCCCGACCGGGTAAGCCGTGGGCGGGCCTGGGCGATTGCCTACATGACTTTCTTACCGACAATGCCGCAACTGAGGGCCGGGTACGGAGCAACCGAAGTCGGGTGGTTTAGTCTTAACTTTGACCACGGGAAGTTTATCTTGCAAAATGGTGACTTAGTTTTGAGTTTGGCTGCAGGGCCGGCGCTAGCATTTGACCACCACCAAATTATTAATACGGCCATTGTACGAATTAAAAATAAACTGGACTACCAGCCAACCATTTTACAGATCTTAGGACCGACTTTTACCCTTCGGCAAGCCCGCGAAGTTTATGCTACTTTCCGCCAAACAACGGTCGATCAAATTGATAATTCTAATTTTAAAAAGACCCACCAAAAGCTGTTTAAGGAAGTTGGTACCGCCGCAACAAAGCGGTCAGGCCGGCCACCAAAGTTATTTAAACTGGTACTACCTTGCGTCTAAAAATAAAAGTGCTACAATTAGTGATAATAAAAGTTCAATATACTTTTATTTTTTTTGCAGTAGTTAAAGTATTTTTTACCTAAATTTGTTAGGAGTTATTTAATAATGAAACATGAATTATTAACCGACATGTATGAGTTTTCAATGGCCAACGGTTATTATCAAACGCTTCCCCACGATAAGCAGGCGCGCTTCGACGTCTTTTACCGTAAGGCGCCCGATGATGGCAGTTTTGTGATTAGTGCTGGATTGATGCAAGTAATTGATGAAGTTAAGAACTGGCACTTTTCAACTGGTGACATTGCTTATCTGCGGTCCCTTAACCACTTTAGTGACGACTTTCTCTTTTACCTGACGTCAGCTCACAATCGCTGCTCAATTAAGGCAATCCCAGAAGGCACGCCAGTCTTCCCACAGGAACCAATCCTTAGTATTAGTGGCCCACTAATTGATGTCCAACTTCTCGAAACCCTGATCTTAAACATCATTAACCACCAATCATTAATTGCAACGAAGGCATGGCAGATCACCAGCGTTACTGGCGGACGCCCAGTAATGGAATTTGGTGCACGACGGGCGCAGGGGCCTGATGCCGCAATATATGGTGCGCGGGCTGCCATTATTGGTGGGTGCAGTAGTACCTCCAATGTGCTAGCTGCCAAGCTGTTTAACCTTCCGGCGGCGGGGACGATGGCCCACGCCTGGATTGAAAGCTTTCCTGATGAATTAACGGCCTTTCGTGCCTGGGCCAAAATTTACCCTGACAATGCTGCCCTGTTAGTTGATACTTACGATGTGGTTAACTCTGGGGTACCGAACGCAATTAAAGTCTTTAAGGAATTGCGGGCAGCTGGCCACGAACCGGTTGGTATCCGCATCGATTCTGGTGATATTGCCCAGTTGGCAACCAAGGCTCGGAAGATGATGGACGAGGCTGGTTTTACCAACGCTAAGATTACTGCTTCAAACGCCCTTGATGCCCACATTGTTAAGTCATTGCTTGATGAAGGGGCACCACTGGATAACTTTGGGATCGGTGAGCGACTAATTACCAGTTCATCCAGTCCAGTATTAAGCGTTGTTTATAAAATGTCGGCACTAGAAAATGATGGCAAATGGGTGCCAAAGATCAAGATTAGTAATAGTCGCGAAAAGATTACGCTCCCTGGAAATAAGCAGATTTACCGGCTCTACGATAAGCATAATCCCCAACACGCTGTTGCCGATGTAATTGCCCTGGCTGACGAGCAGATTGGAACCGAAATTGCGGCAATCAATGCTGACATTCACGTCACCCGGAATAAAGTGATTCTAACCGACTTCATTGCTAAGCCACTGCTTAAGCAAGTTTTGACACTGAAAAAAGCGGCGCCAATTGAAACCGACACTTTTGCCATCCAGCATTTTGCGCAGACCGAATTAGCACAGCTGCCGGCGGCTACTAAGCGGTTGCTTAATCCGGACCGCTTCCCAGTTTATTTAACCAAGCGGTTAGCTGACTTGCAACAAAAGCTGGTTGATGAGGCACAAAAATAAGGAGTTAGCAATGACTAAAGCATTATTAATTATTGATTATACAAACGATTTTGTCGCTGACAATGGTGCGCTTACTTGTGGCAAGCCAGCGCAGGAATTAGAAGATTATTTGGTTCAGCTGGCCAACCGTTTTTACCAAAATGGCGACTACGTAATTTTCCCGACTGATGCCCATTGTAGGGACCGGTTTAGTCCAGAAGCTAAACTCTTCCCGCCACATAACGTGGTCGGTACGCCTGGTCAACAGCTATACGGCAAGGTTAATGACTGGTTTGAACAACATCAGGCCAGTGACCGGGTTTACCAGTTTAATAAGAACCGCTATTCATCATTTCAAAATACTAATCTTGATAACTACCTGCGGGAACGAAAAATTGATAACTTGTGGATTGCAGGTGTTTGCACCGATATCTGTGTCCTGCACACCGCAATTGCCGCCTATAATTTGAACTACCAGATTACGATTCCGGTTAAGGGGGTCACCACCTTTACCAAGCATGGTCAGGAGTGGGCGCTTGACCATTTTAAGAATTCACTGGGTGCGACGCTGGTTTAATGAATTTTGACTGCCTGCTATGAAGTAAGAACCCCAGTACTTGAATATTAAAATTAGTTCTTTTCATCGGGGCTGTTATTGGTTTATGTTTAATAAAGTTAGGGACGCTATTACAGAATAAAATGGAGGAGAATAATGTGAAGTGAACCCTGTAAGTTGGACACTTTAATTGATTCTATGATATTCGGGGCTGTGACATAAGTTCCTAATAATAAATGGAGTTGGATGAAATCTTCGGATTCCATTCAGCTCCGTTTTCCTTTAAACTATAGATATATTGACAAAAGAAAAAGACATCGACTGATCCTCGATGCCTTCAATATCCTTGAAAGGATATAATATAATGCAAAGTAATTATAACATTAATCAACTTAGTTTGGCTATGGCAACTGACTATCAAGTATCTGTCAAGTTTTCATAGGTAGCCTTTAAATATACAGTTTTAGTGGGTTAGTGCCTTAAAAAGTTGTCCCATTGGTCTACTTGTGGCCGTGTTAATCGGAATTATTCCTTGTACTGCTCCAATTGACGGCTTTGTCGGTGCCTTTCTTAGAAACTCTCCAGTTCGAATATGCATTTCCTGTAATAGGC
>SKEM01001356.1_pt1 | contig 10998 bp, 6 predicted proteins | sample 4826731 | NCBI WGS metagenome assembly SKEM01 (sample SAMN11008809, study PRJNA524170) | human gut metagenome | biome: Human fecal sample; material: Feces; isolation source: fecal sample from pouch patient p37 | host: Homo sapiens | place: Israel: Tel-Aviv | collected 2015-07-27
CCTTTTAAAAAAGTGAAAAATTATGTAAGATATTATTGTTAGTTAGATGGAGGATATAATATGAATTTAGGTTTAGCAATATTTTTGATTATTATTGCACTTTTAGTTGGTGCAACAGCAGGTTTTTATGGTGCAAGAGCATACATGAAGAAGTATTTTAAGGAAAATCCTCCTATTAGTGAAGATATGATCGTTGCTATGATGTCTCAAATGGGACAAAAGCCTTCTAACAAGAAGGTTCATCAAGTAATGAACATGATGAAGCATCAACAAAAGTAATTATTAGATTATTTTGTGGTGTTAAGGCGAGGGATTATTCCTTCGTCTTTTTTGGTGTTCTTTTTAAAGAATGGAGTGAGTAAATGAACATATTTAAAAAACTGGGTTGGTTTTTTAAACAAGAAAGGAAACGTTATATTATCGGAATTACTTTTCTTGCTTTAACCTCTTTAGCCAACTTAATTCCGCCAAGAGTATTAGGACTGATGGCAGATCAGCTGGATCAAGGTCACATCTCATGGGGGCAATATGGGATGTTGGTTCTAGCTGTTTTGGCTGCCGCCTTCGTTTTATATATTTTGCGCTACTTTTGGCGTAAGCAAATTTGGGGCGGGGCCGCAGAACTAGAACGACAAATGCGTTCTAAACTGTTCGACCACTTTATGATCATGGACAGAACATTTTATCAGCGCCACCGAACCGGTGACTTGATGGCCCATGCAACTAACGATGTGACTTCTATTCAAAACGTAGCCGGTGATGGCGTTTTAACTTTAGTCGACTCTCTTGTCATGGGATTATCAACTATGATTGCCATGATCATTTTCGTTGATTGGCGTCTGACTATCGTTGCTTTATTGCCACTGCCATTTTTGGCACTAGGTGCTTGGAAGCTTGGGGGTCGTTTGCATGATGCTTTTGATAAATCACAGGCTGCTTTTTCACGTTTGAATAATAAGACCCAAGAATCCGTTTCAGGCATCAAGGTGCTGAAGACCTTTGGTCAAGGAAAAGAAGATACTCAGGCCTTTGACAAAATGGTCGATGACACAATTAATATCAATAAAAAAGTGTTTGTATGGGACTCCTTATTTGATCCATTGGGTACGGCAATTATCGGTGCAACCTATGTAATTACCATTATTTATGGTGGACTTTTAGTTACAAATAAAGTGCTATCGATTGGTCAGCTCGTTTCCTTCATTGCCTATATTGCCAACATGGTTTGGCCGATGTTTGCGATTGGTTATTTGTTCAATATTTTGGAAAGAGGTAGTGCGAGCTACGACCGTGTAGAAAAGCTACTTTATGAAAAGCCGTTAATTACTGATGCCCACGCTGATCAAAGTATTAGGGCTCAAGACTTACAAGGTGATTTGCATTTTGATATTAAGTCGTTTGCTTATCCTGATGAAAAGGATATTCCAGTATTAAAGAACATCGATTTCACCTTAAAACCTGGTCAAACTTTAGGTTTAGTAGGTCGTGTAGGTGCTGGTAAAACGACAATCATTCAGCTGCTATTGAGAGAATTCGACCAATATGACGGTGAAATCACCTTAAATGGCATCAATATCAAGAAAATTCCGCTTAAAGTTTTACTTAGCCAAATATCTTATGTTCCCCAGAACAACTTCCTCTTTTCAACGAGTATTGGTAGAAATATTGCTTTCTCAGAGGCAGATGCAGGCAAAAATGAGATTGCGGTAGCTGCTAAGAAGAGTGATTTGCACGATGATGTTTTACAAATGCCACAGGGCTATGAGACTTTAGTCGGTGAAAATGGACTTTCACTTTCTGGTGGTCAACGTCAAAGAATGTCCATTGCCCGTGCTTTGCTTAAAGATAGCCAAATTTTGATTTTGGATGATGCTTTATCAGCGGTTGATGCAAAGACTGAAACCGAAATTCTAACTTCTTTGAGAAATGAAAGAAAAGATAAGACCACGATGATTGCGGCACATAGATTGACATCGGTCATGGATGCCGATTTGATCTTAGTCTTAAAAGACGGTCAAATTATTGAACGAGGCAATCACCAAGATCTGCTCAAAGAAAATGGCTGGTATGCGGAAATGTGGCGTAGACAAGAATTGCAAGCAAAGGTGGGTGAAGATGTAGATGAATAATGAAGAAAAGCAAGAATCAGTGTGGTCTAAGGCAATCCCATTTAAAGAGCAGGTAGCGATTTTTAAACGTTTGATGGGCTTTGTTAAACACTTCAAGTTTGAAATGACCATTGCCTTGATTGGTGCCTTCTTAGTCAGCATTATCAATATTTTGCTTCCGCGTGGATTGCAATATTTCTTAGACAACTTTTTGCTTAAACAAAGTGCAACTGTCCAAATTATTCTTTTTGCGGGTTTGCTTTATGCAGTAGGTTCAATTTTAAAAGCGGTAATTCAGTTTACTTACCAATATTTCTTTGCTTTGGGTTCTGAAAAGACCTTGGAAAGCATTAGAAGAGCGCTTTATCGAAAATTGCATGAGTTAGGGATGCGCTATTTTGATCAAACTCCTGCCGGTTCAATCGTTTCAAGAGTTACTAACGATACGATGACTCTTAGCAACTTCTTGACTGTGCTTTCAACTGTAGTAATTGGTGCTTTTTCTGTGGTTACAGCATTGGTCGCAATGTTTACTACGAACGTGATTGCAGGCTGGATTGTTTTAGCGTTTGTGCCAATTTTGCTCTTTGTGATTTGGCTCTATTCGCAAAAGAGTTCGCGGCTTTATCGTAACTATCGTGAACGTTTGAGTAGAATTAACGCTAACTTGAATGAGTCAATTGAGGGCGTCTCGATTATTCAGCAGTTTAACCAAGAAAAGAGAATGACCAACCAATTTGAGGGTGAAAATGGTGGGTTGATGAATACGCGTTTCAACATGATCCGTATTAACTCATTGCTGCTTTCACCTTTGACTAGTTTGCTTTATTCATTGGCTTTAGCTGTAACGTTGATGTATTTCGGTTTTCCATTGCAGGCAACATTTGTGCCAGCTGGTGTGGTATATGCTTTCTCACAATACTTATCACAATTGTTTAATCCAATTTCAACTATGATGGACCAGATGACTTTCTTCCAAGATGGTATCGTAGCCGGTAAGAGAATCTTTGCGATTTTAGATGATGAACAATATGAGCCAAAGCAAAATGCTCAAGAAGGATTGACTATTAGCCGCGGTAAGATTGAATTTAAGCATGTTAGTTTTTCTTATGACGGTAAAAATGAAATCTTGCATGATATTTCATTCGTAGTAAATCCAGGTGAAACTTTAGGTATTGTTGGTCATACTGGATCTGGTAAGAGCTCGATCATCAATGTAATGATGCGTTTTTACGAATTTGGTAAAGGCGAGATCTTAATTGATGATGTAGATATCAGAAAATATCCTAAAGAAGAACTGCGTAAAAAGCTGGGGCTTGTTTTGCAGGAACCATTCATGTTTTATGGTGATATTTCTTCTAATATTCGTTTGTATAATAAGAACATTACAGATGAGCAAATTAAAGATGCGGCTAAGGCAGTTCAAGCAGATCAATTTATCGAAAAGATGCCAGGTAAATATCACGCAAAGGTAATTGAAGGCGGCGAAGAATTAAGTCAAGGTCAGCGTCAATTAATTTCTTTTGCTAGAACATTGGTTACAGACCCTAAAGTTTTGGTATTGGACGAAGCCACAGCTAACGTTGATACCGAAACTGAAACTATGATCCAACAGGGACTTAAACGTTTACGTAAAGGTAGAACAACTTTAGCGATTGCTCACCGTTTGTCTACAATTGCCGATGCGGATCAAATTATCGTGTTAGACAAGGGGAGAATCATTGAACGTGGTAACCATGAACAGCTTCTTGCTAAGAAGGGTTACTACTACAATTTGTATACTCTGCAGAATAATGAAAATAAAGAATAGTTAATAAAAGACGTTTCGCACGAATGCAGACGTCTTTTTGTTATAATGATTAAAAGGAATGAAATAATTATGAATATTAATACGGAGGAAAAATGAGAAGATTTTACGCTGTTCGTGGTGGTGCGGGCGATGTTGCTGAACCAGATGTTAATGCAAAACCACAAGATAATTTATATTTAGCTGTTAATTCAGAGTGGCTTTCTAAAGCTGAAATCCCTGCTGATCGTACTTCAACTGGTGTCAACTCAGAACTAGACATTAAGATTGAAAATAGAGTGATGAAAGACTTTGCCGATATTGCTGCAGGCAAAGAAAAGATGCCAGAGATTAAGGATTTTGATAAGGCAATTGCTTTATATAAGATTGCTAAGAATTTTGAGAAAAGGGATGCAGAAGAAGCAAACCCTATTCAAAATGACTTGCAAAAGTTATTATCATTAACTGATTTTGCCGACTTGGGTAAAAAAGCAAATGATTTATACATGGGTCCATATATTTTACCATTCGTTTATGGCGTCGATGCCGATATGAAGAATACCGACGTTAATGTCTTATACTTTGGTGGTCCAAGTACCTTCTTGCCAGATACAACAACTTACAAGACAGACGATGCTAAAAAGTTGTTGGACATTTTGCAAGATCAAAGCATTAACTTGCTAATGATGGCCGGTATTGGTAAAACTGAAGCCAGAGAATATGTTGAAAATGCTTTGGCATTTGACGCTAAGGTGGCTAAGGTTGTTAAGTCAACTGAAGAATGGGCTGACGATGCTGCAATTTACAACCCAGTATCATATGATGAATTTATCGCTAAGTTTAAGTCATTTGATATGGCTCAATTCTTAGATGATATTTTGCCTGAAAAGCAAAAGCGTGTAATTGTGATGGAACCACGCTTCCTTGATCATGCTGAAGAATTAATCAATGCTGAAAACTTTGACGAAATCAAGGGTTGGATGCTAGTTAAATTCATTAACGGCGTGGCATCATACTTGTCACAAGACTTCAGAGAAGCAGCCTTTCCATTTAGTCATGCAATTAGTGGTATTCCTGAACTTCCTTCTCAAATTAAGCAAGCATATCGTATTGCCAACAGTGCCTTTGATGAAGTAGTTGGTATTTTCTATGGTAAGAAATACTTTGGTGAAAAAGCCAAGCACGATGTTGAAGATATGATTCACAACATGCTTAAGGTTTATGAAGAAAGAATTAACCATAATACTTGGCTATCTGATGAAACTAAGAAAAAGGCAATTGTTAAGTTAAATGCTTTGGTCCTTAAGATTGGTTATCCAGAAAAAATTGAAAAGATTTTTGATTTGTTACAAGTAGATCCTGAAAAGAGCTTATATGAAAACGAAGCTGCTATGGATGCAGTACGTACAAAGTACATGCTTGAAAAATTGACTAAACCAGTTGATCGTTCTGTATGGCTGATGCCAGGCAACTTGAACAACGCTTGTTACGACCCACAAAGAAACGATTTAACTTTCCCAGCTGGTATTTTGCAAAAGCCATTCTACGATATTAACCAATCAAGAGGTGCTAACTACGGTGGTATCGGTGCTACTATTGGTCACGAAGTTTCTCACGCCTTTGACAATAATGGTGCTAAGTTTGATGAGAACGGTAATATGAACAACTGGTGGACTAAGCAAGACTTCGCTGAATTTAATAAGCGTGTTGGTCAAATGATCGATATCTTTGATGGTTTGCAATATGGCCCTACTAAGATTAACGGTAAGCAAGTTGTTTCTGAAAACATCGCTGACCTGGCCGGTTTAGCTTGTGCCGTTCAAGCAGGTAAAGCTGATGGTGCGGATTTGAAGGACTTGTTTGAAAACTACGCTAGAAGTTGGATGGAAAAGCAACGTCCCGAAGCAATTAAGACTGAAGTTCAAACTGATGTCCATGCACCACAACCAACTAGAGTAAATATTCCGGTTCAATGCCAAGATGAATTCTATGATGCCTTTGGCGTTAAGAAGGATGACGGCATGTGGCTTGATCCAGAAGATAGAATAACTATTTGGTAAAAAATTTTTATTTAAAATAAAAGACAAGATTTTCTGAGTACTGAAAGTCTTGTCTTTTTATATATAAAGCAAAATATAATATACATACAATGCATATACTAAAAAGGGAAAAATAAAGTGATGTTATTAAATGATATTGTATGTTGACAACTGGAGCGTTTTCATGATAAAACAGGATGCGAAATGATGCTGTACGGTAATAAGATGCATCTTATATAGTTTAAAAATCAATTTTTTCATTTTAAAGCTGGGATTTTTGTCTTGTATATAAGTTTATTGAAAAATATTTTGATTATTTTTTAATAAATAAGCTAAGAAGACTAATGAATGAGAGTAGCTAGAATTGAAAGGAAGAGAGAGCTATGAGAAATCGAATTGTTACTGCTGTTAAGCAGAGATTTAGTATCCGTAAGTTAAGTATAGGTGCAGCAAGTGTATTATTGGGGACTTCACTGTACTTTATGGGCGTAAGTGCGCCTGTTGTACATGCTGACACTATTGGTGCACCTGCAGCTTCATCTGAAAAAACAGATAGTAGTGATCCAGTAAGTGTTGCTAAAGATTCTACAAAGAGTGATGTCGATGTAAATAAAGCTATCGACCAATATGCTGAAAAGGAGCAAGATGCTGTTAATGAGCAAGAGGAAAAGGAAAAGACTGGCAATAAAGTAATTATTCGTCCTAGTGATAAGCAACCTGTAACGGTATATAATACTACAGACCGTAAAACTCAAGTTGAAAATATCATCCAAAAAGAAATTAATGATGGTATTACCAAAGCCAATCAAAATTGGGATAAAATCCAAGAATACAAAAAGAATCATAATGATAAGCAAATTCTAAATGGTACAGAGTCCGATTACTTTGAAAATCAGGGCTTAAGTATTGATGATGAAAATTAATAAAATTACTGTTACCGATGATAAGGATACGACTAAAACCAAGGATGTAGATACTAAAGCAGTAGATGGAGAAACTAAAGATATCGGGGAAATCACAGAAATTGCTGATTTTGACGGTATTGATATTACTCATACCAGTCATATGACTGATAAAGAGAGAGAGGCTATGAAAGTCAATAGTGATAATAAAGTCATTGTTGATTTTCAACCTGCTCAATACCAAGATCAAGATAAAGAAATTGATAAAGAAATTACAGTCACTTATGATAATTTAAACAATTCTTATTATCTAGAGAATATCAATGATGAGACTAAGAGAATTAAAATTTCAAGAATTGATCGAACTTTCTCTAGTATTGAGGTAGCAGATAATCCTCACCGTTTTTATGGTGGCTGGCGTGGAAATAAGTATGATAATTATGATCCATGTAACGGACCACAATTAATTATTTATAATGATCCGTCTGATGGATTTTTCTTCAATAATATTAAACAAGTTTCTGTTAAAGATATTTATTACGATGACAAGGGTCATCCAATTAAAACTGGTGATAATAAAACTGGTGATAAGAATACGGCTTGGATTTTTGTCACTAGTTTAAATTCTAATGGCGGGGGCAATATTGAAAAAGTTAGAGCCCTAGGTCCCAATAATTCACCAGTAAATGCAGAAAAAATTGCGGGTTCTACGGTAACGGTAACTGATCATAATGATGGTTGGTGGTACTCTGATAATAATAATAACTTTGGCAAAGATCCAGATTGGGATAATAATGATGAAAATAACCTATTCGGTTTTGTAGGTACTGTCGCATTCCAATATTATCCAGGAATGACTTTACAGTATCGTGCTGATGATTCTCAATGGGGAAGTCACTGGGCATGTACGCAAACTCAAGTTGTTTCAAGTTTGTATACCCCCGTCATTATTTATGATCATATTAAAGACGGCTATAGTCGCAGCGATGATGTTAATATGACTGTTCACTATGTCATGGATGACGGCTCAGAGGCACCAAGCGACAGCAAGCAAACGGTCAGCGTTACTGAAAGCGGCATCAAAGATAGCGTTACTGGCAAGATCACTTGGACACCTGCTGACAGTCAAACGTTTAAGGATGTTGTACCACCAAAGATGACTGGCTATAAACCTGATCAAGATAAAGTAGCTGGTCAAACAGTTAAATTCGGCGATAAGGACATTGAAGTTACCGTTACTTATTTGCGTGATAAACAATTCGGTCACATTGATTATATTGATGATGGCACGAAGACTACTTTAACTACTGACAACTTCTCAGGTAAAACCAACGGGCATGAAAACTACACGCCAACTAATCGAATTCAAGAATTTGAAAATAAAGGCTATGAATTTGTTTCAAGTGATTATCCAGATGGCGGCTTTAACTTTGATGATAACGATCAGCAAGAGCAAGTCTTCCATGTTCACTTGAAACACGGCACTGTAACCGTTACAACTAAGAATCCGCAAAATCCAGACACACCGATTAATAATCAATATCCGCAAGGTCCTAAATATCCAAAAGATATTAACAATACCAATAAAGATGTTAAACGGACAATTGATTACAAGTTTAAAGATGGCAAGACTGCTCAACCAACTGTTAACGATAGTTTGCATTTTGAAAGAACAGTAGTCATTGATAAAGTAACTGGCAAGGTTTCAAGCGATACTTGGACACCAAGTCAAGACTTTAATGACATTCAAACACCTGCAGTTCAAGGCTATACTCCTGATAAAGCAGTAGTCAGCGACAAGAATATTGATCATAATCATGACGATATCATTGAGCATGTTGTTTACAGTCCTGATAAACAATTCGGCCACATTGATTATATTGATGATGGCACGAAGACTACTTTAACTACTGACAACTTCTCAGGTAAAACCAACGGGCATGAAAACTACACGCCAACTAATCGAATTCAAGAATTTGAAAATAAAGGCTATGAATTTGTTTCAAGTGATTATCCAGATGGCGGCTTTAACTTTGATGATAACGATCAGCAAGAGCAAGTCTTCCATGTTCACTTGAAACACGGCACTGTAACCGTTACAACTAAGAATCCGCAAAATCCAGACACACCGATTAATAATCAATATCCGCAAGGTCCTAAATATCCAAAAGATATTAACAATACCAATAAAGATGTTAAACGGACAATTGATTACAAGTTTAAAGATGGCAAGACTGCTCAACCAACTGTTAACGATAGTTTGCATTTTGAAAGAACAGTAGTCATTGATAAAGTAACTGGCAAGGTTTCAAGCGATACTTGGACACCAAGTCAAGACTTTAATGACATTCAAACACCTGCAGTTCAAGGCTATACTCCTGATAAAGCAGTAGTCAGCGACAAGAATATTGATCATAATCATGACGATATCATTGAGCATGTTGTTTACAGTCCTGATAAACAACACATGACAATCACTTATATTGATGACACAACCGGTGAGACGCTTCATACTGATACACCTAATGATGGTGTATCGGACCAAGATTCCAAGTACACAACAAAACAGACTATCAAGCAATATGAAGAGAAACATTATAAGTTAGTTAGCGATTCAACTAATGGCAAAGATTTAATCTTTGACCATGACGATAAGGTAGATCAAACTTATGAAGTTCACTTTATTCACGACACGCAAAAGGTTAACCGTAAAGATACGGTAACAGAAACTATTGATTACAAGTTTGAAGATGGCAAGACCGCTCAACCAACTGTTACCCAAATCGAAAACTTTAGTGAAGATGGTACTAAGGATTTGGTAACTGGTGAAACCACTTGGGATGAGGCTACATCACAAACGTTTGAAGATGTTGTAACACCAAAGATGACTGGCTACACACCTGATAAGGATAAGGTAAAAGGTAGCACTGTTAACTTTGGCAATCCTGATATTAATGTAACCGTACATTACATTGCTAATGATCAAACAGCTAAGATTACCTACATTGATGACACTGAAAAGAAGACACTTGGCAGTGACAAGCAAAATGGTAAGTTCAACCAAGTAATTACTTTTGAACATGATCCAGCAGAAGTTATTAAAGGCTTAGAAGAAAAGGGCTATAAATTAGTTTCAGATAACTTTAAGCCGGGCATTAAGTATCAAAATGATAACAAGTCCAATAACTTTGAAGTTCATTTAGTTCATACTTATGAACCAGTTGAAACTAGTCAAACAATTACTGAAACTGTTCACTATATTGATGCTAACGGTAAGCCTGTTGCACCAGATCATGTGGCAAAGGTTGTAATTAAAGTGACTGGAACTCGTGATAAGGTAACCGATTCAATTACTTGGAATACGCCAAGCACCGGTCATTTTGACGAGGTAATTAGCCCTGAAGTGCCAAACATGACACCTGACAAGAAGCTTATTCCGGGTCGTGATGTTCAGTATGGTGATAGTGATATTACCGAAAGCGTTGTCTACACGCCAGACAATTCAACTTCTAAGACCCCAGAAAAGCCTGATAAGCCAAGTAAGGAAGTTTCTAAGACCCCAGAAAAGCCTAATAAGCCAAGTAAGGAAGTTTCTAAGATCCCAGAAAAGCCTAATAAGCCAAGTAAGGAAGTTTCTAAGATCCTAGAAAAGCCTATTGATAGTCGCACAGTCGATAATCACGTATCAGCTAAATCAACTGCTAAGCGAGAATTACCGCAAACTGGTGCAACTACTAATACCGGTATTTGGACAGGTCTTGTAAGTATGATTGCAAGCCTAGGCTTGCTTGGCGCAAGTAAGAAACGTAAAAAGAACTAAATAGGTTCATAAAAAAAAGACTAAGGAATTTTCCGAATGCCATTAAGTTAAGACATTGGATTTGACCTTCAAGCTTTTTAAGGCCTCCATTTTTAAATAAATGGAGGTCTTTTTATATTTTGAGTATGACAAATGTCAAATACAGAGTGTATTGTAAGCGTCAAATAAAAGTAAGCGTCAAATAAAATAGTGTACTTAAAAACCGTCCTAGTTACTGTTATACTGTAAGCGTCAAATAAAATAGTGTACTTAAAAACCGTCCCAGTTACTGTTATACTGAGACGGTTATTTAAGTTCTTTTATTTACAATTTATCTGGATCTTCTCTTGCCACTGTAAATAAG
>SKEM01001360.1_pt1 | contig 10986 bp, 8 predicted proteins | sample 4826731 | NCBI WGS metagenome assembly SKEM01 (sample SAMN11008809, study PRJNA524170) | human gut metagenome | biome: Human fecal sample; material: Feces; isolation source: fecal sample from pouch patient p37 | host: Homo sapiens | place: Israel: Tel-Aviv | collected 2015-07-27
CAGCGGAGGAACTCCCATCATCGGAAGACCCCGACCCTCACACCCACCCCGACACGCCAGCCAGACTCAACCCCCCGCTACACCCCGGATCGCGAAGAGCCACAGAAGTTTGGCGCTCTCTCACATATCGCCCGCACACACTTGGCGATCTCAAATACCCCTCCCCGCATCAGAGACAGACTCGGACTCTCGGCACAGACAGGAACTGGCGACGCCCGGAAGTAGCACTCCACCACACATGTCGAAGCGGGACTGTGTATCACAGTATGAGATGGGCATCGGAATCGCCAACAGTTATCCACCCTGCGCGAGAGGATGAGTCGGAAGTATCCGGATTTCGCGGGATACCAAACCCTCGATCCAAGGTAACTTAATTACCCGACCTCACCACTAACGAACGGAGAGTTCATGGGCGCGCACCACGACCCCAACGTCGCAGTAAACCAGTTCGTCAACGTATGCAGAACACAGCGAACCCATCTCTACACCTTGGCGGGAGCCCTCCGCACCACCCACCCAAAGATGCGCGAGTGGCAGCCCATTGAGCGTCAGCTGGCCGTCAATTACTTTTTTCTCGTCGCTTCCGCTTGGGAGACATTCCAGCACGATTGGACCCTGCGATGCATGCAGAAAGATAAGAAAAAAATTTCCAAACTAATCAACAAGTCCTACACCGACCGTTATAACACGGCCGCCCAAGCAGCTCGAAAGCTTCAAGAATACGAGACACGCTTGGGGTTGCCAGCGACTGGCGAGTCATGGGACGGTTTAACCACGCCCACAATTAGCAAACTGACCGGCGCGGCCATCGAAGCGCATGTCGATCGGGACGGAAAGAACCTAGAGTTCAAGACTCCCACCGATTGGGCGAACTACGCGTCTGAACGACTCGCCGCAAAATATCTTTCGCCTCTCATTAACCTCACAAGCGATCCGAGCATAGAATATGTCATGACCTTAACGCGCGCAATTCGCAACGACATCGCACATTCGAGCGGAAGCAGTGGTCGCGAATTAAATGATCTTCTCGCAGACAAGAACAAGATTTCAAATGCATCGACGGGAAGCTCCCAGGCAAGCGTGGAGGCCGTCTCCCTGCTCACGAATAACGGAGCAAAGAAGAATAAGAGCCACTCACTAGGAACATACCTCGACGCCACAGTCACGACTTCATCAAACGAGAAGTTGATCCGCGCTGAACTACTTGCAGTTCGCCTGAGCGACTATGCAAAGACATTAAGCGCCTAAGCCGTACAGTACCGGGGCCGGTCACCATCTCGGTGACCGGCCCCGGTTCTCAGCTCTGGGTGCGTTCGCGACCCGGCTCAGGCGTTGGGACGCTTGCCGTGGTTCGCAGCGCTCTTCGCACGGGAACGACGCTTCCGACCGCGCTTGCTCATAGTTGCCTCCTCATGTCTGGACTGCCCCAGACGGGGCACGGAACCCGCACATCCTCGCACAGGCGGCCAAGTCGGTTCCAGTCGGCCACCCGTTGCACGGATCACGCCGCAACCAGGGCCGCCCGGCGTCGGGCGACCGAGAGCCTCAGCCCTGGGTGTACCGGATGGTCCGGCGGCTCACCGTCGTCGTGCCCTGCGCACTCGTCACGGTCGTCACCGTGGAGGTGGCGCGCATGACGGACAGGCGGCCCAGGACGCGGGCGCGGAGCTCGGCAGGCGCCTGCTCGGCGCAGCGGGAGCGCAGGATCTCGCGGAGGTGGACCTCGGCGTCGGCGATCTGCCCGCAGTGCCGGCAGGAGGCGACGTGCGCGGCGAGGCGCTCGTAGAGGTCCCCGTCGCACTCGTGGTCCAGGAAGGTCTCCAGGTGCGCCCGAGCCTCGGAGCAGGAGCACCCGCCCTCGGCGGGGCGGTCCGTGTCCTCGGCGTCGCTCATCAGTTCTCCTCCTCGTCCTTGACGTAGCCCAGGCGGCGCGCGTGGTCCGCGAGCAGCTCGCGCAGCTGGCGGCGCCCGCGGTGCAGGCGGGACATGACCGTCCCGATCGGGGTGCCCATGATCTCTGCGATCTCCTTGTAGGAGAAGCCCTCGACGTCGGCGAGGTAGACGGCCAGACGACGCTCCTCGCTCAGCTCCATGAGGGCGTCCTTGATCTCGTCGTCCGGGAGGTCGTCGAGGGCGAGGACCTCTGCGCTCGGGAGCCCGACGGAGTCGTGGGAGGCGGCGCGGTGGAGCTGCCAGTCCTCGACGGCGTCCGCGTCCGACTGGAGCGGCTCGCGCTGCTTCTTCCGGTAGGAGTTGATGAAGGTGTTGGTGAGGATCCGGTACAGCCAGGCCTTGAGGTTCGTGCCGGGCCGGTACTGGTGGAAGGAGCCGAAGGCCTTGGCGTAGGCGTCCTGGACGAGGTCCTCGGCGTCGGCGCGGTTGCGCGTCATGCGCAGCGCGGCGCCGTAGAGCTGGTCGAGGTAGGGCAGGGCGTCGGCCTCGAAGCGGGCGGCGCGCTCCTCCTCGGACTCGTCCTCCGGGGCGCGGTCGAGGGATCCGTCGCCGTCGGGGTCGATCTCCTCGGCGAGCTCCTCGCGGGTCCGGGCGTCGACGGCGTCCTCCGTGGACTCGTCGAGCTCGACGTCGGAGGCGTCGTCGGGGCCCTCGGCGCCCGGCGCGCTCGGGGAGGAGTGCGTGTCGGTGTCCGTCATCAGCCACGAGCCTAGCCCCCGACGGCGCGCAGGGTGGCGCAAGGCGGCGCGGAGGCCGACGGCGGCTGGTGCGAGGCTCATGGTGGTCATCGCCCGGCACAACGACGGCACCCCCGGCGGCATTCCCGTCGGGGCCCCTGACGGTCTCACCCCGGGATCCAGACAGCGCTTCGCGACCGGACGGGTTCCTCATCGCCCTGCGCGCAACGAGGGCCTCCCGCCTGGCGGCCCGGCCCCGCGTGGGTGAGGATGAGCACATGGATCTTCTTCGCAGCTTCGCACGCCCCATGCTCGCCGCCTCCTTCATCGTCGACGGCGTCGACGCCGTCGCGCGGCCGAAGCGCCACGTCGAGAAGCTCGAGCGGGTCGTCCCGGTCCTCCAGAAGGCCGGCGTCCCCTCCGAGCTCACCGACGACCCGACGCTCCTCACCCGCGTCTCCGGCGCCGTCAGCGTCGTCGCCGGCGTCGGCCTGGCCACGGGCGCCGCTCCGCGCACCTCCGCCGCGGTGCTCGCCGCCCTCAACGTCCCGCTCACCCTCGTCAACAACCCCGTCTGGGCCGCCCGCGGCAAGGACGAGCGCTCCGAGGCCCTCTCCGGCCTCGTGCGCGGCGGCGCCCTCGGCGCCGGCCTCCTCCTGGCCGCCGTCGACCGCGAGGGCGACCCCTCGCTCGCCTGGCAGCTGCGCAACTCCCGCCAGCAGCGCGAGGCCATGGAGTCTGCCTTCGACGACGCCAAGGGGCTCTTCTGATCCGTCGCGGCTGAGCGAGTCTGAGCGGTGATGCCACACCAGCAGCCTCCGCCGACCATCGCTCTGGTCACTGCGAACGATGTGAGGCGGCGTCCCAAGGCTCTCGGAGCCTTGGGACGCCGCCTCACATCTGCTGGACGCTCAACAGAGGACTCAAGACTGCCCCTCAGGTGAGACATATCTCATGTATATTGGCAGCACCCACTTTCCCGTCCTTCCGGAGATCTCCTCCGGGGGGCGCTCTTGAAAGGTACGTCCATGAGCACCCGTTTCAGAATGCGTATGGAGGTGGTGCAAGCCGCCACATGTCGCGAGGTGCCAGTTGGTACAGCCTCGCCGACCATCAGTTCAACGACACCATTTCGTCCGCCTAATTCGACGGCTTCGTCTCGTGCTGAGTAAGAGGATGGCGAGGACGGCGGTGGCTTCGGCGACCGCCATCCTCCTCGCCACGACCGCGAGCTGCTCTCAGAGCGAGGGGACGTCCGCGGACGAACAGGGCGTTGACGTCTCCTCCGTGCCCACGAGTCAGATCCCAGCAGACGGCACCACATCAACCGATGGCCTGGTCGTCAAGAACCACGCCACGGGCACGCTCCCGAGCGACCCCTATCGAGCCGTCGACTACCGCCTCCACGATATGGCACTGGACACCTGGCTTGCCGTGTGCATGTCCGGCCACCAGCTCGAGTACCCCGTCGTCTCCTTCGACTGGAACGACCCGAACAACAGCACCTCGACGGGATGGTCTCCCGCGCGCACGGAGGAGCAGGCCGCCGAGTACGGCTACCACCTGATGCCCACTTCGAACGGGGAGGAGAAGCACGCGGCTCAGGGCTTCATCTCGAGCCAGCCCGACTCCTACCAGAAACAGCTCTCCTCCTGCTCCCACCAGGCCGCTGAGGACCCCATGTTCGCCAACGCGGTCCAGGACGACATCCCCTTCGTGACCGGCGCCGATGCGAACCCGGCCGCGAAGGAGGCGATGGCGGCATGGACCGAGTGTATGAAGGACCTCGGCATCCCGGACCTGCCCACGGACGCTCCCGGCCCCAGCCCGTCAACGCTCCAACGCCTGGGCCTAGCAGGAGCGGACAACACCAACCTGACGGACCTGTCCACCATCACTTCCGACGAGATCATCATCGCCACCCAGGACGCTCGGTGCAACGCGCAGAGCCACTACGACGAGATCGTCTACGGCTTGACATGGGTGGGGCAGCAGCGACAGGTGACGGACAACGAGAGCGAGTTCGCTGCCCGGCTGGACAAGATCACCGCTGATCGTCAGGCCTACATCGACTACATCGAGCAGCACCGCGATGTCATCGGCTAGCACCACGCGGCGCAGGAACCATGGCCGCGTCCTTGCAGCGCTCGTCATCACCGTCCTCCTCGTCCTCGTCATCGGCGGGACCTGGGTCCTCGCCCAACGTGCTCAGTCCCCCGCCCAGCGCGACGCCGCCGCCGCCCCTCCCAGCCCCGCCGCGGTCACCGTCGCGGTGCGCACGGGTGACCTTCGTGACGAGGTCACGGCAACCGGCAGCATCACGGCCTCGGGTCAGCAGACGCTCGCGGTCCCCAGCCGGTCCGACGCCGACGTCAGCGTCGTCACCGCCAGCCAGACGGAGGTCGGGCAGCAGGTCGTCGCAGGTCAGGCCCTCCTGCGCGTCAACTCGCGCCCCGTCATTGTTCTGCGCGGCGCCTTCGCCCCTTACCGGGACCTCTACGCGGGTGACACCGGCGACGACGTCCGCGAGCTACAGACCGCTCTCGGCGAGCTCGGGTACTCCCTCACGGCGGACGGAGACCTCGGCCCAGCCACGGTACGCGCTGTCAAGGACCTGTACGCCTCGCTCAAGGTGAGTGCGCCCTCGGCCACGAGCACAGGGCAGGGCAACGCGCAGGCGGAGACCAGCGCCACGACACCACAGGCACAGGCACAGGCACAGGCACAGGCACAGGCACAGGCACAGGACGACACTGCCACCCCGGCCGGAAGCACCTCAGCAACGGGTGCAGCATCGACGACTGCGCCCCTTTCCCTGGTCCTACCGCGCGCCGAGGTGCTCATGGTGCCCACGCTGACCGACTCGACGAGTCTCATCCAGGCGCCGGCCGTCGGGACCGTTCTCAGTGACGAGACCGCCAAGGTCGTCATCAGCTCCGGCCGGTGCCAGGTCACCGCCGAGCTCCCGGCAACCGTTGCCGAGGCTCTCAACCCCGGCACGACGACCGCGAGCGCGAGGATCGGTTCCTCAGACCTGGACCTCACGCTGACCAGCCTGACAGCCCAGGCCGCCCAAGCCGGCCAGGACGGGACCTCGCAGGGTACGAACAACAAGGGCGTCGGCGCACAAGGGGCTGGCGACTCCGCCATCACAGGTGCCACCTACAACGCCGTCTTCGACACGGAGGGCACCGCTCTGGACTCGGTGAAGCCCGCCGCCTCCGACTCGATCCTACTCACGATCGAGAGGAGCCCCACCGTCACGGACGCCCTCCTCGTACCTGAGCGCGCCGTCACCCGTACCGCCGACGACACCACGACCGTGCTCAGGCGCAGCACCGGGAACGACTTCGAGACGGTGCCCGTTGAGGTGTCAAGGTGCGTGGGCGGGACCTGCGCCATCACCTCCTCACGGCTGAGGGCCGGGGACGCGGTCCGGGTCGACGGCCAATGACCCGCCTCGTCCTGACCGACGTCACAAGGGTCTACCCCGGCCCCGTCGACGTTCACGCCCTGCGCGAGGTCGACCTCACGATCGAGCAGGGCGACTTCGTCGCCATCGAGGGCCCGTCCGGAGCGGGAAAGTCCACCCTGCTCAACGTGCTTGCCCTCCTCGACTCTCCGACGACGGGGAGCTACACCGTCGACGGGATCGAGACGACGAACCTGTCCGACGCGGAGGCCGCCCGGCTGCGCTGCGAGACCTTCGGATTCGTCTTCCAGTCCTTCCACCTCCTGCCGGCGCGCGCCGTCATCGACAACGTCATGCTCGGCATGGCCTACCACCAGGCCCACCCGGCGCAGGCGCGCCAACGAGCGCTGGAAGCCATCGAGTTCGTCGGCCTGGGTCCTCGGGCGGACTGCGCGGTCAAGGACCTCTCGGGCGGCGAGCGCCAGCGCGTGGCGCGGGCCCGCGCGGTCTGCTCCCAGGCACCCGTCCTGCTCGCCGACGAGCCCACCGGCAACCTCGACTCCGCCTCGACGGCTCTCGTCCTGGACCTGCTGGAGAGGCTCACCGCTGACGGCGTGACCGTCGTCGTGGTCACCCACGACGCAGAGGTCGCCGCGCGGGCCCACGAGCGGATCCGGGGCATCGACGGCGTCGTTACGCGCCTGTGGCCGGGAGAGGACTCGGACCGCGCCGTGATCACCGAGGCGTCCCAGCCCCACCCGCGCAGGCGGCCGGAGGACGCCCTGCCAGCCGCGCCCGCGGCGACCGAGATCCCGACGCCCCGCCTTGCCGAGGTACCCGATGGGGAGACGGCCGTTCACGGACGCCCGGGCTCACTCACGACCGCCTCCAGGCTGCGACCCTCCTTCCTCTGGCGCGACGTCATCCAAGCGGTGACGACCGATCCCGGTCGCACCCTGCGACTCGTGTCCATCGTCGCCCTGGCCGTCATGCTCGGACTGACCACTCTCGGCCTAGCACAGTCAGCCAGGTACCAGGTCGCAGACACCTTCGACGCCCAACGCAACCGACGCGTCGCCGTCGGTACCGACGACTCCGCTGTAGCGGCCGAGCTCGCTTCCGCGCCCGACTCGGAAGGGCTCTCACGCGTGAGCGAGATTCCGGGCGTGGATGGCGTCCTCGCGATCTTCGAGTACCCCGTGGCGGAGACCAGCACCTCCAGCCACGGGCAGAAGGAGGAGACCCGCTTCTTCGCCGTAGAGGGAGCCGGCGACCTCGACGCACTGCTGACCACATCGACGCAGAGCACCGCGGATTCCGCCACGGCCCCACCTTCCATCGCTCCGGACTCCCTCGGCGAGGATGAGGTCCTGATCGGCTCCCAGGCTGCCTCGCAGCTCCGCCTCGGTCCCACTGTCGGCTCACCGACGATCTGGGTGAACGGCGTCCCCTACGCAGTCGCCGGAATCGTCACCTCGGCAGGACTGCGCTCAGAGCTCCTGACCGGAGTCATCATGACGCCCGCGGGCGCGAACCGGCTCGCCGCCGCGCAAGCGGCCGGCCTGGAGCTGCGAACTCAGCCCGGAGCCGCCGCGCAGATCTCCAAGGTCGCCGCCATCGCCTGGACTCCGGAGCACGCGGACGCCACGCGCACCGAGGCACCACCCGACCCTCGAACCCTCCGCGCCAAGATCGAGACCAGCGTCCGAGCCACCATGCTCACGTTGACGGGAGTCGCGGTCGTCGCGGGCCTCGCCGCGCTCGCGAACGCCATGTCCACAACGGTGCGGCAACGCACCGGCGAGCTCGCACTGCGCCGCGCCATCGGGGCACGACGGGTGCACCTCCGACTCCTCATCGGCTCCGAGGCAATCATCCTCGGGGCGATCGGCGGGTTTCTCGGCGCCCTCGGCTCGGTCCTCGCCGTTTTGGCGGTCACCATCGCCCAACACTGGCAGCCCATCATTGACCCGCTCGCACTGCCTCTCGGGCTTCTCGGCGGGATCACGGCAGGGGCGCTCAGCGCGATGGCGGCATCACGACAGGCCGGGCGGATCCGCCCCTCCCAGGCGCTGCGGTAGTCGCCCGCCCTGCGGCCCGCGTCACAGTCACGTCGGCGCTTCGCGGTAGCCTCAGCACCGCAACGGCTCCCGCCCGACGGCGGGAGGGACCACGCGCGGCCCGCCCGGCACGGGCGCCGCGCCCGAGGAACCGGGAGACCAACGACGTGACCCAGACCAGCACGAGCAACGAGCAGCCCGACGTCATCTGGACGTGGACCGACGAGGCGCCGATGCTCGCCACCCACTCCTTCCTCCCCGTCGTCGAGGCCTTCACCCGCCCCGCGGGCGTGAGCGTCGGCACCGCGGACATCTCCCTGGCCGGGCGTATCCTCGCCGTCTTCGACCTCGCCGAGGACGACCTCGGCCGCCTCGGCTCCCTCACCCAGTCGCCGTCGGCGACCATCGTCAAGCTGCCGAACATCTCCGCCTCGGTCCCCCAGCTCAAGGCCGCCGTCAAGGAGCTCCAGGCCGCCGGCTACGCCGTGCCGGACTACCCCGACAGCCCGTCCATGGACGCCGAGCGCGACGCCCGCGCCCGCTACGACGCCGTCAAGGGCAGCGCCGTCAACCCCGTCCTGCGCGAGGGCAACTCCGACCGCCGCGCGCCCGGCGCCGTCAAGGCCTACGCCCGCAGCCACCCGCACTCGATGGGCGCCTGGAGCGCGGACTCCCGCACGCGCGTCGCCACCATGAGCGAGGGCGACTTCCGGCACAACGAGACCAGCGTCGTCGTGCCCGAGGCCGGGACCCTCCGCATCCAGGAGCACCCCGCCGACGGCGGCGAGCCGATCGTCCTGCGCGAGTCGCTCCCGGTGACCGCCGGGGAGGTCGTCGACGCCACCCACATGTCCGCCACCGCGCTGGACGCCTTCCTCGCCGAGCAGGTCCGCGCCGCCAAGGCCGACGACGTCCTGCTCTCCGTCCACCTCAAGGCCACGATGATGAAGGTCTCCGACCCGCTCATCTTCGGCCACGCCGTGCGCGCCGCCCTGCCCGGCACCTTCGCCACCTACGGCGAGGAGCTGGCCGAGGCCGGACTGCGCCCCGCGGACGGCCTGGGCGCCATCCTCGCCGGGCGCGACGGGCTCGCCTCCGGCCAGCGGATCCGCGACTCCATCGAGAACGACCTCGCCCAGGGGCCGCGCCTCAACATGGTGGACTCCGATCGAGGCGTCACGAACCTCCACGTCCCCAGCGACGTCATCATCGACGCCTCCATGCCCGCCATGATCCGGGGCGGCGGCAAGCTCTGGGACGCCGACGGGGACAAGGCCGACACCCTCGCCGTCATCCCCGACTCCTCCTACGCCGGCGTCTACGAGGCCGTCATCGAGGACTGCAAGGCCAACGGCGCCCTCGACCCGACCACCATGGGCACGGTCCCGAACGTCGGACTCATGGCCCGCAAGGCCGAGGAGTACGGCAGCCACGACAAGACCTTCCTCATCGAGGTCCCCGGGACCGTCGAGGTCGTCGTCGTCGACGGCGCCGGCTCGCCCGCGGGCACCGTGCTCCTCTCCGACGAGGTCGAGGCCGGTGACATCTGGCGCGCCTGCCAGACCCAGGACGCCCCCATCCGCGACTGGGTCCACCTCGCCGTCACCCGCGCCCGCGCCACCGGCGCCCCCGCCGTCTTCTGGCTCGACCCCGAGCGCGGCCACGACGCCGTCATCACCGGGCTCGTGAGGAAGTACCTGCAGGACGAGGACACCGAGGGCCTCGACATCCGGGTCCTCGACCCGGTGGCCGCCACCCGTCTCTCGCTCGAGCGGATCCGCCGCGGCGAGGACACGATATCCGTGACCGGCAACGTCCTGCGCGACTACAACACGGACCTCTTCCCGATCCTCGAGGTCGGCACGAGCGCCAAGATGCTCTCCGTCGTCCCGCTCATGAACGGCGGCGGCCTCTACGAGACGGGCGCCGGCGGCTCCGCCCCGAAGCACGTGCGTCAGCTCCTCGAGGAGGACTACCTGCGCTGGGACTCCCTCGGTGAGTTCCTCGCCCTTGCCGAGGCGCTGCGCCACGTCGCCGAGGTCTCCGGGAACGCCCGGGCGACCGTCCTCGCCGACGCGCTCGACGCCGCGACGACGACGCTCCTTGAGGAGAACCGCTCACCCGAGCGCCGCGTCGGCGGGATCGACAACCGCGGCTCGCACGCCTGGCTCGCCCTCTACTGGGCGACCGAGCTCGCCGCCCAGGCCTCCGACACCGAGCTCGCCGCCGTCTTCGCCCCCGTGGCGGAGCGGCTCAAGGCGGACAACGAGCAGATCCAGGCCGAGCTCGTCGCCGTCCAGGGCCACCCGGCCGACATCGGCGGGTACTACCTGCCCACGGACGAGCTCGCCGACGCCGTCATGCGCCCCAGCGCGACCTTCAACGCCGTCATCGACGCGCTCTGAGCGCACCCGCCGGCCAGGGCTCACGGAGTCCGGCCGGTCACGAGCACGACCTCCTCGGACGAGCACGACGCCGAACGCTTCCCCGCCCGTCCGAGGAGGTCGTGCTCGTCGTGAGCCGCGGACACGCGCGGAACGGCGGGCCCGCGCCTGACACAATGGCGGGCGTGACGAGCCAGGAGGAGCGCATGACCGCAGAAACCAACGGCCCCTCCGCCCCCGTGGCGGACCCGTGGCCGGCGCCCACCGCCAACGGGCCGCTCGACGCAGTCATCGCCCTTCCGGGTTCGAAGTCACTCACCGCTCGAGCCCTCGTCCTCGCCGCCGTCGCCGCCGCCCCCACCGAGCTGAGCGGTGTCCTGCGCTCGCGCGACACCGACCTCATGGTCGCCGCCCTCACGACGCTGGGCGCCCGCTTCGAGCGGCTCGACGACGCCGGCACGCGCCAGCGCGTCACGCCCGCACCCCTCCCCCTCCCCGTC
>SKEM01000915.1_pt2 | contig 10982 bp, 18 predicted proteins | sample 4826731 | NCBI WGS metagenome assembly SKEM01 (sample SAMN11008809, study PRJNA524170) | human gut metagenome | biome: Human fecal sample; material: Feces; isolation source: fecal sample from pouch patient p37 | host: Homo sapiens | place: Israel: Tel-Aviv | collected 2015-07-27
GGTGTCCAGGGTTCGATTCCCTGGCAGATCACCAAATTTAATTTGCAGATGTGGCGGAATTGGCAGACGCACTAGACTTAGGATCTAGCGCCTACGGCGTGGGGGTTCGACTCCCTTCATCTGCACCATTAAATTTAAACAAGCATTCAATGCGGGAGTGACTCAATGGTAGAGTGTCACCTTGCCAAGGTGAAAGTTGCGGGTTCGAGTCCCGTCTTCCGCTCCATATGCGGGTGTAGTTCAATGGTAGAACACCAGCCTTCCAAGCTGGATACCCGGGTTCGATTCCCGGTACCCGCTCCATTCAAAAGATAACCGAATCGGTTATCTTTTTTTTATTTTTAAAAATATAAGCATCTATAGCTCAGCTGGATAGAGCGTTGGACTTCGAATCCACAGGTCGCGAGTTCGAATCTTGCTAGGTGCACCAATTTTAAGGGTTACAAGGATTTTGTAACCCTTATTTTTATGGAAATTGTGCAATAGGTGTGCAATAGGAAATAAAAAAATAATATTAGCGTAAGTTTTACCCTAATTTAAATAAGAAATTAAGCTTATCTATAGCCTTATCTTTTGTATCTTTCATAACATGAGTATATATATTTAAAGTAGTTGATATATCGCTATGGCCAAGAATAGTTTGAACTGTTTTAGGTGGCACACCATTTTCGAAAAGTCTAGTAGCAAAGGTATGTCTTAAGTCATGAAATCTAAGTTCTTTTAAGTTACATTTATTTAGGATCCTCTTAAATGTTTTTCTAACATTACTTTCATTTAAATAATTTCCTATAGGAGTAGAGAAGACTAAATTATTATCAAAATAAATTTCAATATTAGAATCTCTATCAATCATTTGTTTTTTTCTATGCTGCTGCAATAATTCTATTAAGTTATCATTTAGAGGAACAGTTCTAATTGAGTTTTTAGTTTTAGGTTGTTGCTCTATTATTTGAAACTCTCTATTTCCTTTAGAATCTATTTTATATGTGCTTTTAATAGCCTTATTAATATCTATATAATTATTTTTAAAATTTATATCTGTCCATTTAAGAGCTAGTATTTCTCCAAGTCTTAAACCAGTTCCTAAAGCTAGTATATAGAGCATACCATTTTTGTTATTCATACATTCTTTCATGAATGTTTGTTGTTCTTCTAATGTAAATATATTAATAATCTCTTTAGGATTTTCAGAGCCTTTTGGAAGTGTTATGAGAGTGCAATAGTTCTTAGTAATATAACCTTCTTTTAATGCTTGATTAAGACAAGATTTTAAACACTTATTTATTGTTTTTATAGTTGATGGACTTTTTCCCTCTTCTGATACTAAGGAATTATAATAAGCTTGTATATGGTGTGTTCTTAAGTCCATAAGCTTTATTTTCCCTATTGAAGAGAATTCTATATAATTTCTATAAAGTCCCTCATATCTTTCAAAACTTGAAGGTTTTAAGTCATGTATTCTATAAGTGAATAACCAAGTATAAAACCATTTACTTAATGTGATCTTATCATCTGTAGGTAATAAACCTCTATTATTATCAACATAGAAAGCTTTCATTTTATCTGATACTTCTTTTTTAGTCTTACCAGTAAATGATTTTCTTTTGGGAGAGCCATTCTCATTATATCCAATAGTAAGCTGACCTCTAAATTTACCATTAGACATTTTATATATGGTACCTTGACCATTTCCTTTAGCTTTTGGTTTTCCTTTCTTTGTAGTTTCCATTGTGTAGACCTCCTTGTAATAATTATGGCTTAGTGTTTAATAACATTTTTCTGATGTTAGCAATATGATGTAAATATTGATATATGGACAGTTAGACAAAAATGTACAACTGTAATTTATTAAAAAGATAAACTGATTATGGCTTGATTGATAACTAAAAGAAGAGGCAAAAACAATTTTAATAACGAACATACATTCTTTAAAATATTTTAAAGTTTGGTAGTGTTAATTAGTTTATATCACTACTAAATATATATGTTAACTATGTAGTGGCATTTAATTTAAACACTACAAGTAATATTAAAAGTCAGTCATTGAATGACCAACATTTTAAGTATTCGTAGTTTTCTGAGTCCCTAAAAAGGAATAGTATAAAGTTATTTTCTTTAGGTTCACCAATAATATTGGGTAAGCTAATGCAATTATTATTTGTAGCAGCTATAAAAGTCAGTTGTTTTGATTGACTGAGATTTATTAATTTAACTTTTTTAACTCCCTAAAAGAGTTTATATATCTGACTTTTATGACTCCATAAAAAGAAGTTTAAAAGTCAATATTAATGACAATAGGTTTCCACACTTTTGTGGAAGGGGTTAAGAAAAAAGTTCTTATCCCTCTAAAGTTACTAATTGTCACTATAAGATTAAGGAGCGTAAATAATATTAATGACCATTCTTCATGGAGATGAAAACACCAAATTGGTGGTATCAAAACAAATATTTAGATAATCGTAAATTGTTATTATCTAATAAAATACATTTATTAAAATTTAAAGCTCCACAAGTTGAGAAAAAATAATATTACTGACTTTTCTTAATCTCTAAAAAAGGACTTGAGCTTATGTTTCCACATTTGTGTGGAAGATTCTATTAAACTTTGTTTAAGTATTCGGCACTTTCAACACCCTAAAAAGAGATTTAAATATAATAAAATATTCCTCTCAGGAATATTATTGACCTCTTCATTAAGAATTTAAATAAGGGTGCATAGAATTATGTGGACCTATAGTTAAAGGGTATAGGAACTTTTTCCTCACCTATGGAGAAAGATAAGTATATATAAAGGTGTCGTGAAACACGACAGGTATAATATAAATTGGTCCACGGAAAATTTCCTTTATCTCATAAGCTTTTTAATATTATGAGTATTAAATATAAAGTCACTGTTGAAGAAGGTTTCTTACATAATTTATTATTCGGTAGGGACAATTTGTCCAATCTAAATACCTTTTCTAATTTTAAAACTTACTTTTAAATGTCCTTTAAACGGACTTTTAAAGTTTCAGTAAGAAACCTTAAATCAGTTTAGCAATTTATGTTAAATAGGATTCACTTACTATCCTTAAGTGCAAAATAGGTACCTTCAAATATGAGGACACTTTAAATAATTAAGACAAAGTTTAGTCATGTTTTATAGGTATTTGCTAAGCTTAGCTTAATTTTGTTTTTGACTAAAAAAAATAAGTGAATAACTTATTGCCATTATTAAAAATAAAATTCCAGTTGTATATTCTTTAGTTACTATACCGATTATTCCTGCAATTAAAAAACATGATATTGAAACAATTTTTAATTTCATTGAATTTTTATTTCTCATAAATTTATCTCCCGATTATAATAAAATTTAACAAATGATATTTATACTAAATTTTGAGTTTAGTTTAATGTAATAAGTTTCCCATATAGTTGGGAAAGAAAATCAAAAAATGGATTAGCACATAAGTGTGCAAAAAACGAATGTATGTTCTTTATTGTGTTAAAAAATTAGAACATTTTGCATACTCCAAACCTAGGTAGAAAGTATATTATATATCCGTCGATTTCATATCTTGCACCATATTTGCATTTAAAATATTCTATAGATTCATCTAAATATTCTTTCGTAACTCCTAAGAAGTCAGCTATTTCATAAGCATTTCTACAGTTATTATTAAAGGCATTTATTAGACCTATTATTCCAACTGATTTCTCATATCCCCAACGTCTAGCTATTATTTCTTGTTTACGGTTATTTATTTTATTTTGATTACTTATATCTCCAACAGTTTTATGAAAGTGCCCCAGCTCCTCAGCTAGGACACAGGCTTTTTCTTTAGTGGATAGCTTTCTATCTATTGCAATTTTATTGCCACAACAACGCCCTTTTCTAGTTTTTAAATTAAGTTCTTTAACAATTATTCCGAGCTTATCAGCTTCTCTTAATAATTCTTCGTAACTCATATTTACTCCTTTGTTATTTCCATAAATCCTCATCATTCATTAAGTCGTCATCATGTTTATAATCCTCTTCTGTAAAGTTTCCTTCTTTATCATGAGATGCAATAGGCATAAGATATTCTTTACCTTGTTCTTCCCATATTTGTTTTTCTTTTTTAGGAAGAGGCGTAATATTATTTTCTTTTTTATACTTAGGATTGTCTAATAAATCTTTGGTATAATTTATAACTTTATTTTGACCTTCATTATTCAGTTGTTCAAAATCTATTATAAAATCTATATATTCATTTTTGAATTTATCAATTGATTCACTAATATTAATTGAACTATTCTTAGGATTTATAAGCTCACTAAAAGATATATCTAAAGCTGTAGCTATTTCTCTTAACACTTCTATTCTAGGTTCTACCTCTGAATTTTCATATTTTTGTATCATACGTTCAGATTTGTTTATTTTTTTTGCAAATTCTTTTTGAGTTAGTCCTCTTTCTTTTCTAATTGCTTTGATTTTATCTCCAATGTTAAGCATTTAAACACCTCCTTTTAAAAATATAATACTACAATACGAAATAAAAGTACATAAAAAATTAAAAAGTGTATTGACATAAGAAATAAAAGTTCGTATTATAATATTAACGAATTAATAGTTCGTTATGGAGGTGTGAAAATGAAAAAAAACTTAAAATTTAAATTTAAAAGACTTGAAAAAGATTTAACTCAAGCAGAATTAAGAGAAAAATCAAAAACAAGTATTCAAACAATAGTCGATATTGAGAGAGGAAAGTCTATTGATGGATTGAGAGTAGGAACTCTTAAGAAATTAGCAGCAGCACTAGATACAACAGTTCAAGAGTTATTTTTTTCAGAAGAGGAATAATTAAAAAGTTACTAATTGTCACTTTAGAAAACACATATCAAAAATTCAAATCAAGTTAATAATGGACAAGTTAATTTCATTAATATTCAGTCTTATTATTTTGTACAGATAAATCAAAAGTATTATACGAAAGGAGAATATAAATTATGAAAGTAAAAATAAACGATAAGAGGGTAAGTGATACAACAGAAAGAGAAGTTTTTACTTATTCAGAAGATGAAAAAGAAACTATATTAAATTTTGATTATAGAAATAAGGTTTGGAATGTTTGGACTAGCGTTCCAACACATATTACAAAGTTATTAAAACTTAAAAATAATAATTTTATTGTAGGTACAGTAACAAATACAGGAGCTATAACTTCTATAAAAGGAACATTAAGAGCAAATCAAATTAGTTTTAGAAATATTATTGAACTTTCAGAAGAAAGAAAAGAAGAATTAAAAAAAATAGGTAAGAAATTAAGTCTAAATCAATTTTAATAGGTGTGGTTATAGTAATTACTTGCGAAAAACAACTTGAAATGTTTAAAAGGTGTAATTACATTAAGAAAATATTTTAAAATTTGAATACAAAGAAAATGAAGGGGTTATATTTAATAAAATAATGTCAAATATAGTCGACAGTATAAAAATATTATAGGAGGAGCTATGGAGGAATATTTAGAAACACTTATTCGAGTTTTAAAAGAGCTTAAAGAATAGAGGGGAGAGAGAAACAATGATTAACATTTCAGAGAAGATGAAAGAGCATAATGAACTTGTTAAGAAGAGGACTTTATCAATTAAGGAGTGGGCAGAGGTAGAAGGTATCTCATACAACCAAGCTTTAAAATTTACTCATGTTAAAGATTTTCCAATAATCAAATTAGGAAGAGAAAGAAGAGTTGTAATATCACGATTGGATAAGTGGTTTGAGGATCATATAGGAACAGAGGTGATTTAATATGAGCTTTAAGTTATTTAAGAAGTATTTAGAGTTATGCAGAGAAACTGGTAAGGAGCCTAACTGGAAAGACTTAAATACATTTAGAGGTATATTTGCTTAAGATGAAGAGGAGGTGCTTAGAGTGGCGGATAAGGAGGTGTTAAATGGTAACGTTAATGCTTTGATGTTGAGTAATAGAATTGTTTTTAATAACATTTCAATAGATTTAGACAGAGTTGAAAAGATGGTTTTAATATCTTTAGTTAATCATAATAATTGGAAAACTGGAATATGTAATCCGTCAATTAAAACTATACAAGATGAATGGTTTTATAAAAGTGATAGAGAAGTTATTAAAGCATTAAAAAGTTTAAGAGAAAAAAATATAATTTCTAAGCAGACAATAAAAAGAAGAAATTATTATAAATTAAACATAGCATTAATATTAAAAGATTACCTACAAAATGACGGTAACCCACAAAATGTAGGTAACCTACAAAATGAGGGTGATAATACCCCACAAAATGTAGGTAATGATTACCCACAAAATGAGGGTACTAACAATGAAAGAACAATGAAAGAACAATTAAATATATATAGTTCAAATGATGAAGATAATATATCTTATTTTGAAAGAATTAATAAAGAAATAGATGACTTAGAAAATGAAATTAATAATAAATATGATAAAGATTTAGTTACTAAAGAAAAAGAGAAACTTAAAGATGAAAACTTAGGTACTTTAGATTTACTTAGAGAATTAAAAAAACAATTAGATAAAAATATTAAAAAATCTAATAAAGAAAAAACATATATGGACTTAACTTTTATAGATGATGTTATAGATAAAGTAAAAATTACTAAAGAACAATATGATAGTTTAATAGATAAGTTCAATAAGGATTTAGTACATCAACAGATATTAAGTTTGGATAACTATATAGTTAATGGAAAAGGAGCTAAATACAAAGACCATTATAGAGCTATTAATAATTGGTGTATTAAAAATAATAAGGATAAAGCAAAATCAAAAGAAGAACCAAAAAGAAGAGGAACAAATTTAGACGATTTATAGAAAGGAGTTAAATTCATTATGAGAAAAATTTATTCAGAAAGCGCTGAATGTTTAATAAGCAATCTTGGAAATGATTTAGAGAATGGAGAATCAAACTTAGTACCTATAATGCAATGCTATTTTAAAGCTTACTTAGAAACAAATTGTTTTGATTTCTTTTTGATTGCAGACGCATTACTTCAAGAAATTGTGAATATTAGAAATACTAATAAAGAATTAGAGAAACTAGAGGAGTTAATCGGACATTAACAGGAAGGGAGTAATAAACATGGAGAATAAACAATTATATTCTTTAGAATCAGAAGAGGCAATACTAGGAACAGTTACGGCTAATAACAAATATATGCTTAAGGTTATAGGGGAATTAGAAGATAAGGACTTTTATAATAGCAAGAATCAAATGATCTATAGAGCTATGTGTAATCTTTATAAAAATAGCATACCTTTTGATGTAGTTGTATTATCAGAGAAATTAAGTAATGAAGTTAAGAGTGGAGCAATAACACTTACAGATATAGCAGAAAAAACGAGCTATATAGACTATGGAACACTATTAAGTCATGTAAAGATAGTTAAAGAAAAAAGTCGTGAGAGAAAGCTTGTAAATGCTTGTCAGAGGGTTATTAGTAGCGAGGGGAATGTTAATAGTAAAATAAATTATTTACAAAATGAGCTTTTAGAAGTCAATCAAGTTAATAGAAAGGATAGTATTAAGAATATGAGTGATGTAATGTTTGATACTTTAGAAGGTATAGAGAACACTTACAACAATGAAATGGGAGTAAGAGGTTTTAAGACTGGTATTTTAAGCTTAGATAAGGTTATGAATGGACTTAACAAAAAGGATTTTATAGTCTTTGGAGCAAGACCAAGCATGGGTAAGACAGCTTTTTCACTTGCAATATTAAATAATATAGAGGTTAATACACTTTATATTCAATTAGATATGAGTACCGAAGGAATGGGACAGAGGTTACTAGCAATGAATAGTGGTATAGAAAATACGGTACTAGCAAGAGGTAAATTAAATAATAATGAGTGGGACAAGGTAAGAGATACATTCAATTACATTGCAGCTAAGAAGAAAAATATATTTATTTATGAGCCTTCATCAATAACAATAAATGAAATAAGATTAGTTGCTAAAGAGGTTCAATTAAAGCATGGATTAGATGTAATCATAATTGACCATATAGGAAAGATTAAGCCATCAACTAAAGGAACTAGATACGAGCAAATGAATGTTATATCAAATGAGCTTAAGGCAATAGCAAAAGAATTAAATATTGCTATGGTTGGATTATGTCAGCTTTCAAGAGCTACAGAGCAAAGGTCAGATAAAAGACCTCTTCTAAGCGATTTAAGGGACACAGGTTCTATTGAACAGGACGCTGATGTTATAGGGTTACTTTACAGAGAAGGTTATTACAAGGCAAGAGAGGAAGGAACAGACATACAAGATGATGTATTAGAAATTAACTTTGCTAAAAACAGAAATGGAAGAACTGGAGCTATCTACTTTAATTATAATTTACCAACTCAAAGATTATCTGAAAAGTTTGGGAAATAATTAAATATAGGAGTGCGAGATATGGAGTTAAAAGAAAGAATTAAACTAATTGCCATACTCTATGAAAAATCAGATAAGAAAACAAAAATCTTAGTTGGTGTTTTAATGAGTGGAAAAGGCAATAATAAATAGATTTTAGTTTACATATTTCAAGGAGGAATAAAGTCTCTAATCAGCACTTAGAAAACTTAACCTATATTCACATTAAATAATGGACAAACTTCTTCTATAAGACGAATAAGTGGAAAAAATACAATGAAAGATATAATAGATATGAAAATAAAAAAGACTAATGTAAATAGTCACATTAGCCTTAAGGGTTATCATGATACCCTGAATCTCGCAAATTTAAGGTATCATGTTAGCTCCAATAAATCAAGAGGTAAACATAAGAAATATTGGAGGAATTTAAAGAAGTGAGTACAGTTAAAACAATAAATGGATTTAATTTTTATTTTGAAACACTAGATTTTCAAGGGGATAGCAAGAAGTTTTATATTACTTATCATAATGATATTTCTTTCAAAAGTTTTGATATAGTAATAAATCGAAGATGGATAAATGAAGTTGGATTAAAAAAAGTTATGGAGTATGTAAGTAATGTCTTTAATGATCCTAAAAAAGCAACTAAGAAAACACTAGGAGATTTATGGAGAATAGATTTGAAACTTAAATATTACAGAGATAAAGCATTAGAAAATAAGTGCAAGAAGAAAATTGAATTAATAGGTAATATCGAAGATAAGATTGTAGGGGAATTTAAGAAGTTAAATGCTATTGGACAAGTTAGAGCGTTAGAACTTTTAGAGGATTTAATAGGAATTAATAAATATAGAGCATAGGGAATTGAGAGGTAAATATAATATGAGAAATGCAATAGATAAGATTACAAGAGATTTAAGTAACATTGAGTTAAGAGATACATTAGATTATGTGGTTATGGCTTTATTAAATACTCAAAATTAAATTATAAAGGCTAGTGGAATTATGGAAGTTGTAAAGCTAGAGGAAGAGGCTAAGGCTAAAATAAGAGAATTAAATATGAGGAAGGTATCAAATGAGTAAGATAATTATAAGTTACCAAACAGTTGAGGAAAGAGAGCAGACTATTAAAGCTTTATCAACTGGTGTTAAGATAAAGAAGATTAGTAAACCTTATAGAAAAGGGCTTTATAAAAGAATATATATTGATATAGAGTAGGTTACCACCATAAAGGGCGTAACATAGTATTAAAGGTTCCTTATTAAGAGGAGCCTTGTTATTTAGCTAAAATGTAGTGTTAAAGGTTTATTGACACTAAAAAAGGAGGAATAATATGTTTTGTTCTGTAAAGAAAGGTAAAGATAAATACGGTGAAACATATAAGTTTTATTTATGTGAGAGATATAGAGATAAAGAAACTGGTAAGGTAAAAAGTAGTGATAAGTATATAATGACACTACAGGGAGATAAAATATTAAATGATATAAATATAGCTGAAATAAAAGAATATTGTATAAATAAAAATTTAAATAATAACGATATAGAACTAATAGTAAATAAAATAAATGTATTAAAAAATGTAGTGTCAAAAGATAGGAACACTACAACTAAAAAGAATGTAGTGATAGAAAATAATAACACTACAGATGAAGAGGTTGAAATAGTACAAGCTGATATAATAGAGGAATGTGATATTGATTATAAAACCTTAATAATGTTTGATGTGCAAAGAGAGTATTCAAAAAATATTAAAGATAGTTTAAAGATGAACTCTTTAATAAATGCTTTTGGAGGAAATAAAAAAGATATATTTGAGATAGAAGAAGAGGAGCTAAAAAAGATACATGATAAAGCGGATACAATTAATAAAAAAATAGAGGAGATATTGGAGGAGCATTATAAAATAGAGAAGTTAAACAATAAATTAATAGAACTAAATAGCAATATAAGAGTTATTCATGATATATATATTTCTTGTTATGATAAAGTACCAAGTAGTGAGATATGGGTAATTGGTGGTAGTTATATAACGAGGATATATGAAATTAGTGATTTAATCTTACCACATATGGGATATAGTTTATATGACGAGTGGGAAGAGATAAAGACTTATGATAATTTAGATGATAGCAAAGCTTATATACATGATTACGAGAGTTTTGAAGAGCTTAATCTATATGATACAAGTAATATTCAAATAGATAAGAAAGATATAACAGGATCACTAATAAAAATAATGCTTAGTGGTAATTGCACTATAGAGTATTCATGTTCTGATTTTATAGATATTAATTTTAATGGTAATTCTATGTCACTAAGTATAGAGCATTTAGTTGATTGGATTAATAATAAACCTACAAGAGATTACAAGGTTTATATAGATGATTTAATTAATTATAAAGAGCAACTATATAAATATAAAAATGTATTTTAAATAAAGTATTGAGTGTATAAGAGTTTTAGTTTAAAATTTATTTACTGTAATTTTTGTTTATTGGTAATGAAAGTATTCTAGTATCAGCTATTTTATTTTTGAATTGCATTAGAAAATTTAATTATCAAATATTATTTAGAAGGTACATAGCATATTGCTATGTACCTCTTC
>SKEM01001361.1_pt1 | contig 10981 bp, 9 predicted proteins | sample 4826731 | NCBI WGS metagenome assembly SKEM01 (sample SAMN11008809, study PRJNA524170) | human gut metagenome | biome: Human fecal sample; material: Feces; isolation source: fecal sample from pouch patient p37 | host: Homo sapiens | place: Israel: Tel-Aviv | collected 2015-07-27
AGTGCTTTTGCCGTTACGCACCACGCCTTCAGTAGCGGAGCAGGAAGGACATCTGATGGAAATGGAAACCACGCAAGCACCTTAAAATCACCATCATACACTAAATCAGTAAGTTGGCAGCATTACCGAAATCCCCATCCTTTAGGGCAGTGAGGATGTCAATAATAGCAGACCACATCATGAGTCATTCTGACCGACACATGCCAGAAGCAGAGGCTCCATCCCATTTTATACCTACCTTATAACACTTAGAAAAACAACATGTTAAAAATGTCTATTGGAAACAATTTTATTTCCAATTGTAATGATAACCATTCTCATATTAATATGACTACGTGATAATTAACTTTTGATGCACTCCGCATGTCTGACCGCGCCACTACCACAGCTTCCTTAACGTTCGAGTCGCTTTATGGCACACATCACGGCTGGTTGAAAAGCTGGCTGACGCGCAAACTCCAGTCTGCTTTTGATGCAGATGACATTGCCCAGGACACTTTTTTGCGGGTAATGGTCAGCGAAACGCTCTCGACGATCCGCGATCCTCGCTCCTTCCTCTGCACTATCGCCAAACGCGTGATGGTGGACCTGTTTCGCCGAAACGCGCTGGAAAAAGCGTATCTGGAGATGCTGGCGCTTATGCCGGAGGGGGGAGCGCCTTCACCTGAGGAACGCGAAAGCCAACTCGAGACCCTACAACTCCTCGACAGCATGCTGGACGGGCTAAACGGCAAAACACGTGAAGCGTTTCTGCTTTCGCAACTGGATGGTCTGACATACAGCGAGATTGCGCACAAACTCGGTGTTTCCATCAGCTCCGTGAAAAAATACGTGGCGAAAGCCGTCGAGCACTGCCTGCTGTTCCGTCTGGAGTATGGGTTATGAATCCTTTGTTAACCGATTCCCGCCGTCAGGCGCTGCGTTCAGCTTCCCACTGGTATGCCGTGCTAAGCGGCGAGCGCGTCAGCCCACAACAGGAAGCGCGCTGGCAACAGTGGTATGAACAGGATCAGGATAACCAGTGGGCCTGGCAGCAGGTTGAAAACCTGCGCAACCAGCTTGGCGGTGTGCCTGGCGACGTTGCCAGCCGGGCGTTGCACGATACCCGCCTCACCCGCCGTCACGTGATGAAAGGATTACTGCTGTTGCTCGGCGCTGGCGGAGGCTGGCAGCTCTGGCAGTCGGAAACCGGCGAAGGTCTGCGGGCAGATTACCGCACCGCCAAAGGCACAGTCAGCCGTCAGCAACTGGAAGATGGCTCCCTGCTCACGCTGAATACCCAAAGCGCGGCGGATGTGCGTTTTGATGCGCATCAGCGCACCGTCCGGCTCTGGTACGGTGAAATCGCCATTACTACCGCGAAAGATGCCCTGCAACGCCCCTTCCGTGTCCTGACCCGTCAGGGCCAGCTCACTGCTTTAGGGACAGAATTTACCGTCCGCCAGCAGGATAATTTCACGCAGCTTGACGTTCAGCAGCACGCTGTGGAAGTGCTTCTCGCCAGTGCCCCCGCGCAAAAACGCATCGTGAACGCTGGTGAAAGCCTGCAGTTCAGCGCCTCTGAGTTTGGCGCAGTGAAACCGCTGGATGACGAGAGTACAAGCTGGACGAAGGACATCCTGAGCTTCAGCGATAAACCACTGGGTGAGGTGATAGCCACGCTAACCCGTTACCGCAACGGCGTGCTGCGCTGCGATCCCGCCGTTGCCGGGCTGCGCCTGAGCGGGACGTTCCCGCTGAAAAATACCGATGCGATCCTGAACGTTATCGCGCAAACGCTTCCCGTTAAAATTCAGTCTATTACGCGGTACTGGATAAACATTTCACCACTGTAAGGAAAATAATTCTTATTTCGATTGTCATTTTTACCCTTCTCGTTCGACTCATAGCTGAACACAACAAAAATGATGATGGGGAAGGTATGACGCCGTTACGCGTTTTTCGTAAAACAACACCTTTGGTTAACGCCATTCGCCTGAGCCTGCTGCCGCTGGCCGGTCTCTCGTTTTCCGCTTTTGCTGCACAGGTTAATATCGCACCGGGATCGCTCGATAAAGCGCTCAATCAGTATGCCGCACACAGCGGATTTACCCTCTCGGTTGACGCCAGCCTGACGCGCGGCAAGCAGAGCAACGGCCTGCACGGCGATTACGACGTCGAGAGCGGCCTGCAACAACTGCTGGACGGCAGCGGACTGCAGGTAAAACCGCTGGGAAATAATAGCTGGACGCTGGAGCCCGCGCCCGCACCAAAAGAAGATGCCCTGACCGTGGTCGGCGACTGGCTGGGTGATGCGCGTGAAAACGACGTATTTGAACATGCTGGCGCGCGTGACGTGATCCGCCGTGAGGATTTCGCCAAAACCGGCGCAACCACCATGCGTGAGGTACTTAACCGCATCCCTGGCGTCAGCGCGCCGGAAAACAACGGCACCGGCAGCCACGACCTGGCGATGAACTTTGGCATCCGGGGCCTGAACCCGCGCCTCACCAGCCGCTCGACCGTCCTGATGGACGGCATCCCCGTCCCCTTCGCCCCTTACGGTCAGCCGCAGCTTTCACTGGCTCCCGTTTCGCTCGGCAACATGGATGCCATTGACGTGGTACGCGGTGGTGGTGCGGTGCGTTACGGACCGCAGAGCGTGGGCGGCGTGGTGAACTTTGTTACCCGTGCCATTCCGCAGGACTTTGGTATCGAGGCGGGCGTGGAAGGTCAGCTCAGCCCAACCTCTTCACAAAACAACCCGAAAGAGACGCACAACCTGATGGTGGGCGGCACAGCGGACAACGGTTTTGGCACCGCGCTGCTCTACTCCGGCACGCGCGGCAGTGACTGGCGCGAGCACAGCGCCACCCGCATCGACGACCTGATGCTGAAAAGCAAATATGCGCCGGATGAGGTGCACACCTTCAACAGCCTGCTGCAATATTACGACGGTGAAGCCGACATGCCCGGTGGCCTGTCTCGCGCGGATTACGACGCCGATCGCTGGCAATCCACCCGCCCGTATGACCGCTTCTGGGGTCGTCGCAAGCTGGCGAGCCTGGGCTACCAGTTCCAGCCAGACAGCCAGCATAAATTCAACATTCAGGGGTTCTACACCCAAACCCTGCGCAGCGGCTACCTGGAGCAAGGCAAACGCATCACCCTCTCGCCGCGTAACTACTGGGTGCGCGGTATTGAGCCACGCTACAGCCAGATCTTTATGATCGGCCCTTCCGCGCACGAAGTGGGCGTGGGCTATCGCTATGTGAATGAATCAACGCATGAAATGCGTTACTACACCGCCACCAGCAGCGGGCAGTTGCCGTCCGGCTCAAGCCCTTACGACCGCGATACGCGTTCCGGCACCGAGGCGCACGCCTGGTATCTGGATGACAAAATCGACATCGGCAACTGGACCATCACGCCGGGTATGCGTTTCGAACATATCGAGTCATACCAGAACAACGCCATCACAGGCACGCACGAAGAAGTGAGCTATAACGCACCGCTTCCGGCGTTGAACGTGCTCTATCACCTGACTGACAGCTGGAATCTTTATGCAAACACTGAAGGCTCGTTCGGCACCGTACAGTACAGCCAGATTGGCAAGGCTGTGCAAAGCGGCAATGTGGAACCGGAAAAAGCGCGAACCTGGGAACTCGGTACCCGCTACGACGACGGCGCGCTGACGGCGGAAATGGGGCTGTTCCTGATTAACTTTAACAATCAGTACGACTCCAACCAGACCAACGACACCGTCACTGCACGTGGCAAAACGCGCCATACCGGGCTGGAAACGCAGGCACGTTACGATCTGGGTACGCTAACGCCAACGCTTGATAACGTTTCCATCTACGCCAGCTATGCGTATGTGAACGCGGAAATCCGCGAGAAAGGCGACACCTACGGCAATCTGGTACCATTCTCCCCGAAACATAAAGGCACGCTGGGCGTGGACTACAAGCCAGGAAACTGGACGTTCAATCTGAACAGCGATTTCCAGTCCAGCCAGTTTGCGGATAACGCCAATACGGTGAAAGAGAGCGCCGACGGCAGTACCGGCCGCATTCCCGGCTTCATGCTCTGGGGCGCACGCGTGGCGTATGACTTTGGCCCGCAGATGGCAGATCTGAACCTGGCATTCGGTGTGAAAAACATCTTCGACCAGGACTACTTCATCCGCTCTTATGACGACAACAACAAAGGCATCTATGCAGGCCAGCCGCGCACGCTGTATATGCAGGGGTCGTTGAAGTTCTGATGTGTTAACGCCCGGCTTGCCGGGCTTTTAGCTGGAATGTGATTATGTTGGCATTTATCCGTTTTGTTTTTGCAGGCCTGCTGCTGGTGATCAGCCACGCCTTTGCCGCCACGGTTCAGGACGAACACGGCACGTTTACACTCGAAAAAACGCCACAACGGATTGTGGTGCTGGAACTCTCGTTCGCCGATGCGCTGGCCGCCGTGGACGTCAGCCCGATCGGTATTGCCGACGATAACGATGCAAAACGCATCCTGCCCGAAGTGCGTGCGCACCTGAAACCGTGGCAGTCCGTCGGAACGCGCGCGCAGCCGAGCCTGGAAGCCATTGCCGCTCTGAAACCAGACCTGATCATTGCCGACAGCAGTCGCCATGCGGGGGTTTACATCGCCTTGCAGCAAATCGCGCCGGTACTGCTGCTTAAGTCCCGCAACGAAACCTACGCTGAAAATTTGCAATCTGCGGCTATCATCGGCGAAATGGTGGGTAAAAAGCGAGAGATGCAGGCACGCCTGGAACAACATAAAGAGAGGATGGCGCAGTGGGCCAGCCAGCTTCCCAAAGGGACACGCGTGGCCTTTGGCACATCACGCGAACAGCAATTCAACCTGCATACTCAGGAGACCTGGACCGGCAGCGTGCTGGCCTCTCTGGGGCTGAACGTTCCCGCTGCGATGGCGGGTGCGTCCATGCCGTCCATCGGCCTGGAGCAACTGCTGGCGGTCAATCCTGCCTGGCTGCTGGTTGCCCACTATCGCGAAGAGAGCATTGTTAAACGCTGGCAACAAGATCCGCTCTGGCAGATGTTAACCGCCGCGCAGAAGCAGCAGGTTGCTTCGGTCGACAGTAACACCTGGGCGCGGATGCGCGGTATTTTTGCTGCAGAGCGTATTGCCGCTGACACGGTAAAAATCTTCCACCATCAGCCGCTTACCGTTGTGAAATGACCGCGATAAAACACCCGGTGCTGCTGTGGGGGCTTCCCGTTGCAGCACTTATTATTATTTTCTGGCTGAGTCTGTTTTGCTACTCGGCCATTCCTGTTTCCGGAGCAGATGCAACCCGCGCCCTGCTGCCTGGACACACGCCAACGCTACCAGAAGCGCTGGTGCAAAACCTTCGTTTGCCACGAAGCCTGGTCGCCGTTCTGATCGGCGCAAGCCTGGCGCTCGCGGGCACGCTGCTGCAAACCCTGACCCACAACCCAATGGCCTCTCCTTCACTGCTCGGCATTAACAGCGGCGCGGCGCTGGCTATGGCGCTTACCAGCGCGCTGAGTCCGACGCCGATTGCAGGCTATTCTCTGTCGTTCATCGCGGCATGCGGGGGCGGCGTGAGCTGGCTGCTGGTCATGACCGCAGGAGGCGGATTTCGTCATACCCATGACAGAAACAAACTGATCCTCGCGGGTATCGCGCTGTCGGCCTTTTGTATGGGCCTTACCCGCATCACCCTGCTGCTGGCCGAAGATCATGCTTACGGCATCTTTTACTGGCTGGCAGGCGGAGTGTCCCACGCCCGCTGGCAGGATGTCTGGCAGCTCTTGCCGGTGGTGGTCACTGCAGTCCCTGTCGTGTTGCTGCTGGCGAATCAACTGAACCTGCTCAACCTCAGCGACAGCACCGCCCATACGCTGGGAGTGAACCTGACGAGGCTACGTTTGGTCATCAATATGTTAGTGCTGCTTCTGGTTGGTGCGTGCGTCAGCGTGGCAGGTCCGGTGGCGTTTATCGGTCTGCTGGTGCCACATCTGGCGCGCTTCTGGGCAGGCTTCGATCAGCGCAACGTACTGCCAGTGAGCATGCTGCTGGGGGCCACGCTGATGCTGCTGGCAGATGTACTCGCACGCGCACTGGCCTTCCCCGGAGATCTGCCCGCAGGCGCAGTGCTGGCGCTGATTGGCAGCCCTTGCTTTGTCTGGCTTGTGAGGAGGCGAGGATGAAAATTGCGCTGGTTATTTTCATCACCCTTGCCCTGGCGGGCTGTGCGCTGTTATCACTCCATATGGGAGTGATCCCCGTGCCGTGGCGCGCGCTGCTGACCGACTGGCAGGCCGGACGCGAGCATTATTATGTATTGATGGAGTACCGACTGCCGCGCTTGCTGCTGGCACTGTTTGTCGGTGCAGCCCTCGCCGTGGCGGGCGTGCTGATACAGGGGATTGTGCGCAACCCTCTGGCATCACCGGATATTCTCGGTGTTAACCATGCCGCCAGCCTGGCCTCTGTGGGGGCTCTACTTCTTATGCCGTCACTGCCCGTGATGGTGCTGCCGCTGCTGGCCTTTGCGGGCGGCATGGCGGGGTTGATATTGCTGAAGATGCTGGCAAAGACCCACCAGCCGATGAAGCTGGCGCTCACCGGCGTGGCGCTTTCTGCATGCTGGGCCAGCCTGACGGATTATCTGATGCTCTCGCGCCCGCAGGATGTGAACAACGCCCTGCTGTGGCTGACCGGCAGCTTATGGGGCCGTGACTGGAGCTTTGTGAAGATTGCCATCCCGCTGATGATTTTATTTCTGCCGCTGAGCCTGAGTTTTTGCCGCGATCTCGACCTCCTTGCACTCGGCGATGCGCGCGCCACCACGCTCGGTGTGTCGGTGCCCCATACCCGATTCTGGGCTTTGTTACTAGCTGTCGCCATGACATCTACCGGCGTGGCCGCCTGCGGCCCGATTAGCTTTATTGGTCTCGTGGTGCCGCATATGATGCGTAGCATCACCGGTGGACGTCACCGCAGACTGCTGCCTGTTTCGGCCCTGACAGGTGCGTTGCTGTTGGTGGTTGCCGATCTGCTGGCGAGAATTATTCATCCCCCACTGGAGCTCCCGGTTGGCGTGCTGACCGCCATTATCGGTGCGCCGTGGTTTGTCTGGTTGCTTGTGAGAATGCGATAAATGACTTTACGAACTGAAAATCTGACGGTCAGTTACGGGACAGACAAGGTACTTAACGACGTTTCACTCTCACTGCCAACGGGGAAGATCACCGCCCTGATCGGTCCTAACGGTTGCGGGAAATCGACGCTGTTAAACTGTTTTTCGCGGCTTTTAATGCCGCAGTCTGGCACCGTATTTCTCGGCGATAATCCCATAAATATGCTCTCATCGCGCCAGTTGGCCCGCAGGCTTTCGCTGCTGCCTCAGCACCATTTAACGCCAGAGGGGATCACAGTCCAGGAGCTGGTTTCGTATGGTCGTAATCCCTGGCTGTCACTCTGGGGGCGTCTCTCCGCTGAAGACAATGCACGAGTTAATGTCGCCATGAACCAGACCCGGATCAATCATCTTGCCGTTCGTCGGTTAACCGAGCTTTCCGGCGGTCAGCGCCAGCGCGCATTTCTGGCAATGGTCCTGGCCCAGAATACGCCCGTTGTATTACTTGATGAGCCAACCACCTATCTTGATATCAATCACCAGGTGGACCTGATGCGGTTGATGGGCGAACTCCGGACTCAGGGGAAAACGGTGGTCGCTGTGCTGCACGACCTTAATCAGGCTAGCCGGTACTGCGATCAACTGGTGGTAATGGCAAACGGACATGTTATGGCGCAAGGCACACCAGAAGAGGTGATGACCCCAGGATTGCTGAGAACAGTATTCAGCGTGGAAGCGGAAATACACCCCGAGCCGGTATCTGGCAGGCCGATGTGCCTAATGAGGTAGATTGCACAGGCCGTAAGAACCAAACCACGACTGAATGAAACTGGACTGGCGCCAGCAAGCCTGTTCAGACTGGGGCTGAACTTTTCCGGACTCTGAAAGATTACCAATACTCATCGTCCATCCGCTTGCTTTAGGCTGACAGGTTCATAATCAACGCAAACCAGAGCTGTACAGGCTTGGGCGCGGCTTTCAAACCAGTCGTGATCACGGCAATCAATTTTGAACTCTGCTTAACGGACATTTCTGTATAACCCTTACGGCAACGAAAAACGCGAAGTTAAAATTTTAGAAACCCAAAAACGTGACATGACTAAGTTTAGATTTCAGGGGGGAGATCAAAAAATTTCGCTCTGTGCCAGAGCGGACATTCACGGAGCTGGTTCATTACCAATGAGGTTGGGCTTTTGAGGATAAATCAATGATCAGACGCCAACGTAAATCAAAAGCAACCCTGGAACGGAATTGCTAATCCAGTTTCTGACCATCGATTTTTCTAAAAAGTGTGCGTTTGCTACTACTTAGGTAGGTGCAGCTTTCTTAATCACCGGCAGCCACGTTATACAGGCCAGTTGATGGATCGATTGTTATCAATGATATCTTCATGAGTCGGTGTCTCACCCAGCTTACCGAAGCTGGCATAAAGTGAAGGCAGACGGGCCCGTCCTTCTCCCTTTTTCGCCAGAGGGAAAGCGCGAAGCATGGTGGCAGCCTCCCAGTCACAACAATAGGATGGTGTGCACGGCTGCTGACGCCATGATTCAGCGATAGAGCCGGAAAATACGGGGTCAAAGCCGGTATCATTAACCAGAGTCATCGTGACCTGTACTGCGGCTGGATGATCTCCTGCTACTGCAACTGCCAGGCGACCGCGGCTCCCTTCAGGTAGTCTGTTGTGGTCAACTAAAACTGGCCTCCGCGTTAGAGTTTTTCCAGTATCGGTTTTCTGATTCGTTTGGTGGTAACCCACCATTATATTCGTGCGGTCTTAGTGCGCTGTAATATCCAACGATATAGTCCGTTATTGCGTGAGCTGCATCGCTGAAGCTTACATAGCCCGTCGCTGGCACCCATTCGTTCTTCAGACTCCTGAAGAAGCGCTCCATTGGGCTGTTATCCCAGCAGTTTCCACGCCGACTCATACTCTGCCTGATCCGGTATCGCCACAGTAACTGCCGGAACTGCCTGCTCGTATAATGACTGCCTTGATCGCTTGGAACATCACCCCGACGGGCTTACCACGGGTTTCCCATGCCATTTCCAGTGCTTTCATGGTAAGCCTGCTGTCCGGCGAGAACGACATGGCCCAGCCCACTGGTTTTCTTGCGAACAGGTCGAGAACAACGGCGAGGTACGCCCAGCGCTTACCCGTCCAGAGTAGAGTAAGAGGCAGGGCGTAGTCGGACTATTTCCCTGCCTCTCCTCCCCGAACCGGACGTGCACCTTTCAGCGCATCCGGCTCTCCATTTAAATGCTGGCGAACGCCATTGCCACTTCTGTAAAGCGCGATGTATACGTGTTTCTGGTCTCCGTCCTCAGATAGGGATTACCTTCGGGTAGCCGCCAGCGGAACAGCTTCTTGCCTTGCCCCACCAACCGGTACAGTATTTCGCCGCTGAGCTTGCCGTGATTGGTTTTACCAAATAAAACCCACGTTTTGCTCTGACCCGGTTTCGGTGATTTACACCACCACCTCATCAGGGAAGCGATACCTGTACGGTATTTGCGGGCCAGCCAGTGAGCCAGCTTCCAGAACACGACACGGTCGATATAACTGAAGACTTTGGCCTTAAAATCAACGAACTGATAGAACATGGCCCAGCCTTTCAGTTTTCGGTTGAGTTGTTCAGCCATATCGACTTTGCTTTCACTGTAGTTGCCTGATAACAGTGCTGTCAGCGATGCGGCGAAGTTTCTGGCTTTCTCCTGCGGGATCGTTGAGACCACTCGCATCTCGCCATAACGACTGCGTTTGCGAATGATCCTGTGCCCCAGAAAGATAAAGCCGTCATTAACATGGGTGATTTTAGTCTTATCCATGTTCAGCCTGAGTTTCAGACTGCCTTCGAGCACACCCCGACACTCCTCCCTGATGGCTTCCGCCTGTGCTTTGGTGCCTTTGACGATGAGGACAAAATCATCGGCATAGCGGCAGTACGCCACCGCGGGTTTCCACTGCCAGTTTTCTCTGACCGCCGTACTTCGGCCCCGTTGGATACTGTTATTCCAGTACCACCGATCTTTTCTGGCTTTCCCGCTCAGGTAGCGCTCATGCAGGTATTGATCGAACTCATTCAGCATGATGTTCGATAATAGCGGCGATATAACACCGCCCTGTGGCACACCTTCACTGGCCGCCCGAAAGAGACCGACATCGATATGTCCCGCCTTGATGGTTTTCCACAGCAGAGTCATGAAACGTGCGTCACTGATCCTGCGGCGTACAGCCTTCATCAGCAGTCGATGATGTACGGTGTCGAAGTAACTGGACAGGTCGCCTTCAATCACCCAGCGTCCCCGGGTTTCACCACAGTCTGTGAGCTGTAATTTCACCGTGCGGATCGCGTGGTGGACACTGCGCTCAGGCCGGAAGCCATATGAGAGCGTATGAAAATCACTCTCCCATATCGGCTCCATCGCCATCAGCATGGCCCGCTGAACAATACGATCCCGCAACGCGGGGATACCCAGTGGTCGCAGTTTGCCGTTGCTTTTAGGGATGTAAACCCGTCTGGCGGGCAAGGGCTGGTAGTGGCCTGAGAGTAATTCATCCCTGAGGATTTGCAGCTCAACAGCCAGTCTGGCCTGTAGCATTGTTTTGTTCACGCCATCAACGCCGGGGGTATGGGCCCCCTTTGATGAAAGCGTGATCCGCGCCGCTTCAGCCAGCCATTCTGGTTGTGTTATCAGACGCAGCAGCCGTTGAATCCGTAGGGACGGTTCGGTGGCTGCCCATGTGGCAAGCTTGCGTTGCATTTCGCTGATTATCAAAGGTCTTCACCTCGTTAGGTCAGTTAATTCACGTCGCAAACACATTCAAACTGCTTCCCTTCGCCATGTAATGGGCTTTCCCCA
>SKEM01001365.1_pt1 | contig 10954 bp, 8 predicted proteins | sample 4826731 | NCBI WGS metagenome assembly SKEM01 (sample SAMN11008809, study PRJNA524170) | human gut metagenome | biome: Human fecal sample; material: Feces; isolation source: fecal sample from pouch patient p37 | host: Homo sapiens | place: Israel: Tel-Aviv | collected 2015-07-27
GAATGTAATAAGTTCATTTGAATCTCTTTTCTAGAAGTTTTTGTGGTTAATTACATTCTATCAAAGAGTCCAAATGGACTTTTTTTAATATTTGAACGAAGTGTTCAATTTGATTTTACAATCCGCCGAAATATCTTTTTGCAACTTAGCAAGCTTTGCCTTGTATTGTGAAGGCTTAATCTTGCCGTCGTAAGTACCACTGATAAGTGGAGCTGATTCATTCCAGAATGTTGCCATTTGTGGAAGCTTAGGTTGTAATACTGAGTTACCTGGTTTAGCCATTTCAATTACAGCTTCAGCAACTGGATCACTCTTAACTGCACTTGAGTTTACAGCACTCTTAAGTACTGGGATTTGACCAGCTTCTTTGTGGGCGATCAATTGAGCCTTCTTGTTAGTAATGTAAGCAGCTAAATCTGAAGCAGCTTTAGCGTTCTTAGTGTGTGAGTTAACTGCGAAGCCTTCAATACCAAGGAATGCTTCCATTTGTACGCTCTTGCCACCAACTTCAATCTTAGGATACTTAGCAACTGCGAAGTTCTTGCCCAAGATCTTCTTAATGTTAGCTGCGTTCCATGGACCATCAAGAATAGCTTGTGCGTGACCCTTCTTTAATTGGTTCAAAGCGTTTGAAGTTTGCATTACGCCCTTATTGTTCTTTTGAGCTGCGTACCACTTCAATGCGTTAACACCATTTTGTGAGTCAAATGTTGAACCCTTAAGGTCTTCACCGTTAGCGCCGTAAAGCTTTGTACCTGCTGAGAACATTACTGGCCACATTACGTAAGCGTTAGTAAAGTCAGTAGCTACAACACCCTTAGAGGTTAAAGTCTTCCAATCCTTAACATCGTTTGCTGAAAGCTTAGACTTGTTGTAGTAAATGGTTTGTGCTTGTTGTGCGTATGGGAATGCGTAAACCTTGCCCTTCCAAGTTACACCCTTTGAAGCAACATCAATGTAGTTTGCCTTGATGTCTTTAGTTGCTTCTGGTGAAAGTGGGTTAATGTAACCAGCTTCAGCCATTTGACCTAATTGGTCGTTAGGAACTTCAAATACATCAGCAGCCTTTGATGGGTCCTTACCAACGTCAGTCTTAGCGTTAGCTGAACCGTTAGGACTTTGAACAACACGAACCTTGATGTTCAAAGTCCTTTGCAATTTGCTTGTAGTAAGGAACTTGTTCAGTATCTACCCAAAGAGTTAAGTTAGCTTTCTTTGAGCTAGAGTTATTACTACTTGATGAATCTGATGAACCGTTTGAACATGCTGCAAGTGACATTGCTGCAAGAACAGCGGCACTACCTAAAGCCATTTTCTTCCAAATTTTCATAACTTTTCCTCCTAAAAAAATCAAAACAATAAATAATTCTTAACAACAGTAGCCTTTGCTACTTATGGTTGTAAGCTTTAATAAATTAAATTAGTTAACGATTGCCTTGGTGCTGTCTTTATCAAAGAAGTGAGCCTTGTTAACATCGAAGCCCATCTTTACTTTGTCACCAGGCTTGTGATAATCACGTGAATTTACAATTGCAGTAAATTCAGTTCCATCAACTTCTTGGTGAAGTTGAATGGTTGCACCCAGAAGTTCTGAAACAACAACGTTTGATTCAATTACTGAATCTGGCCAAGTTTCCATAAATGCTTCTTCTGAGTGAATGTCTTCTGGACGAATACCAAAGACAAGATCTTTATCGTTATATCCTTTCTCGTTAAGCATCTTAGCTTTACCTTGAGGAATACCGATGTTCAAACCTTTACCATCTGAAATTCGACCGTCCTTATAGTGAACATCGAAGAAGTTCATTTGAGGAGAACCAATGAATCCAGCAACGAACATGTTAACTGGCTTGTTGTAAACCTCAAGTGGGGTACCGATTTGCTCTACTCGACCAACAGACATAACAACAACTCTGTCAGCCAAGGTCATAGCTTCAGTCTGGTCGTGAGTAACATAAATAGTTGTAGTACCCAACTCTTGGTGAAGCTTAGCAATTTCGGTACGCATCGTTACACGTAATTTCGCATCCAAGTTTGATAATGGTTCGTCCATTAAGAAAATAGGAGCTGCACGAACGATTGCACGTCCTAAGGCTACACGCTGACGTTGACCACCTGATAAAGCACCTGGTTTTTTATCCAAATATTCTTCAAGGCCCAACATCTTAGCGGCTTTCTTAACTTTTTCATCGATTTCAGCCTTAGGCGTGTGACGAAGCTTAAGTCCGAAAGCCATGTTGTCGTAAATAGTCATATGTGGATACAAAGCATAGTTCTGGAAAACCATCGCAATGTGTCTGTCTTTTGGAGCAACATCATTCATTACCTTGTGATCAATTTCCAAAGTACCTTTACTGATGTCTTCAAGTCCTGCGACCATTCTTAATGTAGTTGACTTACCACAACCTGATGGACCAACGAAAACGATGAATTCCTTATCTTTAATATGTAAGTCAAAGTCATTTACAGAATATTTATCATTACCTTGATACTTTTTGTAAATATGGTTTAAATCAACCTCAACCATTGTTTTCCCTACTCTCTAACTTTTATTTTTCATTAAAAACTTTTTCAATCTCACTAAGTTTCAAATCTGCAGTTGTTGGTACGATGTAGTCAGCTTCTTTTAAAAGTTCCTTATCACCAATACCAACTGCAAATTGACCAGCGGCTTTAATTGATTCCACACCAGCTTTAGCATCTTCAAAACTAATTACTTCATCAGCCTTAAGCCCTGCAATTTCTTGTGCTTTTTCATAAATTTCAGGATCTGGCTTACCGTGATGCAATGTGGCAGGATCAACGATGCCATCGAATTCATCCATAATGCCTAATCTGGTCAAAATCTTAGGTGCATTCTTAGAAGCTGAAGCAATTACCATCTTAAGGTTTTGCTTTTTAGCATCTGCCAAAAGTTCTGGAATTCCTGGCAAGATATCCTTTGGTGTCATTGTTTCAACTTGCTCAACGAACTTGGAATTCTTTTCTGCAGCGAATTTTTCTTTTTCAGCTTCAGTATATTTATCTTCTTGACCACCATATTTCAGAATCAATTCCAATGAATCCATTCTTGAAATACCACGTAAGCTATCAAGTTGAGCATCGTTTAAAGTAATGCCTAATTCTTTTGCCAAGTTGTTCCAAGCTGTTAAGTGAAACTTAGCTGAATTGGTTAAAACACCATCTAAATCAAACAATAATCCTTTAAGCATTCTGGGTTTCACCTTCTTTAAGAGTAAATTTCTTTCCCTTAACTACAACATCTAAGTCTTCACCTTTATGTAAAGTAATCTTAGTTTCCTTATGATCTACATAAACTTCAATCAAGCGACCGCGGTAGTTAATCTTAAAGCCATAGTGATCCCACTTATCAGGAACAAATGGATCAAATTTCAATTGATCATGATCATAACGCATCCCTGCGAAACCTTGAACAATTGCAAGCCATGAACCACTCATTGAGGTGATGTGCAAACCATCAACCGTATCGTTGTTATAGTTATCAAGGTCTAAGCGAGCAGTTCTTTCATAAAGCTCAACGGCCTTCTTTTGCTTGCCAAGTTCTGCAGCCAAAATTGAGTGAATACATGGTGACAGTGAACTTTCGTGAACTGTTAATGGTTCATAGAAGTCGAAGTTCTTTTCCTTTTCTTCCTTGGTGTATTGATCATTTAAGAAGTAGATACCTTGTAAAACATCGGCTTGTTTAATAAATGGTGATCTCAAGATCTTGTCCCATGACCAGTGTTGGTTAATTGGACGTTGATCTTCAATTTCACTAACTGGACGAATGTCTTTGTCTAAGAAGTCATCTTGTTGTAAGAAGATGCCGCGTTCCTTATCTTCTGGAAGGTACATCTTATCAACGATGTCTTGCCACTTTTCTTTTTCTTCTTCAGTGACGTGTACTCTTTCTTGAGCTTCCTTTGTAGCAAGTGGCAAACGCTTCAATGTGTATTGCAGAAGCCATCTTGCCATGGTGTTAGTGAACCAGTTGTTGTTAACGTTGTTTTCGTATTCGTTAGGACCGGTTACACCGTGCATAACGTACTTGTTACGCCACTTGGACCAGTGAACTCTGGCTGCCCAGAATCTAGCAGTTCCAACTAAGACGTCCATACCTTCGTTCTTAACGTAACTATCATCACCAGTGTAATCAGTGTACATAGCGATTGCGTGTGGAATATCTGCGTTACGGTGAATTTCTTCAAAAGTAATTTCCCATTCGTTGTGACATTCAATTCCGTTAAATGTAACCATTGGGAACAATGCACCTGGTAAGCCTTGCTCTTTAGCGTTGTGGTAAGCACCTGGTAATTGATCGTGACGATATTGAAGAAGTGCTCTTGTAACGCTTGGATCAGTTACACATAAGTACATTGGAACGATGTAAGCTTCTGTGTCCCAGTAAGTAGCACCACCGTATTTTTCACCGGTAAAGCCTTTAGGACCTACGTTTAAGCGTTCATCTTCACCGTAGTAAGTCATAAACAATTGACAAATGTTAAAGCGAATACCTTGTTGAGCGGCATCATCACCTGCAATAACAACATCTGATTTGTCCCAACGCTTCTTCCATACAGCTTCATGATCAGCTAAGTTTTCGTCAAATGACTTAGATTGAAGTTTCTTCATCAAGTCATTTGCTACATCGGCTTGATCTTGATCCTTAACGTCACGGCTAGTTACTACAATGACATCTTTTTCAAGTTCATAACTTTCATTTTCAGCTAATTCAACTGATAGCTTTTCACTTAACTTCGCACTTTCAGTTGAGACATCGCCTTGAACAATTTCACCGTTGTGACGCAAGCTTTGCTTAAGCAAAACAGTGAATTGAGGAACATCATAAGGATTTTCTTTAGTCTTGACTTGAATTGTTCTAGCTTTTTCATCTTCACCTAGTGGCAACCAGAAACGTTCATCATAGTTACTATCTTCATTAACAACTGTGCCATCTAATGTAGAATCAAAATCAATCTTAGCGTGACCTTCAAGCACTGTAGCCTTTACTTGAATCAGAGCAGCTTCTTTTTGAACGATATGAAGGAAACGCTTAAATTCAAATTTAACTTTGGCATCTTTTCCTTCGTAAATAAAACTTCTTGTAAGAAGGCCTTGGTGCATATCAAGAGATAATTCAAAGTCATCAAATTTGACTTTGGCTAAGTCTAGTTTTTCACCATTAATGGTAATGCCAATGCCAATAAAGCTTGGTGCGTTAGGTGTTTTACCGAAATATTTAGGATATCCGTTCTTCCACCAACCCACACGAGTCTTATCTGGGAACCAAACACCTGCAAGATATGTACCTTGTAAGCTATCACCAGAATAGCCTTCTTCAAAGTTTCCTCTCATACCCATATAATCATTACCGATTGCAGTCATGCTTTCCTGTAATCGTTTATTTTCTGGATCGAAATTATGAGTAATGACCTTCCAAGGATTAATTTCAAAAATTCGTTTCATATACTTTATATCTCCCACAAAATTAAGTGCTCTTTTGTTTACGCTTTCATTATCCTTAAATTGAAAGCGGTTTACAATATCAAAACCATTGTTACCGGTATCAGAATTTGTTAATAAAAAAAGAAGATAGTTCTTAATCTATCCTCTTTTCGTACACTTATTAAAAGTAATTTTTAATCAACCGTGATTACAAAGCCTTTTGGAGCTAATACTCCATTTTGATAATCTTGACTAAATGAATTTTTACAATCAATTTTTACATCATGATCCGTGGTGTTAAAGTACGCTTTAACAGATTCCATTCCGTTTCTATCTACCTCAATCAGGCCATTTTCTGTTACATGTAACTTAATTGTCCCTTTACCAAAGGTTTCATCATGATCTAAACGGAACTTAATCAATTCATGAACTCTTTGCCAAACAGGACCATCTTCCTTTGACCAATCCATTGGTTTACGACAATCTGGATCATTGCCACCTGTCATTCCCATTTCAGTACCGTAGTAAATACATGGACTGCCTTTTTGCACAAATTCAAAGGTTAATGCCTGCAAAGCCAAGTCTTGGTCGCCATTAGCCACTGTTAAAATTCTGGCAGTATCATGTGAATCAAGCATATTCATCATCGCTGCATTAGTTGAATCACGATACTTCATGAGTTGATCAGTTAAACGCTTAGTCATTTGATCAGCCGTCAATTTATGCTTAAAGAAATGATCTTCAATTTGCAAAGTATATGGATAATTCATAACGCCAGTAAATTCATCCCCATTAAGCCATGGACGAGCTGAGTGCCAAACTTCACCAACAATGTAAAAGTCTGGCTTGATATCAGTTACTGCCTTATGGAACTTCTTCCAGAAATGATGATCTACCTCGTTGGCAACATCCAAGCGCCAAGCATCAATATCAAAATACTTCACCCAGTACGTAGCTATCTCAAGCAAGAAATCTTGTACTTCAGGGTTAGCAGTATTTAATTTAGGCATGTGCTTTTCAAATGCGAAAGTATCAAACTGCGGATTTCCTTCACCTTGCAATGGATCATGGTACGGTTCAACTGGATACTCATTAATGTGGAACCAGTTAGCAAAACGAGAACTTGGACCATTTTTAACCACGTCTTGCCACTGCATTGATTGATCACCTAAGTGGTTAAATACCGCATCCAGCATGACTTTCATGCCACGTGCATGGGCCTCATTAACTACTTTGGCAAACAAGTCTTTATCACCAAATTCTGGATCGATTTGCAAATAATCAATCGTGTCATATTTATGGTTGGAGCTTGCTTTAAAAACAGGACAGAAGTATAAGCCATTTACTCCAAGTTTTTTCAAATAATCCAAATGGTCTAATACCCCTTGCAAGTCACCACCATAAAAGTCTTCTCGACCAGGATGATCTTCGGGATTCCAAGACTTCACATTTTTAGGATCATTAGATTTATCACCATTGGCAAAGCGTTCTGGGAAAATCTGATACCACACGGTATGTCTAACCCATTCCGGTGTTTTAACCATATCAATATCATGGCAATATGGAACCTTAAAATATGAGCCATCTTCCATTAAGGCTGTCTCTACATCGCTGCTGATTGCTCTGTCACCTACAACAACGCTGGTGCCATCGTTACCAATTACTTCAAAAGTATACTTTAAACGGTGAAATGGTGCTTCAAGGGTAGCTCCCCAGTGATCCTCAACTTGACCTTCACCAATCTTAGTCATTTCAATGGTTTTAGCTTGGTTCAATGGTAAATAGTTATCGCAATAATGCACAATAACTTTTTCAATATCATTCTTTGCGCTATGAAAACGAACACGAACATGAGTCGCATCAATTACAAAGCTGTCTTCACTTTCAGTTTTGTGTTTTAATGCTGCTAATTGCATGTTTTAATTCTCCTTTTTCAACACAACACCTGCATAAGGCATCAAAGTTAATTTCCCGTTAGTTAATTGATATTCTCCTGCTTTTAATTTTTCTTCCGTATATCCTTGTGGAATCTCTACTGTAATCTTTTCATTGCTTAATGAAACTGCCACGATTGCACTCTCATCGCTTAAATCACGCTGGTAAATATAACTATTTTTATCAGTTGGAAGCATATAGTAGTCGCCATCTTGGAATAAGCTTTCTTTTTTAAGGGCGATCATCTTTTTATAAAAAGTAAACATGCTAATATCTGAATTTACTTCACTAGCAACTGAAACATGTTTTTCAACAATCCCGTTAATCCAAGGAGTTCCTTCAGTAAAACCATAATTTTTAGTGTCATTCCACGGCATTGGACCGCGAGCTGGCAACTTATGCGTTTCACTTACCATCGTCATTGCATCTTCTCTACTGATACCTGCCTGTTCTGCTTTTTTAATCCATGGTGCCACCGTCTGATCTTCAAATTGATCAACACTAGTAAAATGCAAATTCTTTAAGCCTAATTCTTCGCCATAATAGATAACTGGAATCCCGTGCTGCAAATACATCAAGATAGCCAAACTTTTAGCTTGGGTTGGCGTCTTCGCCACTCTGGTAGCCAGTCTAGCCATGTCATGATTATTCCAGTAAAGAGTTGGCTGAGAAACACCTGCTAAGGTCTGTTGCCAAACAACTTGATTTTGCTTAAAGGCCGTAAAATCAATACCCTTAGGTTGATATTGCTCAGGATAGCGCTTATCTACTTTTGACTCATCATCAGTAAAGTAACGAAAAGTTATAACACTATCCATCAAATGATTACGCTTATTAGTGTAATCAACGGCCAAATTTACGCTTGCACTTGCAGCTTCGCCTAATAGCAAGGCGTCTGGATAATCTTGCTTAATCTTTTCACAAAACGGCCGCATCCATTCCTGAACTTGAGGCAAGTTGGCAAAAAATGGTTCGGCAATAACCGGTTTGTCATCACCAACTTTATTAGGATAATTTTGTCTCAAATCTGCTTTGCCAATATGAATAAACGCATCAAGCCGCAGACCATCAATCCCCTTTTTTAGCCAAAATTCAGCTACTTCAAGCATGGCGTGGCGCACTTCAGGATTTTGCCAATTAAGGTCCGGCATACGCTTATCAAACAAATGGAAATATGATTGACCAGTTCCTGCTGGATCAGGCTCCCAAACGCTGCCACCAAAGAAACTACCCCAATTGTTAGGGCGCTTGCCATCATGACCTGCAAAAATGTAATAATCACGATACAGACTATCAGGATTCTTAATTGCATCTTGGAACCATGGATGCTGATCTGAAGTGTGATTTAAGACAAAATCCATAATAAGATGAATGCCAGCTTCATGAAGTTCTTTAATTAAGTTCTCCATGTCTTCCATTGTTCCCATATGTGGATCAATAGCAAAATAGTTTGAAACATCATAGCCATTATCTACTTGTGGTGAAACAAAAATAGGATTAAGCCAAACGGCATTAACCCCTAAATTTTGCAAGTATGGTATTCTCTTCCGAATACCATTTAGGTCGCCAATACCGTCATCATTACTATCTTGAAAAGACTTAGGATAAATTTGATAAATAATTGCGTGATCATACCAATGTGCCATAATTTTTCCTCCATGCATAGTTTAGTTGATATAAGAAACCGTTTTCAATATGTATAGAGATGTTACCGGTATCAAAAAAGCATATCTTGCGATATGCTTTATCTTTTAATTATTATTTATTATCTCGTAAGTTTAATGACTTCACGAGCGATCATTACTTCCTCATTAGTTGGTACAATCAAAGCTTTAACTTTAGAATCTGGCTTTGAAATAAATTTTTCACCATCAGTTCTGTTAGCTTCAAAGTCAGCCTTTAAGCCTAAATATTTCAAAGAAGACATAATGCCTGCACGAATTCCGGGATCATGTTCACCAATACCGGCCGTAAAGACAATACCGTCTACACCATCCATTTCTGCAGCATAAGCACCAACATAGCGAACTACCCGATTAATGTAAATACGACGAGCTAACTTGGCTCTTGGTTCATCACTTTCAATCAAATCACGCATATCTGATGAAACGCCTGAAATACCTAACAACCCTGATTCTTGATTCAACATATCAATTGCTTGATCAATATCCATACCAGTCTTATGCATCAAGTATTGCAAAGCCGATGGATCAAAGTCACCGCTTCGAGTCCCCATCGTCACCCCAGTTAATGGACTAAAGCCCATCGAAGTATCATATGATTTGCCATTCTTAACTGCAGTGATTGATGAACCTGATCCTAAATGGCAAACAATTAAACGAGCGATGTTAATATTTTTATGCATCATCTTAGCGGCACGAGGGGCAACATAACGTACAGAAGTGCCATGTGCACCATATTTACGCACTGCGTAATCCTTATAATACTTGTACGGAATAGAATATAAATAATGAACATCATCAAGAGTGTGGTGATATGCCGTATCAAAAACGGCAACCTGTGGAACGTTAGGCAGAATACTCATAAAAGCTTTAATTCCTTCTGTTTCAGGACCATTATGCAAAGGTGCTAATTGAGCAATCCGTTCAAGTTTGTGTAAATTATGATTATCAATGACTACAGAATTAGGAAATACTTCTCCACCGTTAACGATTCGGTGCCCTACTCCTTTAATTTCACTTAATTTCTCTACAACATGATATTTCTTTAAACAGTCAATCAATAAGCTTACTGCATCCCTTTGCGTAGGAATCGACATATTTTTAATATATTCGTTACCGTTAGCCAATTTTATTTTAAAAATCGAATTTGGCATACCTACACGTTCTGCTCCGCCTTTTGCAATTACTTCTTCGCTAGGAAAAGAAAAGAGCTTATATTTAAAAGAAGAACTACCAGAATTGATTGCTAAAACTTTTTTCATAATATCGTGACCTCTGTTTTATTCGATGTATCTATAACTTATCTCTTATTTTTAAGTATAGCGCTTTCATTGCAGAGATGGAAAAATTTTGAAATTAAAAAATCACATCGATGTGAAAATCAATGCGATTTTATTATCTAGTAGTCTCTCGTCTAATCAATTCTGGCTTAAGCATAACTTCACCTTGTGGGGAACCAGATTGAGCAATTTTTTGCAATAACATACTTGCTAGCATTTCACCCATCTTAAAAATAGGCTGCTTAATTGTAGTTAACTTAGGATTAGAAACTTGGTCCAAAAAGACACCGTCAAAGCCAATCACACCAAAATCTTCCGGAATCCGAGCGCCCTCAGCTTGCAGCTGCCGGACAACGCCTACCGCAATTCGATCACTAGCACAGACAAAACAAGTATCTTTTTTAAACCCTTTAAAATGCTCATGAATCACATCTTGGGCGGCATGACTGTGGTTAGAAACCCGATAAATCTGCGGAATTAATTGATGCTGTTGCAAAGTATTGATATAACCAGCTTCACGCGAATATTCGAATGGTTCCTTAATATCGATCCCGATAAAAATAATGTGCTTATACAGGCGATCTAAGGCATACTGCGTGGCCATTTTTT
>SKEM01001371.1_pt1 | contig 10924 bp, 6 predicted proteins | sample 4826731 | NCBI WGS metagenome assembly SKEM01 (sample SAMN11008809, study PRJNA524170) | human gut metagenome | biome: Human fecal sample; material: Feces; isolation source: fecal sample from pouch patient p37 | host: Homo sapiens | place: Israel: Tel-Aviv | collected 2015-07-27
GACTAACCATTTCAAAACGGATATTGAGGCTTATATTAACGAGCATAAAACCAGTCAGCGAGCGGTCAGAAAAGATGCCGTTTTAGTCAATGAATGGATTATTTCGAGCGATAGCAATTTCTTTGCTAATTTAACGGCGGCTGATACGCGCAAATATTTTGAAACAGCTAAAGCTTACTTTGCTGAAAAATTTGGTGAAGAAAACATTCGTTATGCGATTGTTCATCTTGATGAGAGTACGCCCCATATGCATATGGGAATTGTTCCATTTGATGATGAGTATAAATTATCGGCTAAACGGGTGTTTAATCGTGCGGCTTTGCAAAACGTTCAAGATCAATTGCCAGTTTATTTACGACAACACGGATTTGATGTTGAACGTGGTATTCAAGAATCGCAACATAAAAGTTTAACGGTACCAGAATACAAAGCTATGCGGGAAGACTTGAAAAAGGCGACGCTTCAAAAACGAGAAATAAAAGCTGAACTTGAAGATGCCAGAAAACGCCTTGCTGAACTTAAACCTCGTGATCAGCAGGAAATTGAGAGCAAACCTACTCTTTTAAGCAAGGATAAAGTGGTTGTTAGAAAAAGTGATCTTCATGACTTAGAATCTCGAGCAGCTGTCAGTGATATTTATAATCAACAACAGAACCGTTTAAAACTTGATAATCAAAGCTTAAATTATCAACTGCTTGAAGTTAAAGACAATAATTATGATTTAAGCAAGAAAAATGAGAAGCTCCAAAAATTAGTGGATACGTTACAAGGAATTGTTCGGAGCGTTGACCGGTTCTTACAGCGCAAATTAGGTGTTGGCTTACCAAGTGAGTGGCTAGAACGAGCTGGACTAAAAGAACCGTCTAAAAAAGCCCCTCAGAGGCCACAGGAACGTTCAGAGAGACAGCATGATGAATTAGATGGTCCAAGCCTTTGAACTTGGCCTATGGCTTTAATTTACCCGCTGATGATCATTGAAGCTGGTTAATGGCCGTCAGTCAACGGTAAATCGAATTAAAGGGACTTACTGCTTTAGCAGTTAGTCCCTTTTTGAGGCTTTAAGGAGTTGACTGACTCACTAGACCAAGACACTTTTGCGCATGCAAAGAAAAGCACACCTGCTTTTTTTGCCTGCCTCACGGCGAGTGCGGGGTGAGTTTGAGCGGGGGCTCCCGCTCATTTATGGGGTCCAGCTGGTTCAGCTGGTCAGTATGGCTGAAAGCCATGGTCTTAAAAAGCAGTTCGGCGATTTTTGCTGATCTGCTTTTTGGGGTTTGAAACCGTCGTTTTTTCGACGGTTTCTTCTTATCTTGATACTATTAGAAACAACGGACTTTTCCAAATGTGTAACAAAACGTTGACATGATTGGCTTTAGGCGTATTATGGTGGTATAAAATGAATATAAAAAAACCCACGTGAGCTTCGAAAGTTTGGCGACCTCGAACACGTGAGCTAATCTTGTAAAATCGTATTTTTATTTACTAGACATAGTTTAAGACTTGGGTAGTTGACCGTCAAGGCTTCTGGCTGATTTTAGTAAAGTAATACATAGCAGATTAACTCTTCTCACGTGGCCAGATGAGAGGAGTTTTATTTTGACTGATAGAAAAGTTTTAGTTGATAAATCTCGGTCAGGGAAAGTTCGTCCGTGGCGAGAGCGTAAGCTAGAAAATTTACAGTATAGTGACTATTTGCAGATATTGCATTATAAGAAAGCTCATCGGGTTAAAGAATGTGGGGAAGTTTTGCGCTTTGTGGAAGATGAACAAGGTCATAAGAAACTAGCGCAGACTTGGTTTTGTCATTCCCGTTTATGCCCGTTATGCAATTGGCGGCGGGCAATGAAGCAGTCTAATCAGTTAACTCAAATTTTAGAAGAAGCGGTTAAACAACGAAAAACTGGTCGGTTCTTATTTCTAACGCTGACGGTTGAGAATACAACTGGTAAGCAATTAAAGAGTGAGCTACGACAAATGGGGCGAGCTGTTCGTGATTTAATGCGTTATAAAAAGCCAGCTAAGAATTTGTTAGGCTATGTGCGTTCGACTGAAGTGACCGTTAATCATGAAGCGGATCAGCCGATGTATCACCATCATATGCATGTTTTATTATTTGTGAAGAGTCTTTATTTTAAAGGATCTGATAATTATATTTCACAGTCAGAATGGACTGGTTATTGGCAACGGGCAATGAAATTGACTTATGTTCCGATTGTGAATGTTGAGGCAGTTAAACCGAATGTGAATCGCCATAAAAATTCTTTATTGGCCAGTGCTCAAGAAACGGCTAAATATCAGGTAAAGTCTAAAGATATTTTGACGAATAATCCAGAACAAGACTTACAGGTGGTTGACGATCTGGAACAAGCTTTGGCTGGTTCCCGCCAAATTAGTTATGGTGGGTTACTGAAAGAAATTCGCAAACAGTTGCAATTGGAAGACGTTGAAAATGGTGATTTGATTAATACGGATAGTGATGATCAAAAGGTTGATCAAGTGGTGCGTGAGATTGTTGCTAAATGGGATTATCAGCGTAAGAATTATTTTGTTTAATGATTTATTGTCTATATTATAAGTGAGGGGGGAGGTGATTGCTTTGGCTTCATTTTTCAATGCCTTAAAGGGATTGTTTAAGGGAATGATTAAGGGTGCTTTTAACTTTTTTACAGGAAATAAAAAGACTATTAACAGTTCGAAAAATATTAAGGGAAATTTCAATGGTAATAATATCGATAATTCTAGTGTCAATGTTGATAATAGTGAAGGTGAGAAGCATGAAAAGAAGCAATCAGACCAGTCAAGATAATTGTTCTAATACTTCTTCTGGTAATTTTAACGGTAATAATATTAGTAATTCTGATGTAAAATTCATTTCTGGAGTTACAAATTATACTGATAATTCTAATAAGTTTGTTGTTTTGCAGGAATTTATAAATAGTTTTTTTGAGAAAGCTGGAGCACTTCATAATAAAATTGGAGAATGTGCCGGTAAAGATTCTATTCCTGATTTGAATAGTGATTTACTAGCTTTGAGAAATTTTGTTGAAGGAACTCTTGCAATTCCAAATAGTATTTTTGAAATAGTGGATAAAATCGTGCAATCGTTGTTCGCTTACTATGAATTGATAGCTACTCGAGGATCTGGTAATAATCTTAGAAATATGAGTGCTGATCAAAGCGATGATTATATTAGAGAATTTGAGAAAAGAAAAACTGAACCTGTAGAAATTCAGAGAAGACTTTTACATGTTTTGAGAAATTTTATTTTTGATGAACATTGTTAAGGTATTATTGTTTTAAATAATCATTGGGAGCAAAAGCGACCTTTGATTATTTTTTTGCCAGCGGCAAAACCGGCCTCGCAGAGCCCACACTTTACAAGGTAAAGTATATTGGGCTATACCTTGCATGGAGGTTTTCCGAATTCTATGCTATGCTCTAACCAAATTTAGCTGTTTGGAATGGAGTGGTGAAATGAGTTATTTAGTGGCTAATATGCAGAAATTAAAAGCTGATAATTTAGTTGGCTTGGGTAATCATGATCAACGCCGAACGCGACATCACAAAAATACTGATATTGACGTTGACCGTTCTGACTTAAATTATGATTTAGTTGCTGGTCGGACTAACCATTTCAAAACGGATATTGAGGCTTATATTAACGAGCATAAAACCAGTCAGCGAGCGGTCAGAAAAGATGCCGTTTTAGTCAATGAATGGATTATTTCGAGTGATAGCAATTTCTTTGCCGATTTGACGGCGGCTGATACCCGCAAATATTTTGAAACGGCGAGGAATTATTTTGCTGAAAAATTTGGTGAAGAAAATATTCGTTATGCAATTGTTCATCTTGATGAGAGTACGCCACATATGCATATGGGGATTGTCCCTTTTGATGATGAACATAAATTATCTGCTAAACGAGTATTTAATCGCACGGCTTTGCGAGATGTTCAAGATCAATTACCAGCTTATTTGCAACAGCATGGTTTTAATATTCAACGTGGGGTTCAAGAATCGGAACGAAAAAGTTTAACGGTTCCAGAATATAAAGCTATGCGTGAAGATTTGAAAAAGGCGACGCTTAAAAAACGAGAAATACAAGCTGAACTTGAAGATGCCAGAAGACGCCTTGCTGAACTTAAACCTCGTGATCAGCAGGAAATTGAGAGCAAACCTACTTTTTTAAGCAAGGATAAAGTGGTTGTTAGAAAAAGTGATCTTCATGACTTAGAATCTCGAGCAGCTGTCAGTGATATTTATAATCAACAACAGAACCGTTTAAAACTTGATAATCAAAGCCTGAATTATCAACTGCTTGAAGTTAAAGACAATAATTATGAGTTAAGCAAGAAAAATGAGAAGCTCCAAAAATTAGTGGATGCGTTACAAGGAATTGTTCGGAGCGTTGACCGGTTCTTACAGCGCAAATTAGGTGTTGGCTTACCAAATGAGTGGCTAGAGCGAGCTGGATTAAAAGAACCGTCTAAAAAAGCCCCTCAGAGGCCACAAGAGCGTTCAGAGGGACAACATGATGAATTAGATGGTCCAAGCCTTTGAATTTGGTCTATGGCTTTAATTTAACCGCTGATGAGTATTGGAGCTGTTTAATGGCCGTCAGTCAACGGTAAATCGAATTAAAGGGACTTACTGCTTTAGCAGTTAGTCCCTTTTTGAGGCTTTAAGGAGTTGATTGACTAACCAAACCCAGACACTGAATTGGCTTAAAGCCAAAGTTTCCTAAACTTTGCTTTCCTGCCTCACGGCGAGTGCGGGGTGAGTTTGAGCGGGAGCTCCCGCTCATTTATGCGGTCAAGCTGGCACAGCTTGGACTGGGTTCGGGGCGTCAGCGCCCGAGGGCTTAGAAACTGGTCGATTTTGACCAGTTTCTTCTTATCTTGATACTATTAGAAACAACGGACTTTTCCAAATGTGTAACAAAACGTTGACATGATTGGCTTTAGGCGTATTATTGTGGTATAAAATAAATATAAAAAAAACCCACGTGAGCTTCGAAAGTTTGCCGACCTCGAACGCGTGAGTTAATCTTGTAAAAATCGTATTTGGATTTACTAGACATAGTTTAAAGCTTGAACCCTTTGCCGTCAAGCCTTCTGACTGATTTAAGTGAAGCAAGTACATAACAGATTAACTCTTCTCACGTGGCCAGATGAGAGGAGTTTTTATTTTGGCTAATGAAAAAGTCTTGGTTGATCGGTCAAAGTCAGGGAAAGTTCGGCCGTGGCGGGAGCGCAAGTTAGAGAACTTGCAGTATGGTGACTATTTACAAATATTGCATTATAAGAAAGCTCATCGGGTTAAAGAATGTGGGGAAGTTTTGCGCTTTGTGGAAGATGAACAAGGTCATAAGAAACTAGCGCAGACTTGGTTTTGTCATTCCCGTTTATGCCCGTTATGCAATTGGCGGCGGGCAATGAAGCAGTCTAATCAGTTAACTCAAATTTTAGAAGAAGCGGTTAAACAACGAAAAACTGGTCGGTTCTTATTTCTAACGCTGACGGTTGAGAATACAACTGGTAAGCAATTAAAGAGTGAGCTACGACAAATGGGGCGAGCTGTTCGTGATTTAATGCGTTATAAAAAGCCAGCTAAGAATTTGTTAGGCTATGTGCGTTCGACTGAAGTGACCGTTAATCATGAAGCGGATCAGCCGATGTATCACCATCATATGCATGTTTTATTATTTGTGAAGAGTCTTTATTTTAAAGGATCTGATAATTATATTTCACAGTCAGAATGGACTGGTTATTGGCAACGGGCAATGAAATTGACTTATGTTCCGATTGTGAATGTTGAGGCAGTTAAACCGAATGTGAATCGCCATAAAAATTCTTTATTGGCCAGTGCTCAAGAAACGGCTAAATATCAGGTAAAGTCTAAAGATATTTTGACGAATAATCCAGAACAAGACTTACAGGTGGTTGACGATCTGGAACAAGCTTTGGCTGGTTCCCGCCAAATTAGTTATGGTGGGTTACTGAAAGAAATTCGCAAACAGTTGCAATTGGAAGACGTTGAAAATGGTGATTTGATTAATACGGATAGTGATGATCAAAAGGTTGATCAAGTGGTGCGTGAGATTGTTGCTAAATGGGATTATCAGCGTAAGAATTATTTTGTTTAATGATTTATTGTCTATATTATAAGTGAGGGGGGAGGTGATTGCTTTGGCTTCATTTTTCAATGCCTTAAAGGGATTGTTTAAGGGAATGATTAAGGGTGCTTTTAACTTTTTTACAGGAAATAAAAAGACTATTAACAGTTCGAAAAATATTAAGGGAAATTTCAATGGTAATAATATCGATAATTCTAGTGTCAATGTTGATAATAGTGAAGGTGAGAAGCATGAAAAGAAGCAATCAGACCAGTCAAGATAATTGTTCTAATACTTCTTCTGGTAATTTTAACGGTAATAATATTAGTAATTCTGATGTAAAATTCATTTCTGGAGTTACAAATTATACTGATAATTCTAATAAGTTTGTTGTTTTGCAGGAATTTATAAATAGTTTTTTTGAGAAAGCTGGAGCACTTCATAATAAAATTGGAGAATGTGCCGGTAAAGATTCTATTCCTGATTTGAATAGTGATTTACTAGCTTTGAGAAATTTTGTTGAAGGAACTCTTGCAATTCCAAATAGTATTTTTGAAATAGTGGATAAAATCGTGCAATCGTTGTTCGCTTACTATGAATTGATAGCTACTCGAGGATCTGGTAATAATCTTAGAAATATGAGTGCTGATCAAAGCGATGATTATATTAGAGAATTTGAGAAAAGAAAAACTGAACCTGTAGAAATTCAGAGAAGACTTTTACATGTTTTGAGAAATTTTATTTTTGATGAACATTGTTAAGGTATTATTGTTTTAAATAATCATTGGGAGCAAAAGCGACCTTTGATTATTTTTTTGCCAGCGGCAAAACCGGCCTCGCAGAGCCCACACTTTACAAGGTAAAGTATATTGGGCTATACCTTGCATGGAGGTTTTCCGAATTCTATGCTATGCTCTAACCAAATTTAGCTGTTTGGAATGGAGTGGTGAAATGAGTTATTTAGTGGCTAATATGCAGAAATTAAAAGCTGATAATTTAGTTGGCTTGGGTAATCATGATCAACGCCGAACGCGACATCACAAAAATACTGATATTGACGTTGACCGTTCTGACTTAAATTATGATTTAGTTGCTGGTCGGACTAACCATTTCAAAACGGATATTGAGGCTTATATTAACGAGCATAAAACCAGTCAGCGAGCGGTCAGAAAAGATGCCGTTTTAGTCAATGAATGGATTATTTCGAGTGATAGCAATTTCTTTGCCGATTTGACGGCGGCTGATACCCGCAAATATTTTGAAACGGCGAGGAATTATTTTGCTGAAAAATTTGGTGAAGAAAATATTCGTTATGCAATTGTTCATCTTGATGAGAGTACGCCACATATGCATATGGGGATTGTCCCTTTTGATGATGAACATAAATTATCTGCTAAACGAGTATTTAATCGCACGGCTTTGCGAGATGTTCAAGATCAATTACCAGCTTATTTGCAACAGCATGGTTTTAATATTCAACGTGGGGTTCAAGAATCGGAACGAAAAAGTTTAACGGTTCCAGAATATAAAGCTATGCGTGAAGATTTGAAAAAGGCGACGCTTAAAAAACGAGAAATACAAGCTGAACTTGAAGATGCCAGAAGACGCCTTGCTGAACTTAAACCTCGTGATCAGCAGGAAATTGAGAGCAAACCTACTTTTTTAAGCAAGGATAAAGTGGTTGTTAGAAAAAGTGATCTTCATGACTTAGAATCTCGAGCAGCTGTCAGTGATATTTATAATCAACAACAGAACCGTTTAAAACTTGATAATCAAAGCCTGAATTATCAACTGCTTGAAGTTAAAGACAATAATTATGAGTTAAGCAAGAAAAATGAGAAGCTCCAAAAATTAGTGGATGCGTTACAAGGAATTGTTCGGAGCGTTGACCGGTTCTTACAGCGCAAATTAGGTGTTGGCTTACCAAATGAGTGGCTAGAGCGAGCTGGATTAAAAGAACCGTCTAAAAAAGCCCCTCAGAGGCCACAAGAGCGTTCAGAGGGACAACATGATGAATTAGATGGTCCAAGCCTTTGAATTTGGTCTATGGCTTTAATTTAACCGCTGATGAGTATTGGAGCTGTTTAATGGCCGTCAGTCAACGGTAAATCGAATTAAAGGGACTTACTGCTTTAGCAGTTAGTCCCTTTTTGAGGCTTTAAGGAGTTGATTGACTAACCAAACCCAGACACTGAATTGGCTGAAAGCCAAAGTTTCCTAAACTTTGCTTTCCTGCCTAACGGCGAGTGACGGGGTGAGTTTGAGCGGGTACTCCCGCTCATTTGTGCGGTCAAGCTGGCACAGCTTGGACTGGGTTCGGGGCGTCAGCGCCCGAGGGCTTAGAAACTGGTCGATTTTGACCAGTTTCTTCTTATCTTGATACTACTACAAACAACGTCATTTTTTTGGTTTTGCTGTAAAGCGTTGACAGGCCGGCGTTTATAGTGCATAATTTGGCTTATTAAAGTTGACTGAGGGTTTTGAACTTTTATTGACTCAGTTGTCTTAGATTATTTAAAAAACTGCATAAAAAAACTCACGTGGAAATCCTAACTTTGGCGAGCAGGACACGTGAGCTAATCAATAATATACGTGAGATAAGTCTACTGACAAGTGAGTTATTTGTCAACGTTGACTATCTAAAGTCTATTTTTATACTTTACGAATGTGATTAGCTCCAAGCCACGTGAGAAATTCATTGCTGGATTGGAGCTATTTTTATGTCAAAAAAGATTCTAAAAGATGTTAGTCGTAACGGAAAAGAACGGCCGTGGCGTGAACGTAAATTGGAAAACTTACAGTACGCGGAGTATTTGAGAATACTTAATTTTAAAAAAGCTAATCGTGTTAAAGAATGCGGTGAAGTATTGAGATTTGTTGCTGATGATGAGGGCCGACTGCGGCTTTATCAGACATGGTTTTGTAAGAGTCGATTGTGTCCATTGTGCAATTGGCGTCGCTCAATGGGACAATCTAATCAGTTAATGCAAGTTTTAGACGAAGCTCATAAGCAACGAAAAACGGGTCGCTTTTTGTTTTTAACGCTGACGGCGGAAAACGCATCTGGCGAAAACTTGAAACAGGAAGTCAGAAAAATGGGGCGGGCAATTTCTAAGCTGTTTCAATACAAGAAACCGGCCAAAAACTTGTTGGGTTATGTGCGTTCAACCGAAATTACGATCAACAAAAATGGGACTTATCATCAGCACATGCACGTGCTGCTTTTCGTTAAACCAACGTATTTTAAAGATTCAGCAAATTATATTAATCAGGCAGAGTGGTCAAAACTTTGGCAACGGGCTATGAAGTTAGATTATCAGCCAATTGTTAATGTTGAGGCTGTTCGCTCGAACAAGGCTAAAGGTAAAAACTCGTTAATTGCGAGTGCACAAGAAACCGCTAAATATCAAGTTAAGTCCAAAGATATTTTGACGAATGACCAAGAACGTGACCTGCAAGTGGTTGAGGATTTGGAACAGGGATTGGCGGGGTCACGTCAAATTAGTTATGGTGGGTTATTTAAAGAAATTCGCAAGCAGTTACAACTTGAAGATGTTGATGCTCACTTAATTAATGTCGATGATGATAAAGTAAAAATCGATGAGGTAGTTCGCGAGGTCGTTGCGAAATGGGACTATCAGCGTAAAAATTATTTCGTATAGATGGAAAATTTGTGAAGTATTGAAAGATAAGGAGACTAGAGATGAAAAATAAAAATAAAACTGCATTTTGGATACCTTTTTCTATTACGTTTTGCGTTTTTTTGTTTTTCCTTTTTGCTGAGCCTTTTTTGAATAAAATATTTGGTACTCACCCTTTTTTATATTGGGTAATATTATTGCTTATCGTTAGCTTGCTATCTGGAGTTGTTGGTAATTATATTAGTTATAAATATAACAAAAGACATAAGTAAAAAAGAATTTATACAATACTCTATACACTTACGTTTTGTAACCAATCAGTATGTTGTGTTTAACTATGAGATTTATTTCTCATAGTTTTTTTGTGGTTAAGCTGGCATCAGCTTGCCCCACTCGGGTAGAGTTCTGCATGAAATGCGCTCGCTATGCAATAGCCCGCCGGAGGTTTTTCTAGCCGGATAATAGGCGCAGAAAAATAGCAATTCTCCCAGTCGGAAGGGAGAACGCTACTACCTCGTAGAGCCCAAACTTTACAAGGTAAAGTATATTGGGCTATACCTTGCATGGAGGTTTGCCGAATTCTGTGCTATGCTCTAACCAAATTTAGCTGTTTGGAATGGAGTGGTGAAATGAGTTATTTAGTGGCTAATATGCAGAAATTGAAAGCTGACAATCTGGTTGGTTTGGGTAATCATGATCAACGTCGAACACAGAATCACAAAAATACCGATATTGATGTTGATCGTTCTGCTTTAAATTATGATTTGGTTGCTGGTCGGACTAATCATTTCAAAACGGATATTGAGGCTTATATTAACGAGCATAAAACCAGTCAGCGAGCAGTTAGAAAAGATGCGGTCTTGATCAATGAATGGATTATCTCAAGTGATCGTCATTTCTTTGCCGATTTAACGGCGGCTGATACGCGCAAATATTTTGAAACGGCTAAGGAATATTTTGCCAAAAAGTTTGGTGAAGAAAATATTCGTTATGCAATTGTTCATCTTGATGAGAGCACCCCACATATGCATATGGGTATTGTCCCGTTTGATGATGAACATAAATTGTCTGCTAAACGAGTTTTTAATCGCACAGCTTTGCGAGATATTCAAGATCAATTACCGACTTATTTACAACAGCATGGTTTCAATATTCAGCGTGGGGTTCA
>SKEM01001374.1_pt1 | contig 10903 bp, 8 predicted proteins | sample 4826731 | NCBI WGS metagenome assembly SKEM01 (sample SAMN11008809, study PRJNA524170) | human gut metagenome | biome: Human fecal sample; material: Feces; isolation source: fecal sample from pouch patient p37 | host: Homo sapiens | place: Israel: Tel-Aviv | collected 2015-07-27
CACCTCTCGTACTGCTCGGTGAGACTGTCGCAAGCCCCACCCTGCCAGCACCCGGTGCTCTCCTCACCTCATACAAGCCGATCGCAGTCCTTCAACCAACCTCCCCGATCAGTACAGTTAGGCTTGCCGGGATGAACGCAGTGTCCGACACCCGCCCCGACCCGGTCCCCGACGGCGGGAGCGCCCCCGGGGCCCCCGAGCAGGAGGCGCCGCTGCTCAACATCGCGAACGCGCTGACGGTCCTGCGCCTCGTCCTCGTGCCCGTCTTCATCGGGCTCATGCTGCGCGACGGCGATCCCGCGCGCCTGGCCGCCGCGCTCGTCTTCATCGTGGCCGCCATCACCGACCGCCTCGACGGACAGCTCGCGCGATCGCGCAACCTCATCACGAGCTTCGGCAAGATCGCCGACCCCATCGCCGACAAGGCGCTCACGCTGTCCGCGTTCATCCTCCTGTCGGTCGCCGGACGGCTGTGGTGGTGGGTCACCATCGTCATCCTCGTGCGCGAGCTCGGCATCACGCTCCTGCGCTTCGTCATGCTGCGCCGGGCCGTCATGGCGGCCTCCCGCGGTGGGAAGCTCAAGACGGTCCTCCAGATCTCCGGCCTGGTCCTCATGCTCATCCCGTGGACGATGTTCCTGCCCGGCGCCGTCGGCACGGCACTGACCTGGCTCGGCTGGGCCGTCATCGGCGCGGCCCTCGTCGTCACGGTCGTCACCGGCGTCGACTACTGCCTGCAGGCGCGACGCATCGCGCGCGAGAACCGCTGAGGAGACACGCATGGCCGAGCAGAGCCCGCAGGCGGAGGCCCAGGAGGTCCCCGCCGCCTCGACCCAGGTCGACGCCGCCCGCTTCCTCCTGTCCGCCGCCGAGGAGCGCGGCCTCACCCTCGCCGTCGCCGAGTCCCTCACGGGTGGCGAGGTCTGTTCCACGCTCGTGAGCGTCCCGGGCGCCTCGGCCGTCGTCGTCGGGGGAGTGGTCGCCTACGCGACCCGCGTCAAGGCGGAGGTCCTCGGCGTCGACGCCGCCCGCCTCGAGCGCACCGGGCCCGTGGACGGCGAGGTCGCGCGCGCGATGGCCCAGGGCGTCGCCCGTCTGCTCGGCGCCGCCCTCGGCCTGGCGACCACCGGCGTCGCCGGCCCCGGACCGGCCGACGGCCACCCGGCCGGCACCGTGCACGTCGCCGTGGCCTCCCCGTGGGGGACCGTCGAGCGCGAGCTGCACCTCGAGGGTGACCGCGAGGCGGTGCGCGAGGCCACGACGACGGCGGTCGTGGCCCTCGCCGTCGCCGTCCTCGACGCAGCCTCGGCGCGCTGCCCCGGTGCGGGGTGCTCGACGCGCCGGTCTGCGGGAGCGGCGGCGGACCCGGTGACCGGCCCGCGCCCACCTCACGATCCGGCCACGGTGGGCGGGCTCAGCGCCCGTGATGGGGCGGTTCCAAGGTTCCTCCCAGACTTCCGGGTGAGGATCACCTCACGTGATCGGACGGAGACGACCGATCGCGGGAATGAATCCTCGTAGTGAATGGTTGTGGCGAACGATGAACAACGCGACTCACCCCCGCACCACCCGCCCCGCACGTCCGGCGAACCGGACCCCGATGCGCCAGGCATCCGCGGAGGGGTACCGTGCGACCGTGGACACCACGACCAAGCCCGAGAACGTCCTCCTGCGCCGCGAGATCGGCGAGGTGCTCCGTTCCGTCCGTCAGCACCAGGGTCGGACGCTCCGCGAGGTCTCCTCGCAGGCCCGCGTCTCCCTGGGCTACCTCTCCGAGGTCGAGCGGGGCCAGAAGGAGGCCTCCTCCGAGCTCCTCGCCTCGATCTGCCAGGCCCTCGACGCGCCGCTCTCCGCGGTCCTGCGCGAGGTCTCCGACCGCATCGCCCTCACCGAGGGTGTCACCGTCCCGGACACCGTCCCGGACGAGCTGGTCCGTCAGCAGCGCATGCCGCAGCGCTGACGCGCACCGGCCACCAGGCTCCGGCCCCGGCTCCGCGACGTGCGGGCCGGGGCCTTTGCTTTCCCGGACGGATCGGGGCACCCTCGCCCCGAGGGCGCGCGGCGCGCCCCGGCGGCTGCGGACCCAGCCGCGAGGAGCCGAGCAGAGGAGGGGCGCCGTGAAGCACTCGGAGTTCTGGAGCGCCGTCGACACCGTCTTCGGCTCCGGCTACGGCCGCTCCCTCACCCAGGACCTCGTCCTGCCCGGCATCGGGATGACGAGCGTCGACGCGCTCGAGGCCGGCGTCGCGCCCCGCGACGTCTGGGGCGCCCTGTGCGACGAGACCGACCGCTCCGACGCCGACCGCTGGGTCTTCCGCGACGACACCCGTCGGCGCCGCTGACTCCGTGTCGTTGAGGGCTGCCGGTCCTCGCGCCGGCGCCCGTGGCGGGCCCGCGAGCCCGGGTGAACCGCCGACGGGGACCGCCGATCGACCGGCCGGGACACGCCGTGAGCCGATTGGGCGTCGAACAGGTGTTCGGATACAGTGCTCCACGGACGACGCTCCTGCGCCCCCTCCTCCACAGGGGCGCAAGGGACTCGAGTTCGTGTCGGTGGTCCGGCATAGCGTCGTCCGCGAGCCCCGGAGAGGGGACCTCGCCGACAGGACCAGTCCATCCGTCGCGGCCGAGAGCCGCCCGAGCACCGAGGTAGACACATGCCCGCAGCCAGCCAGACCCAGGACCGCTCCAAGGCCCTGGCCACCGCCCTCGCCCAGATCGACAAGTCCTTCGGCAAGGGCTCCGTCATGCGTCTGGGCGACGACACCCGCCCGCCGGTTTCCGTCATCCCCACCGGGTCGACGGCGCTCGACGTCGCCCTCGGCATCGGCGGTCTGCCCCGCGGCCGCGTCGTGGAGATCTACGGCCCCGAGTCCTCCGGTAAGACCACCGTCGCCCTGCACGCCGTCGCCAACGCCCAGAAGGCCGGCGGCAACGCGGCCTTCATCGACGCCGAGCACGCCCTCGACCCGGTCTACGCCAAGGCCCTCGGCGTGGACACGGACAACCTCCTCGTCTCCCAGCCGGACACCGGCGAGCAGGCTCTCGAGATCGCGGACATGCTCATCCGCTCCGGCGGCCTCGACATCATCGTCATCGACTCCGTCGCGGCCCTCGTGCCCAAGGCGGAGATCGAGGGCGAGATGGGCGACTCCCACGTCGGCCTCCCGGCCCGCCTCATGAGCCAGGCCCTGCGCAAGATCACCGGCGCCCTGTCCGCCACCGGCACCACCGCCATCTTCATCAACCAGCTCCGCGAGAAGATCGGCGTCTTCTTCGGCAGCCCCGAGACCACCACCGGCGGCAAGGCCCTCAAGTTCTACGCCTCGGTGCGCATCGACGTCCGCCGCATCCAGACCCTCAAGGACGGGGACCAGCCCGTCGGCAACCGCACCCGCGCCAAGGTCGTCAAGAACAAGATGGCCCCGCCCTTCAAGCAGGCCGAGTTCGACATCCTCTACGGCCAGGGCATCTCCCGCGAGGGCGGCCTGCTCGACCTCGGCGTCGAGAACGGCATCGTCCGCAAGTCCGGCGCCTGGTTCACCTACGGCACGGATCAGCTCGGCCAGGGCAAGGAGAACTCCCGCCAGTTCCTCAAGGACAACCCCGAGCTGGCCGACGAGATCGAGAACAAGATCCTCGCCGCCCTCGGCATCGGCGAGCCCGGCCGCAAGGCCCGCGAGGAGGCGGAGGCCGCGGAGGCCGAGGCCGCCGCGAAGGCGAACAAGGCCGCCTCCGGCGCCTCCGACGGCGCGGCCACCGGCGCCCTCAAGGCGGCCAAGGGCCGCAAGAAGGCCGGTGACGAGGAGATCGACGCCGCCTTCGGCGAGGAGGCCGGCGGCTTCTGATGCCCTGGCTCACGCCCGACGAGCACCAGGCCGAGGTCGAGGCGGCGAGGGACATCGTCCTGCGCCGCCTCGACCGGTCGGCGGCGCCGCGCGCCGCCCTCGCCGAGCTCCTCGCCCGCAAGGAGGTCGACCCCCGCGTCGCCGAGGAGGTCCTCGACCGCCTCGAGTCCGCGGGCCTCATCGATGACGCCGCCTACGCCGCCGTCGTCGCCCGGACCCGCTTCGCCGAGAAGGGCGCCGCCCGCCGGGCCATCGCCGACGAGCTGCGCCGCAAGGGGCTGGGGGAGGCCGCCATCGCCTCCGCGCTCGACCAGATCGACGCCGAGGACGAGGACGCCGCCGCCCTCGCCCTCGCCAGGAAGAAGCTCGCCTCGACGCGGCGGCTCGACCCGCTCGTCCGCAAGCGCCGCACCGCCGCGATGCTCGGCCGCAAGGGCTACTCCAGCGGCGTCGCCATGCGCGCCATCGAGCGCGCCCTCGCCGAGGAGCGAGGCGAGGAGGCCGACGGCGCCTGAGGGACCGCCTCGGCCGGTGGCACCACGGCGCCGCGGCGCGCAGGAGCCGAGCCCCGGGCAGCCCTCAGAAGCCCGGCGGGGGCGCTGCGCCCGGCCTAGGCTTCTCCCATGAGTGAGCTCAACGGAGAGTCGGCCCTTCCCACCACGCCGTCGCACGTCTCAGCGGAGCCGCCCGCCTCCGAGGAGGCGCCGAGTCGGCCCCCGTCGCCCGAGCAGGACGAGCACGTCGACCTCGCAGCCCTCGCCGCACGCGCCGGCATCGCCGCCGAGCACGTCATCCCCTACGGCCGCGACGTCGCCAAGATCGACCTCACCGCCCTCGACGGGCCGCCTCCCACCGGGGAGCCCGCCCACTACGTCGTCATCACCGCGATGACCCCCACCTCCTTCGGCGAGGGCAAGTCCACCGTCGCCATCGGCCTCGCCCCGGGCCTCGCCGTGCGCGGCGAACGCCCCCTGCTCACCCTGCGCCAGTCCGCCATGGGCCCCACCTTCGGCATCAAGGGCGGCGCCGGCGGCTCCGGTCGCGCCCGGATCCTGCCCGCGGAGCGCATGAACCTCCACCTCACCGGCGACTTCCACGCGATCACCGCCGCCCACAACCTCCTCGCCGCCGTCCTCGACAACCACCTCCACCACGGCAACGCCCTGCGCATCGACGAGCGCACCATCACCTGGCCCCGCGTGCTCGACGTCAACGACCGCGCTCTGCGGCACGTCATCATCGGGCTGGGCGGCGCCACCGACGGCGTCACCCGGCAGTCCACCTTCGACATCACCCCGGCCAGCGAGGTCATGGTCATCATGTCGCTCGCCACCTCCCTCGCCGACCTCCGCGCCCGCCTCGGGCGCATCGTCGTCGCCCGCGACCTCGACGGCCGGTGGGTCACCGCCGAGGACCTCCGGGCCGCCGGTGCCATGGCGGCCGTCCTTCGGGACGCCCTCGAGCCCAACCTCCTGCGCACCGGGGAGGGTGCCCCGGCCCTCATCCACACGGGCCCCTTCGGCAACATCGCCACCGGCTGCTCCTCCGTCATCGCCGACCTCGTCGCCGCCCGGGGGCTCGCCGGCGGCACCGGCGGCACCGCCGATCCCGACACGCCCCGCTCCGACGCCGACGGGCGCGCGACCGGGCCCGGCTACGTCCTCACCGAGGCGGGCTTCGGCGCCGACATGGGACTCGAGCGCTTCTTCGACCTCAAGTGCGGCGTCTCCGGCATGCGCCCCGAGGCGGCCGTCCTCGTCGTCACCGTCCGCGCCCTCAAGGCCCACTCCGGCCGCTACCGCGTCGTCTCCGGCAAGGACCTGCCCGCCGGGATGCTCGAGGAGAACCTCGACGACGTCCGCGCCGGCGCCGGCAACATGCTCCGGCACCTCGAGATCGTGCGCGGCTTCGGCCTCGAGCCCGTCGTCGCCGTTAACGTCTTCCCCACGGACCACGATTCCGAGGTCGCCGAGGTCGAGCGCATCGCCCGCGCGGCCGGTGCCAAGGTCGCCGCCGTCCGCCCCGTCACCGACGGTGGCCCCGGCTGCACCGGGCTCGCCGACGCCGTCGTCGCCGCCTGCACCGGGGTGCGGCGGGGCAGCGGCTCCCCGTCGGCGGTGGGGCGCCCCCTCTACGAGCCCGAGGACGACCTGCGCACCAAGATCGGGAAGGTGGCCGCGATGTACGGCGCCGACGGCGTCGACTACGCGCCCGCCGCCGCCCGCTTCCTCGCCCGGCTCGAGGCCGACGGCTACGGCGGCCTCGCCGTCGTGGTGGCCAAGACGCCGCTGTCGCTGTCCGCCGACCCCGCCCTCAAGGGCGTGCCCACCGGCTGGCGGCTGCCCGTGAGGGAGGTGCGCCTGGCCGCCGGAGCCGGGTACGTCTACGCGGTCTGCGGGTCCATCTCGACGATGCCCGGCCTGCCGAGCCGCCCGGCCGCCGAGCGCATCGACGTCGACGTCGACACCGGCGAGATCCTCAACCTGCGCTGAGAGCCCGGAGCTCTGTGAGGGACGCCGCGCCCGACCGGCGGAACCCCGCGTGACCCGGGACTGAGGTCCCAATACGATGGCGCCATGACTCGCAAGAACGCCATCGCCCTCACGACCGCCGGCCTCACCGCCGCCGGCGCCGCGCTCGCCCTGGCGTCGCGCCCCGCCCACCGCCACGTGCCCGCCGTGTCCTCCGAGTTCGGCGGCACCCGGCCCCCGCGCGTCGTCATCGTCGGCGGCGGCTACGTCGGCTTCTGCACGGCCCGCGCCCTGCGCGCCCGCCTCGACACCGACGAGGTCGAGATCGCCGTCGTCGACCCGCGGCCCTACATGACCTACCAGCCCTTCCTGCCCGAGGTCGCCGCCGGCTCCATCGACCCGCGCCACGTCATCGCCTCGCACCGCCGCAACCTCGAGGGCGTCACCGTCCTCACCGGCTCCGTCACCGGCATCGACCACGCCGCGCGCACCCTCACCATCACGCCGCCCGTCCCCGAGTCCACGCACGAGGTCCCCGAGCCCTACGAGCTCAGCTACGACCACATCGTCCTCGCCCTCGGCGCCGAGGCCCGTACCCTGCCGATCCCGGGACTGGCCGAGCAGGCCATGGGCTTCAAGAACGTCGAGGAGGCCCTCGCCCTGCGCAACCGCGTCCTCACCCGCATCGAGGACGCGGCCTCCACCTGGGACGCCGAGCGCCGTCGCCGCCTCCTCACCTTCGTCTTCGTCGGAGGCGGCTTCGCCGGCGTCGAGGCCATCGCCGAGCTCGAGGACATGGCCCGCGCCGAGGTCACCAGGATGCCCTCGGTCGACCAGGAGGACGTCCGCTTCATCCTCGTCGAGGGCTCGCGCCGCATCCTGCCCGAGCTCACCGAGGAGCTCTCCGGCTACGGCCTCGAGCAGCTGCGCGAGCGCGGCATCGACGTCCGCCTCAACACCTTCCTCAACTCCTGCGTCGACGGGCACGTCGTCCTCTCCGACGGCACCGAGCTCGACGCCGACACCATCGTGTGGACCGCCGGCGTCAAGGCCGCCCCCGTCCTCGCCGACTCCGACCTGCCCATCGAGGGCCGCGGCCGCGTCACCACGCTCGCCACCCTCCAGGTCGCCCGCGACGGCGAGGTCGTCGAGAACGCCTGGGCCGCCGGCGACAACGCCGCCGTCCCGGACCTCACGAGCGAGGACGCCGACGCCACCTGCGCCCCGACCGCCCAGCACGCCGTGCGCCAGGCGAAGGTCCTCGCCGACAACCTCGCCGCCGTCCTCACCGCCGACGGTGCCGCCCCGGCGCTGACGAGCTACGAGCACGAGAACATGGGGACGGTCGCCTCCCTCGGCATCTCCAAGGGCGGCGCCCGCAGCATGGGCGTCAACCTGCGCGGCGTCGCCGCCTGGACCGCGCACCGCGGCTACCACGTCTACGCGATGCCGACACTCGAGCGGAAGACCCGCATCATGATGGACTGGTTCGCGGCCGGCGTCTTCGGCCGCGACCTCGCCTCCTTCGGATCGGTCGCCGAGCCCGGCGCCGCCTTCGCCAAGGCCGCCAGCAACGACGCCCGCCTCGCAGAGCGCCACCGCGCCGCGCAGCAGGGCTGAGCGGACCGGTTCCTCACGGTCGACGGGGCTCCCTCGGCGCTGCCGCGGGAGCCCCGTCGCGTCGTCCCGGGGAGCCGACGGGGTCCTCCCCGTCGCAGGGCGGGAATCAGTGAGGGGAGCGCGACGGAGTGCGCGTCGCCCGCGGTGGGCGAGGCGGGCGGCCCCGTCGCCCCGCAGGGGCGCGATCGCGCGATCCGCGGCGGCGTCGCACCGCCCTCGCGTTGTCCCGTCATCCCCCGGGACTATCGTCCTCCGCGAGCCGTCCCGGGACCCGGAGGATGGGCCCCGGAGCTTTCACGGAACCTACCGTGACAAGACGTCGCAGCCGCGGAGGAACGATGCCACTCACGATGCCAGTCCGCACCAGGCAGGACCTGACGGGACAGCACATCGTCGTCGTCGGAGGAGGCATGACCGGGCACCGGTTCGCCTCCCGACTCATCGAGCAGGACCCCGAGGGCGCCTGGTCCCTCACCGTCATCGGGGACGAGCCCGAGCGCCCCTACGACCGCGTCCACCTCTCCGAGTGGTTCGAGCACCGCGACCCGGCCGCCCTCGAGATGGACCCCACCGTCTGGGACGACCCGCGCCTCACGCTCGTGACCGGCGACGCCGCCGAGACCCTCGACCGCGAGAACCAGCAGATCACCCTCGCCTCCGGGCGCCAGGTCGGCTACGACCGCCTCGTGCTCGCCACCGGCTCCTGGGCCTGGGCGCCGCGCGCCGAGGGCAAGGACCTGCCGGGCTCCTTCTCCTACCGCACCCTCGCCGACGTCGAGGCCATCGCCGAGTGGGTCGAGCTGCGCGGCAAGGTCCTCGGCCGCCCCGTGCGCGGCATGGTCGTGGGCGGCGGCGTCCTCGGCCTCGAGGCCGCCGCGGCCCTGAGGGACCTCGGCGCCGAGACCACCGTCGTCGAGTTCGCCGACCGTCTCATGAGCGTGCAGCTCGACCAGGGCGGCGGCGAGGTCCTGCGCCGCCTCATCGAGGGCATGGGGATCGAGGTGCGCACCGGCGTCGGCGCCACCCGCTTCACGCCCGCCGGCGACGGCGCCATCGGCCGCGCCCACCTCTCCGACGACTCCGAGCTGCCCATCGACGTCGTCATCTTCTCCACCGGCATCCGCCCCCGGGACCGCCTCGCCCGCGAGGCCGGCCTGGCCATCGCCGAGCGCGGCGGCGTCGTCGTCGGCGACACCTGTCACACCTCCGACCCGCTCGTGTGGGCCATCGGCGAGTGCGCCTCCTACGAGGGCCGCTGCGCCGGCCTCATCGCGCCCGGCAACGACATGGCGGACACGGTCGTCGCCCGCTGGCTCGGCTCGTCCCGCGTCCACAAGCCCTCCGACGCCTCCACCAAGCTCAAGGGCGTGGGCGTCGACGCCGCGGCCTTCGGCGACGTCAACGCCGTCGCCCCCGGCGCCCTCGAGGTCACCTTCGTCGACCCGGTCCACAACCTCTACCGCAAGTTCGTCGTCTCCGACGACGCCAAGACCCTCCTGGGCGGCGTCTTCGTCGGCGACATCGACCTCTACCCGCAGCTGCGCCCGCTCCTCGGCCGCCCGCTCGGCGCCGACCCCTCGGCCCTCATCGCCCCCGAGGGCGCCGGCGCGGTCGACCTCGAGGCCCCCGACGACGCCGTCATCTGCTCCTGCAACAACGTCACCGCCGGCACCATCCGCGAGGCCATCGCGGGCGGCGCCCACACCGTCGGCGACATCAAGGCCACGACGAAGGCCGGCACCGTCTGCGGCTCCTGCGTCACCAGCGTCACCAAGATCCTCAACACCGAGCTCACCAAGGCCGGCATCGAGGTCTCCTCCGCGCTGTGCGAGCACTTCGAGATGACCCGCTCCGAGCTCTACAAGACGATCCGCGACGACGGCCTCACCACCTTCTCCGAGATCATCGCCAAGCACGGCAAGGGCCGCGGCTGCGCCATCTGCCGCCCGACCATCGCCTCCGTGCTCGCCACCCTCGGCCGCGGACACGTCCTCGACGGCGAGACCGGCTCCCTGCAGGACACCAACGACCACGTCATGGCGAACCTGCAGAAGAACGGCACCTACTCCGTCATCCCGCGCATGCCCGGCGGCGAGGTCCTGCCCGAGCAGCTCATCGAGATCGGCAGGGTGGCGCAGGAGTACGGCCTGTACCTGCGCGTCACCGGCGGCCAGCGCCTCGCGCTCTTCGGCGCCCGCCTCGACCAGCTCCCCGAGATCTGGAAGCGGCTCATCGCCGTCGGACTCGAGTCCGGCCAGGGCTACGGCAAGTCCCTGCGCACGGTCAAGACCTGCGTGGGACGCACCTGGTGCCGCTACGGCGTCCAGGACTCCACCTCGATGGCCGTGCGCCTCGAGATGCGCTACCGCGGCCTGCGCAGCCCCCACAAGTTCAAGTTCGGCGTCTCCGGTTGCGCGCGCGAGTGCGCGGAGGCCCAGGGCAAGGACATCGGCGTCATCGCGACGAACAAGGGCTGGAACCTCTACGTCGGCGGCAACGGCGGCATGACCCCCGCCCACGCCCAGCTCCTCGCCTCCGACCTCGACGACGAGACCCTCGTGCGCTACATCGACCGCTTCGTCATGTACTACATCCAGGAGGCCGACCGCCTGCAGCGCACGGCCCGCTGGGTCGAAGAGTACCCCGGCGGCATGGACGCCCTGCGGGAGGTCATCGTCAACGACTCCCTGGGACTGGCCGAGGGCTTCGAGAAGCAGATGGACGAGCACGTCGCCAACTACTCCGACGAGTGGGCCGACACCCTCGCCGACCCGGAGAAGCTCTCCCGCTTCGTCGCCTACGTCAACGCCCCCGGCCTGGCCGACCCCGACCTCGCCTTCGCCCCCGAGCGCGGGCAGGTCCGCCCCGCCCAGGACGGCGACGCCGCGGTCGACCACGACCTGCGCCGCGCCCGCGCCCTCGGCCTCGCCGACGGCTCCTACCCCGCCCCTGGACGCCCCGACG
>SKEM01001376.1_pt1 | contig 10872 bp, 9 predicted proteins | sample 4826731 | NCBI WGS metagenome assembly SKEM01 (sample SAMN11008809, study PRJNA524170) | human gut metagenome | biome: Human fecal sample; material: Feces; isolation source: fecal sample from pouch patient p37 | host: Homo sapiens | place: Israel: Tel-Aviv | collected 2015-07-27
GTCGGTACCCGGCCCCCTCGTGCCGTGGTGGAAGCTCCGCCTACATCCAGGAGGGCAGCAGCATGTGCCAGTGCCAGAAGTCGTAGGAGACCGTCTGACCGGTCCAGATCGGGTACCAGAGGATCGCGAAGAGGATCGCCGCCGCCAGGACGATGACGGTGAGCCAGAGGCCCTCGGAACGGACCCTCCAGCTGGCCACGCCGGTCCACGACGCGGGGAGCCTGCTTCGCGACGGATTGAGGCCGAAGCCCAGGTACTGGGAGACGGCGCCGCGCGGTGCAGGGCGGCCCTCGCCCAGGCGGCCTGCCTCGAGTGCCTCGGCCTCCTCCCGGGCTCGGGCAGTGCCCGGAACGGGTTCGAGGAGCCCCGCGGCCGAGCCCAGCACGAGCGTCAGGCACAGCACCACGAAGGGCACGAAGGCCACCGTGTAGAAGGTGAAGATCGTCCGGTGCGTGTAGTTGAACCACGGGAGGTACAGGCCGACGTAGCCGATGAGCGCGCCCCCGGCCCGCCAGTCGCGGTCACGCAGCACCATGAAGGCGATGAGCACAACCAGTGCGACGAGGGCCGACCACCACACCGGGATGTTGCCGATCGAGGTGATCGCCTGGATGCAGCGGTCCGAGCCGCACTGCGCGCCGGCCATCTCCGCGTCGCTCGGCCAGTAGAAGGACGTCGGACGCCACTGGACGGGCCAGCCGATCGGCTGGGACATGTACGGGTGCGTCGAGTCGAGCGTGACGTGGAAGTGGTACATCGACAGGTGGTACTCGAGCAGGTCGTTGAGCGCGTCCGGCAGCCAGGAGCGCGGGACCGTCTCGCCGGCGGCGCGCAGACCCTGCGCCCAGCCCCGGTCGTAGGCGGCGGGGTGCAGGAACCAGCCGAACCAGCCGGCCACGTAGACGGCGAAGGCGACGGGGACGAGGTGGAGGAAGTCGACCGCCCCCCGGCCCAGGACCCCCACGAGCGCCCAGGAGCGCCGCCCTGCGGCGCGCAGCGCCGTCGTGTCCCAGCAGACGACGAGAATGCCGATCGCGGCCAGGAGGTAGGCGCCCGACCACTTGATCGAGCAGGTGAGGCCCAGGCTGATCCCGGTCGCCAGGAGCCACGGGCGGAACCACGTCCGGAGCCGCCGCTCGCCGTCGGCCCGGGCCGCGTTGCGCGCCAGCCGCTCACGGAACCACTCGCGGTCGCGCACGAGGCAGTAGACGGACAGCGTCGCGAAGAAGCCGATGAAGATGTCGAGCAGCCCGATCCTGGACTCCGTGATCGCCTCGCCGTCGATCGCGAGGAACAGGCCCGCGAGGCCCACCAGGAGCGGGGAGCGTGTGAGCCGCATCGTGAGGCGGCACAGGAGGAGCACCGTGAGGACGCCGGCCAGGGCCGGCATGAAGCGCCAGCCGAAGGAGGAGTCCCAACCGAAGATCTGGCCGCCCAGGCCGATGAGCCACTTGCCGATCTCAGGGTGGACGACGTAGCTCCCCTGCGTCGTCAGGCCCGAGAAGTCGCCCTGGGCGAAGAGGGCGTCCGAGCCCTCGTTCCACGTCGACTCGTAACCGTTGTGCCACAGGGCGTAGGCGTCCTTGACGTAGTAGATCTCGTCGAACATGAGCGAGTGCGGGTGCCCCAGGTCGATGAAGCGCGTCAGCGTGGCCACCAGCGTGGCCAGCAGCGTCGCGATCCACCCGTTCCGGGCCGCAGCGGCCGTGACGACGGCGCCGCGCGGACGAAGCCCGAGGCGCTCGCGCCACCCGTCCTCAGACCTCCGGACCTCACCCGGCCCGTCGGCGCCCAGCACCGTGCCGGCGTCGACGGCGGACCGTTCCTCCTCGGAGCGCGCGCCGTGCCGGGAGGAGGCGGCGTGGTCGGCGGTCGCGGGGCCGGCGCCCCGCGCGCTCTTGGTCTCGTCGGGCTCGAGGCCCTCGTCCGCGGAGCTCGCCGACGGTGCACTGGGATCCATCACGCTGGCGAGTCTAGGTCGGGCGCCCCTCGGGGTCCCCATACTGGCCCCATGACTGAGACCACGCCGACGCCCTCCGACTCAGCCCCCGCACCCGACGGGGCCCGCGTCCCGACCGCGGACGCCGACGGCACGGACCTCGCACCCCGCCCCGGCACCATCACCCTCGCCGCCACCCCCATCGGCAACACCGGCGACGCGTCGCCCCGCTTGCGCTCCGCCCTCGCCCACGCCGACGTCGTCGCCGCTGAGGACACGCGGCGCGTGCTCAACCTCGCCCAGCGCCTCGGGCTGCGGATCCCCGGACGCGTCCTCGCCTTCCACGAGCACAACGAGCGCGATCGCGCCGGCGAGCTCATCGAGGCCGCGCGCGGCGGCGCCAGCGTCCTCATGGTCTCCGACGCCGGCATGCCCTCGGTCTCCGACCCCGGCTACCGGCTCGTTGTCGCCGCCACGCAGGCCGACGTGCCCGTCACCGTCGCCCCCGGCCCCTCTGCCGTCCTCACGGCGCTCGCCCTGTCCGGGCTCGCCTCCGACCGCTTCTGCTTCGAGGGCTTCCTGCCCCGCAAGGCCGGCGAGCAGGAGCGGGCGCTGGCCGAGCTCGCCGACGAGCGCCGCACCCTCATCTTCTTCGAGTCGCCCCGCCGCGTGCACGCCACCCTCACAGCCATGGCCGCCGCCTTCGGCGCGGACCGGCGCGCCGCCCTCTGCCGCGAGCTCACCAAGACCCACGAGGAGGTCCGCCGCGCCACCCTCGGCGAGCTCGTCGGCTCCACCGCCGACGGCGAGCTCGGCGAGATCGTCCTCGTCGTCGCCGGGGCCGAGCCCCGCAGCGCCGACCCCCGCGAGGCCGCCCGTGAGGCCCTCGCCCTCGCCGACGAGGGACTGCGCCTCAAGGCCGCCGCCGCCCGCGTCGCCCAGGAGTCCGGTCTGCGCACCAACGAGGTGTACCGGGCGGCGCTCGCCCTGCGCGAGGGCCGCCAGGACTGAGGGCTCCGCCCCGCCGCGCCGCCCGGCCCGGCCCGGCGTTGACGGTCCGCCGGGCGCCGCGGGCCGTCCGCATCGTCCGCCTGAAACCTCGCCGGTCTAGACTCCCGGCATGGCAGCCTCAAGCGGAGCACGAGCCCTCATCGTCGTCGACGTCCAGCCCACCTTCTGCGAGGGCGGGGCGCTCCCCGTCGAGGGCGGCAACGCCGTCGCCGAGGCGGTCGCCCGGTACGTGGCAGGTCACCGGGACCGCTACGGCCTCGTCGTCACGACCCAGGACTGGCACATCGATCCCGGGGACCACTTCTCCGAGCAGCCCGACTACGCCGACACCTGGCCGCCGCACGGCGTCGCCGGCACGGCCGAGGCCGAGCTCCACCCGGCGCTCGCCGATCTCCACGCCGACGCCGCGGTCCGCAAGGGCCAGTACGCCGCCGCCTACTCGGGCTTCGAGGGCGTCACCGAGGACGGGCAGGGACTCGACGAGCTCCTCCGGGCCGCCGGCGTCACCGCCGTCGACGCCGTCGGCCTCGCCGAGTCCCACTGCGTCAAGGACACCGCGCTCGACGCGCAGCGCCTCGGTTACCGCACCCGCGTCCTCACGGACCTCACCGCACCGGTGAGCGCCGACCAGGGCGCGGCCGCCCGCGAGGCGCTCACGGCAGCGGGCGTCGACCTCGTCGCCTCGAACGAGGCCTGAGGGAGCCCGCGCGGCGTACTCAGTCGCGCGGCCTGTTCCCGTCGGAGCCCCCCGCGGGCGGCGACGGACGGTAGACGACCTGCTTCGGCGCCAGCCCGTAGCCGCCCGCGGGCGCGGTGCCGGGGCGCTGGGCCCGCCCGGGCTGCTCAACCTGCCGGGGCGCCGACCCTGACCCGTCTGCTGGGCCTGTCCGGGCACGGGGTACTGACCCGACCACGGCGTCCCGTAGGGACGCACCGCGGCCGGGGCGGCGTCCGCGCCGAGCCCCGACTGCAGACGCGAGACGACGGCCACCGCGCGCCGTCGGCGCCGCACGACGAGCCAGACCGTGCCCGCGACGGCCGAGCCGAGACCGACGATGATCGTCGGACCCGAGACAACGAAGACGTTCTCAGCCCGGCGCCGGGCGGGGGAGACCTCCGCGGTGTTGAGGACCGCCGCCCGCGTCCCCTCGCAGGACACGGTGTAGGGACCCGCACCGCGCGTCGTCATCGACAGGACCTGCGGCGGCTTCGACTGGCTGCGGGCGATCGGGTCGGTCACCTCGACGGCCTCCCCGTCCGGACCCGTCGCCGTGCACCGCAGCGCCGTGTCCTGGGAGTAGAAGCCGTAGACCTCCTCCGCCTTGAGGTCGACGCTCGTCGTGGTCCCGTCCGTCGGCACGTCGCGCGCCTCCGAGGCCACGACCGAGGGCGCCGAGGTCATCGAGTAGACGAAGAGGACGAGACCGAGCACGAGGAGGGCGCAGCCGACCGCGGTGAGCGCCCGCGGCGCCGTCAGCGCCGGTAGGGCGGCGGCCGCGCCCGCCCCCGGTGCCAGCCCGGGCGCGGGGCCCGCGGGGCGGCCGACGGGGCCCGGCTGCGCGCTCCCGCCGCTCACGGGGCTCACCGCGTCACGGGCGCGCCCGGAGCGCCCCACGACCGTCGGATCCGCTCGTCCTGGGCGCGGCGCACGAAGAACCAGATGACCCCGGCGATGAGCAGGGCGACGCCCAGGATCCCGCCGAAGACCGCGCCCGTGGCGACCAGGGTGCCCGAGACGACGCCGGAGACCGACAGCAGCCGGCCAACCCAGACCGGGTTGCCGGTCGTCGTCGTGCAGGTGATCGTGTACGTGCCCGCGGAGTCCGTCATGAGACTCTCCTGCACCGGGTGCCCGTTGACCGTGACCGAGGCCGTCGACTCGCTCACCTCGCCGGCCGAGCCGTCCGGGGCAGTGGCCTCGCAGGTCGCCGCGTCGTCGGCGTACACCCCGTAGACCGTCGCGCCCTCGAGCTCCAGCGAGGTCTCCCGGCCCGACGCGACGCGCTCGAGCGAGGTGGCGGCCCGCGTCACCGAGACGATCGAGACGACGAAGGCGATGACCGCGATGATGACGAGGACGCCGCCGACCACCATGAGGACGACGGGGCCCCTCCGTCCCTTCGGTGCCGGTGCCGGCGCTCCCGGGGACCACGGGGCGGCGTAGGGGGTGCCGGTGCTCATGGGTCGCTCCTACCTGGGTCGTGCGGTGCGCTTCGCGGCACGGCGCTCGCGTGCCGCTCCCACCATACGGGGGAGGGGCCTGGGCGGCAGCCCCGAGCGGCTAGGGTGAGCACCATGAGCCACATCCTGTCCGCGGTCGCCTGGCCCTACGCCAACGGTCCCCGCCACATCGGTCACGTCGCCGGCTTCGGCGTCCCCTCCGACGTCTTCTCGCGCTACATGCGAATGGCGGGCCACGACGTCCTCATGGTCTCCGGCACGGACGAGCACGGCACCCCGATCCTCGTCGCCGCCGACGAGGAGGGCGTGAGCGCCCGCGAGCTCGCGGACCGCAACAACCGGCTCATCGTCGACGACCTCGTCGCCCTCGGCCTGTCCTACGACCTGTTCACCCGCACCACCGCCGGCAACCACTACCGCGTCGTCCAGGACATGTTCCGCACCGTCCGCGACAACGGCTACATGATCGAGCAGGTCACCCGCTCCGCCATCAGCCCCTCGACCGGCCGCACCCTGCCCGACCGCTACATCGAGGGCACCTGCCCCATCTGCGGCGCCGACGGCGCCCGCGGCGACCAGTGCGACAGCTGCGGCAACCAGCTCGCCCCCCCCGCCCTCATCCACCCCCGCTCCCGGATCAACGGCGAGACCCCCGAGTTCGTCGAGTCCAACCACTGGTTCCTCGACCTGCCCGCGCTCGCGGACGCCCTCGGCGAGTGGCTCGACGAGCGCGAGGCCTCCGGCACCTGGCGCCCCAACGTCATCCGCTTCTCCAAGAACATCCTCGAGGAGATCCGCCCCCGCGCCATGACGCGCGACATCGACTGGGGCATCCCGATCCCCGGCTGGGAGGACCAGCCCACCAAGCGCCTCTACGTCTGGTTCGACGCCGTCATCGGCTACCTCTCCGCCTCCATCGAGTGGGCCCGCCGCAGCGGCGACCCCGAGGCCTGGCGCCAGTGGTGGAGCGACCCGGAGGCCCTGTCCTACTACTTCATGGGCAAGGACAACATCGTCTTCCACTCCCAGATCTGGCCCGCCGAGCTCCTCGGCTACAACGGCCAGGGCTCCAAGGGCGGCGAGCCCGGCGAGATGGGCGTCCTCAACCTGCCCACCGAGGTCGTCTCCAGCGAGTTCCTCACCATGGAGGGCAAGAAGTTCTCCTCCAGCCACGGCATCGTCATCTACGTGCGCGACTTCCTCGCCCGCTACCAGGCCGACGCCCTGCGCTACTTCATCTCCGCCGCCGGCCCCGAGACCGCCGACGCCGACTTCACCTGGGCGGAGTTCGTCCGCCGCACCAACGGCGAGCTCGTCGCCGGCTGGGGCAACCTCGTCAACCGCACCGCCTCGATGATCCACAAGCGCTTCGGCGAGATCCCGCAGCCCGAAGAGCTCGAGGAGATCGACCGCCTCCTCCTCGACTCCGTCGAGGCCGGCTTCTCCGCCGTCGGCGACCTCATCCGCCACCACCGTCAGAAGGCCGCCCTCGCCGAGGCGATGCGCCTCGTGGGCGAGGCCAACAAGTACGTCGCGGACACCGAGCCCTTCAAGCTCAAGAGCGAGGAACAGCTCCCGCGCCTGGCGACCATCCTGCACACGCTCGCGCAGGTCGTCGCCGACCTCAACCTCATGCTCTCGCCCTTCCTCCCGCACGCCGCCAACGACGTCGACCTCGTCCTCGGCGGCGAGGGGACCGTGGCGCCGATGCCGCGCGTCGAGATCGTCCCCGAGCTCGACCCCGAGGTGCTGCCCGAGGCCTTCGACGGCCGCAGCGAGTACCCGATCATCACCGGCGACTACACGACCGCCCCCTCCTGGGAGCGCCACGAGGTCGTCGTCGGCACCCCGGTCGCCAAGCCGAAGCCCGTCTTCGTCAAGCTCGACGAGGCCATCGTCGAGGAGGAGCTCGCCCGCTACGCCGACTTCGCCCCCGACGACGTCACCGGCGCCTGAGCCGGCCCACCACCCCACCCAGCCCGCCGTCGGCCGCCCGGATCACCCGGCGCGACCGGCGGCGGCGCCGTCCCGGACCGCCACCACGGAAGGACCGCCGCACCGTGAGCCACAAGAAGCGCGACCGCTCCTGGCCGCCCGCCGACGCCGTCGAGCCCCTCCCCGCCGCCGTCACCGACGACCACACCCACCTGCCCGTCCCGGGCGTCCCGGAGGACGGGCCCGGCTCCGACGCCCCGCTCACCGCCGCCGAGCTCGTCGAGCGCGCCGCCGCCGTCGGCGTCACCCGGCTCATCACCTCCGCCTGCGAGACCCCCACGTGGGAGGGCTCGATCGCCCTGGCCCGCGAGCTGCCCGCCGTCCGCGTCGCGCTCGCCGTCCACCCCAACGCGGCCGTCCTCCACGCCGGGGTGCGCGCGGTCGGCCCCGCCGGGCTCGGCCCGGACGTCCGTCCCCACCATGGCGAGCCCCTCGACGAGGCCATGAGCCGCCTCGAGGCGCTCATCCGTGAGAACTCCGACGTCGTCGTCGCCGTCGGCGAGTCCGGCATGGACCTCTTCCGCACGGGCGCGCGCGGCGCGGCCGTCCAGCGCGAGGCCTTCCGCGCCCACGTGGCCCTCGCCAAGGAGCTCGGCCTGCCCCTCCAGATCCACGACCGCGACGCCCACCGCGAGTGCGTCGAGGTCCTCGAGGCTGACGGCGCCCCCGAGCGCACCGTCCTCCACTGCTTCAGCGGGGGCGCGGAGCTCGCCGTCGCCTGCACCGAGCACGGCTGGTACGCCTCCCTCGCCGGTCCCATCACCTACCCGGCCAACGACGAGCTGCGCGCCGCCGTCGCGGGCCTGCCCGACGAGCTCCTCCTCGTCGAGACCGACGCCCCCTACCTGCCTCCCAAGCGCTGGCGCGGACGCCCCAACGGCTCCTGGCTCATGGCGGACACCGTGCGCCTCCTCGCCGAGCAGCGCGGTGCCGACCTCCGGGCGTTCTGCGAGCGGCTACAGCGGACCTCCCAGGAGGTCTACGGAGCCTGGTGACCGAGCACGGGAGCGCGTCGCGGGACACGGTCGGAGGCCCCGTCTGTGCCGCACCGCACCCGCACGGGGCTCGTATCACGTCCACCTGGGTGACCGTTCTGTGACCTGGCGCATTGATGCGGAACCCGCGGGTCCGTTAGCGTGCGTCCAGTTCACCAATCGTTAGGAAGCTCATCGTGGGTCGTCACTCCCAGCGCAGCACCGCCAGCTCGAACGTCGCCGAGCTGAAGGCGCTCGTCACCCGGAGCCAGCACACCGCCTCCAGCCACCGCGCCGAGGCCGCGCCGAAGGCGCGCAAGGGCGGGGTCTCCCCGATGATGTACCGCGCGGGCGGCATCGCCGCCGCCCTGTCCATCGCCGTCTCCGGCGGCGCCTACGCGGCCGTCCAGTCCGGCGGCGAGTCCGCCGCCCCGCTCACGGAGACCCAGGCCCGCATCGGGGCCCTCGGCGCCGACACCGCGGCCACCGCCGGCCCGACCGCCTCCGCGGGCGCCGGCATCCCGGTCGCCGGCGACTCCACCACGGTCACCACCAAGACCGAGGACACCACGGAGAAGTACGGCACCGTCAAGAAGGAGACCGACTCCCTCGACCAGGGGCAGACCAAGGTCGAGACGAAGGGCGTCGACGGCGTCACCCGCACGACCTACCAGGTGACCACCGTCAACGGGAAGGAGACCTCCAAGGAGGCCGTCTCCACCGTCGTCGTCACCGCGAAGGTCGACGAGGTCGTCCTCGTCGGCACCCACGTCGAGGAGACCACCACCGCCTCGACGGACAGCACCTCGAGCGCCGTCGCCACCTCGGGCGACCCGCAGACCATCGCCAGGTCCATGCTCTCCTCGTACGGCTGGGGCGACGACCAGTTCTCCTGCCTCGTGAGCCTCTGGAACCGCGAGTCCAGCTGGGACTACACGGCCACGAACGCCTCATCGGGCGCCTACGGCATCCCGCAGGCACTCCCGGGCTCCAAGATGGCCTCCGCCGGCTCCGACTGGCAGACCAACCCCGCCACCCAGATCAAGTGGGGCCTCGGATACATCTCCGAGCGCTACGGCTCGCCGTGCGCCGCTTGGGCCCACTCCGAGGCGACCAACTGGTACTGATCGGCGGCCCACGGGCCACCACCTGACAGGCGCCGCTCCCGGAACCTCCGAGTCGAGCAAGGGCGCACCGCTCCGACAGGGAGAGCATCATCAACTCCTCGCTCCTCAACCGCCCCTCCGTCCGCGCCGGGGCCGCCGCCGCGGCTCTCTCGCTCCTCGTCTCCGGCGGCGCCTTCGCCGCCGTCCAGACGGGAGGCTCGACCAACGCCCCGCTCAGCGAGAGCCAGGTCCGGCTCGACGCGATCGGCGGCGCGAGCGCCACCGCCTCCGCCACGAGCGCCGGCCTGACGATCGGCGGGCAGGACGCCGAGGTCTCCACCACGACCGAGGACACCACCCAGGCGCACGGCACGGTCGCCAAGGAGACCGACGACCTGCCCCAGGGCGAGACCAAGGTCGAGACGAAGGGCGTCGACGGCGTCACCCGCACGACCTACCAGGTGACCACTATCGACGGGAAGGAGGTCTCCAAGGAGGCCGTCTCCACCGTCGTCGTCACCGCGAAGGTCGACGAGGTCGTCCTCGTCGGCACCTACGTCGAGCCGATCTCTGAGCCCACCGAGGAGGCCACCCAGGCCGCCTCCGGCGACTCGACGAGCAGCTCCTCCGGCACCTCCAGCAGCTCGTCGTCCTCGTCGAGCTCGTCGTCCAGCTCCTCCGCCTCCGCCTCCGGCGTGTGGGCCCAGCTCGCCCAGTGCGAGTCCGGCGGCAACCCCACGACGAACACCGGCAACGGCTTCTACGGCATGTACCAGTTCACCCTGTCGACGTGGCAGGCCCTCGGCGGCTCCGGGCTGCCCTCCGATGCCAGCGCCGCCGAGCAGACCGCCATGGCCCAGAAGCTCCAGGCCCAGGCCGGCTGGGGCCAGTGGCCCGGCTGCGCCTCCAAGCTCGGGCTCCTCTGAGACCCGCGCCCGCAGCACCCCGTCGCCCGCCCCGGCACCCGCCGGCGGCGGGCGACACGCGTCCCGCCCGTTTCGTGACCGCACCGAGGCCCGGACCGCGCCGCGCGCCCCTACCCGACCATCGCCGCCGCGCTTGGCGCCGCGCCCGCTGACGCCACGGTCGAGGTGGGCGCCGGCACCCACCGGGAGGGCGCGCTGTGGATCGAGCGCCCGGTCACCCTCGGGGCGGCCCCGGGGACCCTCCCCGTCCTCACGGGCGCCGACCCCGTGACCGCGTGGACGGCGAACGATGACGGCACCTGGACCACCGACGAGGACATGGTGCGCTTCTGCGACGTCTGCACCGTCAACGCCGACCCCGCCAAGGAGGGCATGGCCGCCCACCCGGAGCAGCTGTGGGTCGACGGCGAGGCGCTCCGCCAGGTCGCCACGCGCGACGAGGTGACGGCCGGGACCTTCTACGTCGACGACCCGGACCCCGTCACCCGCGGCACCGCGGCCGACGGCTCCACCGTCTACGAGCCGCGCCCCCGCACCGGCACCCGCTACGTCATCGGCACTGACCCCGACGGGCACGACGTCGAGCTCGCCCAGCCGGCCCGCGCCGGACGCTGACGGGCCGGACCCGGACCGGCCGTGTCCGAGCGGGCGCGGAGGCGACGCTCGCCGCCCGCTACCCTGGCCCCATGTCCGAGACCCCCTCCACCGCCCCCGACGGCGGCGCGCACGATGCGTCGGAC
>SKEM01001379.1_pt1 | contig 10847 bp, 9 predicted proteins | sample 4826731 | NCBI WGS metagenome assembly SKEM01 (sample SAMN11008809, study PRJNA524170) | human gut metagenome | biome: Human fecal sample; material: Feces; isolation source: fecal sample from pouch patient p37 | host: Homo sapiens | place: Israel: Tel-Aviv | collected 2015-07-27
GCTGAGGTCGGAGCGGGCGGCCGGGGCGGCACCCGCGGTGCCGGCGCCCGGCTGCGCCGCGCTGGCGTCGGGGCCGACCGGGGTGCGGGCGTCGCGCGGGGCCTGGGAGTGCGTCGGGGTCATGCGAGGACCCTCCTTCCTTCGGCGACGGCCGGGCAGGAGCTCTTGACGGGGCAGAACTGGCAGTGGGCGCCGGTGCGCGCCTCGAGGTGCGCTCCGGAGGCGTCGAGCGCGGCGGAGGCGACCATGTCCGAGGCCCAGTCCTCCCCGGTCTCCGGGTCCGGTGAGGCGTCGAGGGCCGCGCCCTTCGGGAAGACGCGCGTGAGGCCGTCCTTGAGCGGCTTCTCCCCGAGCTGGACGAGGCCTGCGCCGACGACGTCGTAGCCGTGGTGCTCCAGGGCGAGGCGGTAGGTGGCGAGCTGGGCGTGGCGGGCCGGGTCGTTCTTGGGGCGGCCTCCGGTCTTGAGGTCCATGACGCGCACGCGGGCTCCGCGCCCGTCGGGCAGGGCGTCGCCGTCGGTGACTGGCGGGGCGCCGTCGGGTCCCTCGCCGACGTGCTCGATGCGGTCGATGCGTCCGCCGAGGTGGACGCGGACAGTGCCTGAGGCGGGCGCGCCGACCGCGGCCGATCCGCCGTCGACGGCAGTGAGCGGAAGAGGCGCGTCACCGGTGCCATCGGCGCCCGTGCCCGTGCTCGGTGCCCCGGGCACGGGCAGGTCGAGCTCGACGTCGATGCGCTTCTCGACGTCGACGCGGCCGGGCACGCCGTCGAGGTAGGAGGCGAGGCGCTCAGTGAGGTCACGGGCGCGCTGGACGGCGAGTGAGCCGAACCAGGTGTCCGGGTAGGAGAGCTCTGGCAGGCGCTCCTCGAGGAGGGTCATGACCTCCTCACCGCGCAGTCCCTCGCGCTGGGCCTGCTCGCCGATCTCGTGGATGACGATGCCGAGGCTCTGGGCGCCGGTGGCGCCCGCGTCCCCGCCCTGGCGCTGGAGGAACCAGCGCAGCGGGCATGTGCCGACGCCCTCGACGTCCGAGGGGCTGACGCGCACGGCCCGGCCGGGCTCGACGAGGGGCGCGTGCGAGGTGGGGCCGGCGATTCCGTCCCAGGAGGCAGGGTCCGCGGTGGCGACGCCGGAGGAGGCGAGCAGCGCGAGCACCCGCCCGGCGGCCCGCCCGCGGTCCCGGTCGGCGTCCTCGGCGCCCTCGAGGGCCCCGGCGACGGCGGCGCGGCGGAGCTCGCCGACCAGTCCGCGCAGGGTGAGGTCGCCGACGTCGGGAGCGGTGATGACGGCGCCGTCCTCGTCCAGGAGCGGGGCGCCGGCGGAGCGGGCGACCTCGAGGAGGAAGGCCGAGGGGGCGTGGTCCTCGTCCTGGGTGGCGGTGACGACGAGCCGCCGCGTGGCCCGCGTGAGGGCGGACAGGAGCATGCGTCGCTCGTCGGCGCGCACCTGCGCGCGGGCGGAGGCGGCGTCGAGCTCGCCGGACGGGGCGCCGTCGGCCCCGAGCGGGAGCCGGCCGGTGACGGCGTCGACGAGGAGCCCGGAGCGGGTCAGCGAGTCGCGCAGCCGCAGGTCCGGCCAGGCGTCGCGGCCCAGCCCCATGACGGCGACGACCTCCCACTCGCGGCCGGCCGCGGCCGCCGGGGTGAGGACGGGGACGCCGTCGGGGCGCACGCCCTGGGGCGCGACGGAGTCCGAGGGGAGGACCTCCTCGGCGAGCTCGGTGAGGAAGTCGGCGGCGTCGGCGCCCGGGTGGCGCTCGGCCCAGATCTCGGCGCGCTTGAACAGAGCGGTCACGACGTCGAGGTCCCGCTCGGCGGCCTCGGCGAGGAGGGCGTCGGCGTGGGAGGCTCCGCCGCTGAGAGCGGTGGCGCGCCCGGCCTCGGCGCGCCCGGAGGCGTCCCAGGCGGCCCAGAGGAGCTGCTCGGCGTCGACGCGGCCGGAGGCCTCGGTGCCCGTGCTCCCGGTCCGTCGTCCCGCCGCGTCACCGGTGCCGGTCCCGGCGGGGACCGGGTCCTCACCGGCAGCGGGAACGCCGACGGCGGGAGCGCCCTCCTCGGCCTGGCCCCGGGACTCCTCGACGACGTCGCGGACGGCGGCGCTGACGCGGGCGGCGCGGGCGAGGCGCTCGGCCTGCTCTGCCAGCGGCTCCTGCGCGAGTGCCTCGGCGAGGGCGCAGGCGCCGTCGACGGAGCCGAGTACGGACAGGAGGTTCTCATCCGGGCTCCCCTCCGCGGGTCGGTCCGCGCGCAGACGACGGCGCAGGCGGCGCAGGTCCAGGACGCTCAGCCCGATGAGAGGGCTCGCGAGCAGGTCGAGGGCCGTGGGCCGCTCGGGCAGCGCCTCCGGGCCGCCGAGGCGCCCCTCGAGGCCCGCCCGGGCGACGGCGAGGAGCGCGGAGGCGGCGGGCTCGGCGCGCAGCAGGACGGCGGGCGTCGACGACGCGAGTGGGACGCCCCGGCGGCGCAGGTCCCGGGCGACCGCCTGGGCACGGCCCGAGGAGCGGACGATGACGGCCATCTCGCCCCAGCCGGTGCCGTGGTGGATGCGCTCGGCGCGCAGGAGGCGCGCGACGTGGGCGGCCTCCTGGGCCTCGCCGGAGGCGACGAGCGGGAGGACCCCGGTGGGCCGCGGGGCGGTCCCGGCGCCCGTCTCCACGGCGCGGCCCGGCTCCTGGGCGAGGGCGGGGCGACGGTGGGCGGCCGTGCCCGTGACGGGCAGGCGCCCGGCCTGGTCCTCCCACACGGCGGCCAGCGCGGGCCCGCCGCGGTGGCGGGTGCCGAGGGTGAGACGCTCGGCGGCGAGACCGGAGCGGTCCTCGGCCTCATTGAGCAGGCTCGGGGAGCCGCCGCGGAAGGTCTCGACGGCGACGTCGGGGTCCCCCAGGACGACGACCTGGGCGCGGTGCCCGGCGGCGTCCGGGGCGTTGAGGGCGACGAGGAGACGGGCGGTGGCGGCGGTGCAGTCCTGGTAGTCGTCGACGATGACGAGGTCCGGCACGGGGCGCGGCTCGGTGACGCCGTCGGCGTCCCAGGAGGCGAGGGCCTCGACAGCGCGGTCCTGGATGCGGGCGGTGTCCATGCGGCGGGTCTCGCTGCGCCGCTCGGCGCTCGGGCGGCCCTGTGCGTCCCAGGTGCGCAGGAGCGCGGAGGCCGGGCCCCACGGGGGGACGTCGAGGGCACGCCCGAGATCCGTGAGGTCGTCGGCGTCCACGCCGAGCTCGCCGGCGCGGGCGAGGAGGTTGCGGAGCTCGGTGCGGAAGGCGCGCGAGGCGACGGCCTCGGGCGGAAGGCCGGGCCACTGCTCGGGACGGATGAGGGCCGCGAGCGCGGCGTCCTCCTCCGCGCCGGCGAGGAGGACCGGCGCGGGCAGCGGGTCCGGACGGGCGGTGAGGGAGGTGGTGAGGACGGTGAAGGCGAAGCCGGCGGGCGTGCGCACGCGCACCACTCCCCCGCCTCGACCCTCGAGGAGGTGGGCGGCGCGGGCGCGCAGCTGGTCCGCGCGGGCTCGCGTGGGCGCGAGCAGCAGGGCGTCGCGCCCGGCGCGGACGGCCTCGGCGAGGAGGCGCAGCGCAAGGGTGGAGCGCCCGGTGCCGGCGGCCCCGAGGACGACGAGGTTGGCGCCCTCGCGAGCGCGCTCGAGGACGCGTGCGGCGTCCTCGCCCGGCTCCGGCAGGGGCGGGACCCCGCGGGCGGGCAGGAGGCGGAGGGGCTCCGGCGTCGTGTCCTCGTGCATGGCCCCATCCCACCACGGGCCCACGACATGAATCCGGCGCCCGTCCGCGCGGCGCGAAAAGCGCGCGACGACGCGGCTGGAGCCTCGGGCGGCGACGACGGCCCGCCCTAGGATCGTGCCCAGCGCAACCGCACCACCGCCGTCGTCCTCGAGGGGGCGCCGGCCGCCGCGGGAGCCGGTCCGGGCGCCCGCGCACCGCACACGTCAGCACGAGGAGCAGCCACCATGCAGATCCACATCGCCGTCAAGCACTCCAGCCGCGAGCTCGACCTGGAGACCTCCGCCTCGCAGGACGAGATCCTCGAGGCCCTCACCCGCGCCGACCGCGACGGCGAGCCCCTCGTCCTCTCCGACGACAAGGGCCGCAAGGTCTTCGTGCCGGCCGGCGGCATCGCCTCCGTCGAGCTCGGCGAGGCCTCGCAGCGCCGCGTCGGCTTCGGCATCTGAGCCGACCGACCAGCCACGGCGTCGGCCCCCGCTCCACCACGGAGCGGGGGGCTGACGCCGTCGTGAGGCGGTCCGGGCTCAGACCCGGTCGTGCTTCTCACAGAAGACGTGGTCGCCGACGATCTTGAAACCGTCGCGCTCGACGGCGCGCAGGGCGTCGTCCTCGTTGACGCTCAGGGCGAGGACGCGCTCGATGGCGGTCCCGTCGGGGTCGTGGACGGTGTCGACGACGCGGTGGGCGACCATGCGCTCGCACCCCTCGTGGTCGCAACGGACGGCGATGGCCTCGCGGCGGATGAACATCTGACGGGTCTCCTCACCCTCGAGCGTGCGGGCCCGGCCTCCTCGGACGGTCCCGGGAGGGCTCCGTCGCCCTCCGGAACCATCGTGCCCGAGGCGGTCCGACCGCGCAGCGCGCCGGGCCGACCGCGTCCTCCTCATCGCAGCCGGTCCCCGCATCGAGCTGCGCTCGGGCCGCTTCCGCCTCTCGACGCCGGTCTTCCTCGTGCTGCTCGGCGTCGTCGCCATCTACGGCGGCCACTCCGGCGCGGGCTCCGGGATCACGTTCCTCGACCTGTGCTCACTGGGGACGCCGTTGACGACGCACGAGTCGGTGCTGCTCAAGACCCCGCTCATCGCGGTCGCGAACATCGTGGCCTCGATGCTCTTCATCGTGGCTGGCCAGGTCGACTGGGCGGCCACGATCGCGGTCGGTCTCGGCTCCTTCGTGGGCGGCCTGCTGGGCCCGCAGATCCAGCGGCTCATCCCGGAGCGCGTCATGCGCCTCATCGTCGTGGTCGGCGGGCTCGTCCTCACCGCCTGGCTCTTCGTCGAGGCCTGAGATAGGACGCTCCGCGGGCCACGGGGCCGCCGGGGCTCGGCCCGCGGCGCTCACCCCTGGGAGCCGCCCTCCCCCTCCTCGGACCGGGCACGCCCAACCGTCGCGTCGGTCGTCCTCTCCGCGGAGGCCGCCACCTCGGCCGCGAGGCTGCGGTCGATGTGCTCGGTCATGAGCGCGGCCGCGGCCTCGCCGTCCCCGGCGATGACGAGGCGCGCGAGCTCGAGGTGCTCCTCGTGGTCGCGCGTGCGAGGACCGGCCTGGGCCCCCGCCTCGAGACCGGACCGCCGGTAGCGCTCGAGCCTGTCCCACAGACCGTCGAGCAGACCCTCCATGACCGGGTTGTGGGCAGCGCGGTAGAGGCTGCGGTGGAGCTCGGAGTGGGCTGCGAGCGCGGACTCACCCTCCTCGCTGGTGACCGGGCGGAGCTCGGCGACGGCGGCCTCGATCGCGGCGACGTCGTCGTCCGTGCGGCGCTGAGCGGCCAGTGCCACGGCGGCGGGCTCGAGGACGCGGCGCGTCTCGTTGAGGTGCCGGGCCTCGTCGAGGTCGAGCTCGGCGACCCGCGCGTTGCGGTGGGCGTCCTGGACGATCCACCCCTCCCCCGTGAGGCGGCGCATGGCCTCGCGCAGAGGCGTGATGGAGATGCCCATGGCGTCGGCCAGCTCGTACTGGTTGACGCGGGCTCCGGGGGCGAGGGTCCCGTCGAGCACCTGGTGGCGGATCTCGCGGTAGGCGCCGTCGGCCTTGGAGGTGAGGATCGGCACGTCCCCAGTGTGGCACGAGGGGGCATGCGCTCTTCCGCGCCCCGCCGTACTCTCATCTCACCACTTATAAGATATGAGACCGACCGGGAACGACGCTCCCGCACCACTGCTCACGCTACCCGACCAGCCCCTCCACCAGAGAGTCAGGCAGCCATGCGCATCGTCTCCGCCCACGCCGGCACCATCCCGATCAGCTCGCCCATCCGCAACGCCTACATCGACTTCACGAAGATGGACGCCTCCATCCTGGCGCTCGTCTCCGACGTCGTCGTCGACGGCAAGCCCCTCGTCGGCTACGGCTTCAGCTCCAACGGCCGCTACAACGCCACCGGCATCCTCAACGAGCGGATCCTCCCCCGCCTCCTCGAGGCCGACCCCGAGTCCCTCCTCGACGAGGACGGCAACCTCTCCCCCGAGCGCGCCTGGCCGATCATGATGGCCAACGAGAAGCCCGGCGGCCACGGCGAGCGCTCCGTCGCCGTCGGCGTCGTCGACATGGCCCTCCACGACCTCGCCGCCAAGATCGCCGGAGTCCCCCTCTACCGCTGGGTCTCCGACCACTACGGCGACGGCGAGCCCGACGACGACGTCTTCGTCTACGCCGCCGGCGGCTACTACGCCCCCGGCAAGACCCTCGTCGACCTCCAGGACGAGATGCGCCGCTTCCTCGACGCCGGCTACCGGGTCGTCAAGATGAAGATCGGCGGTGCCGGCCTCGACGAGGACCTGCGCCGCATCGACGCCGTCGTCGACGGCGTCCTGGACGGGGACGGATCGCGCCTCGCCGTCGACGTCAACGGCGCCTTCGACCTCGAGACGGCGCTCGCCTACGCCCGCGCCCTCGAGCCCTACGAGCTGTTCTGGTACGAGGAGATCGGCGACCCGCTCGACTACGCGCTCAACGCCACCGTCGCCGAGCGCTACAGCCGCCCCATCGCCACCGGCGAGAACCTCTTCTCCGCCCAGGACGCCCGCAACCTCGTCCGCTACGGCGGCATGCGCCCCGACCGCGACTTCATCCAGGTCGACCCCGCCCTCACCTACGGCCTGACCGAGTACCGCCGCGTCCTGGACACCCTCGACGCGCACGGCTGGTCCTCGCGCCGCTGCATCCCGCACGGCGGCCACCAGTTCTCCCTCCACATCGCCGCCGGACTCCACCTGGGCGGCAACGAGTCCTACCCCGGCGAGTTCCAGCCCACCGGCGGCTTCACCGACGACGCGCGCGTCGTCGACTCCCGGGTCGCCCCCGGCGACCTGCCCGGCATCGGCCTCGAGGGCAAGGCGGAGTTCCTCAAGGTCCTTCGGTCCCTGCACGAGTGAGGATCCCGGGACGAGGATGGGACGGAGTCGTCTCGAGGAGGAGAAGGACATGACCGATCACGACGCGAGCGGGCACGGGCCCTGGAGGATCGCCGTCATCCCGGGCGACGGCATCGGCAAGGAGGTCGTCCCCGAGGGCCTGCGGGTCCTGCGCGCGGCCGCCGAGGCCTACGACGTCGAGCTGGAGACCACCGAGCTCGACTGGTCCAGCGCCGAGTACTACCAGGAGCACGGGCAGATGCTGCCCGACGACTGGTTCGAGACGCTCCGGGAGTACGACGCCATCTACTTCGGAGCCGTGGGCTGGCCCGAGGTCGTCCCGGACCACGTCTCCCTGTGGGGCTCGCTCCTGCGCTTCCGCCGCGACTTCGACCAGTACGTCAACCTGCGCCCCGTCCGGCTCCTGCCGGGCGTGCCCAGCCCGCTGGCCGACCGCGAGCCGGGCGACGTCGACTTCCTCGTCGTGCGGGAGAACACCGAGGGCGAGTACTCCTCGATCGGCGGGCGTATGTTCGAGGGCACGGACCGCGAGACGGTCGTCCAGGAGACGGTCATGACCCGCACCGGCGTGGACCGCGTCGTCCGCTACGCCTACGAGATGGCGGCCTCTCGCCCGGCCCACCACCTCACGAGCGCCACGAAGTCCAACGGCATCGCCATCACCATGCCCTTCTGGGACGAGCGCGTGGCGGCGATGAGCGAGGAGTACCCGCAGGTCCGCGTCGACAAGAACCACATCGACATCCTCACGGCGAACTTCGTGCTCCACCCGGACCGCTTCGACGTCGTCGTCGCCTCGAACCTCTTCGGCGACATCCTCTCCGACCTCGGACCGGCCTGCACGGGCACCATCGGGATCGCGCCGAGCGCCAACATCAACCCCGACGGCCGCTTCCCGAGCCTCTTCGAGCCGGTGCACGGCTCGGCGCCGGACATCGCCGGCAAGGGCGTCGCGGACCCGATCGGCCAGATCTGGTCCGGCGCGCTCATGCTGCGCCACCTCGGTGAGACCGAGGCCGCCGACGCCGTCGAGGCCGCCTTCGAGGCCGTGCTGGCGGAGCACGACGAGGAGGTCCTCACGCCCGACCTCGGCGGGCACGGCAGCACCTCGGGCCTCGGTGAGGCGATCGCCGCCCGGGTCGCGCGCCCGCGGGACTGAGCCGGCACGAGGGGCCGGACGCCCCCTCACCCGACGACGGGGCCGCGCGAGCACCTCAGCTCGTGCGGCCCCGTCGTCACGGCAGGAGGCCCGACGGGCGCGCTCAGACCCGCAGGCCGAGCGAGCGCATGCGGCTCGTGGCGCCCTCGGAGAGGACCTCGTGGAGGCCGTCCGAGGTCGCACCGCCGGACAGGAGCACGGGGCGCTCGGCCTGGAGGCGGCGGAAGGTGCCGATCTCCTCGCCGACGACGCGGCGGCCCCACAGGCCGAGACGGCCGGCGAGGAGAGGGTCGGCGTCGAGGTCGCCCATGAGCTCGGCGGAGGCGAAGGCCCCGAAGTCGTCGGCGCCGATGACGGCGCGCAGGCCGGTCGACAGATCACCGCCGAGCTCGTCGACGAGGGCTCCGGCGAAGTCGGAGAGGAGACCGACGGCGAGGTAGGTCTTGACGAGGCGCTCGGACCAGTCGAGGGGGCGGAGGCGCTCGTCGACCTCGCCGAGGGCTCCGAGGTACCCGGCAGCGGCCTCGTCGGGGTCGATGCCGGAGGCGGCGCCCAGGCGGCGGGCCTCCTCGCAGGAGGCGACGGCGTCGGCGCTCATGCGCAGCAGCGCGAGGCGTGCGTCGAGGGCCGGCGCCTTGCCGGCGTCCTTGGCGTAGCGGACAGCGGCGATCGTGCGGGAGAAGACGACGATCCCGATCACGGAGCGCGCGAAGGGCGTGGGCTCGGCGGAGCCCGGTGCGGTGGGGTCGGTCGTGGTGGTCGACGAGGTCATGCGCACCAGGGTAAGGCCGCCGGGGCGTGCGAGGGGCCCGCTGCGGGAGCCGCGGACCGCACCGAGGAGCGGGCCCCTCGTGCGGGCTCGCGGACCGGTCTCAGAGGGCGACGGGGGTGCCGGCGGCGACGCGCTCGTAGCCGGGGACGGCGACGCCGCCCGCGACGACGTTGTCGTGGATGGACTTGCCAGAGTCGGACAGGAGGGCGTCGTGGATGGGGATGACGCGCTTCGCTCCGACGGCCAGGGCGTAGTCGGCGGCGACGGCCAGGCGCAGCCAGGGCGCGGAGACCGGCAGGAGGAGGACGTCGAGCCCGGTGCCCTCGGGGAGCTCGGGGAAGGCGTCGCCGGGCTGGAGGATCCGGCCGTCGATGAGGTACCCGACGTTGGCGGGCGTGGGGATGCCCTCGTGGATGGGCATGTGCTCGCCGCCGACGGCGAGGACGTCGTGGCCGACGACGGTGAGGCGGTCGCCGGGGGCGACGGTCTCGAGGCGCTCGGCGGTGGCGCCCGCCTCCTTGAGCTGGACGACGGCGTCGGCGGGGGCGATGACGCGCAGCGCCGGGTTGGTGGAGACGGCCCTGACGACGGCGTCGACGTCGAGGTGGTCGACGTGGGCGTGGGTGATGAGGACGGCGCTCGCCCCCTCGAGGCAGGCGAGGTCGGAGAGGGAGCCGGGGTCGATGGTGAGGCGTCCGCGCTCGGAGTCGAGCGTGACGGCGGACTGCCCCCACAGGGTCAGCGTGGTGCTCATGCGCCGCACCCTATCGGGCGGGTGTCCGGCCCGTCACGGCGAGACGCCCCTCGTCCGTGACATCCCCCACGCGTGCGGCCCAATCGTGACGGGGCAGGGGCCAGGTGGGCTCCGCGCCGCTACCCTGAGGGCGTCCACGGTTGCCCGGTCGTCACGCAGCCTCGCCCCGCCGCCCCTCGGGCTGGCGCAGGGCACGAACCACGATCGGCTGCCACCCCGGGACCGCGGCTCGGTCCGGACGCCCCGAGCGGGCGCCACGAACCGCGCCCCACGACGCCGTCGGCGCCCCTGTCGCAGGGGACGCCGGCGCGCCCGCACGGTCCACGACCGAAGGAAGCTCGTGAGCGACGAGACCACCACCGACCAGACCACCGAGGCGACCGAGCAGGCCAAGCAGGCCGGCCAGCAGGCCCAGCCCGTCGGCGACCAGCACGCCTCCGGCATCATCGAGACGGCGGGCGCCCACGCCCCCGTCCTCGACGAGGCCACCCCCGACATCACCGACGAGGGCGACGACACCGACCTGACGAAGAAGCCCTTCGCGGACTACGGCGTCGAGCCCGAGATCACCGAGGCCCTCGCGGAGAAGGGCATCACGTACCCCTTCCCCATCCAGGCCCTCACCCTGCCCGTGGCCCTCGAGGGCCAGGACATCATCGGCCAGGCCAAGACCGGCACCGGCAAGACCCTGGGCTTCGGCATCCCGCTGCTCATGGACACCCTCGGCCCCGGCGAGGACGGCTGGGACGAGGACCCGGCGTCGGGCTCCCCGCAGGCCCTCGTCGTCCTGCCCACGCGCGAGCTCGCCAAGCAGGTCGCCGTGGAGCTGACCCAGGCAGCCGCCAAGCGCACCGTGCGCATCGTCCAGGTCTACGGCGGCCGCGCCTACGAGCCGCAGATCGAGGCCCTCGAGAAGGGCTCCGAGGTCGTCGTCGGCACGCCCGGACGCCTCATCGACCTCATGGAGCGCGGCGTCCTCGACCTCACGCACGTCACCACCGTCGTCCTGGACGAGGCCGACGAGATGCTCGACCTGGGCTTCCTGCCCGACGT
>SKEM01001380.1_pt1 | contig 10847 bp, 11 predicted proteins | sample 4826731 | NCBI WGS metagenome assembly SKEM01 (sample SAMN11008809, study PRJNA524170) | human gut metagenome | biome: Human fecal sample; material: Feces; isolation source: fecal sample from pouch patient p37 | host: Homo sapiens | place: Israel: Tel-Aviv | collected 2015-07-27
ATACGAATATCACGAATTGCCCTTGCTTCTTCTAAGTGATCAGCCTGTTTTTGGTAATTCCTTTTATTCGCTGGCATAGGAATAGCCGATACTCTTTCCGCTTCACTTCGACTATATGTGACATAATTTTCTTGATAAAACTGCATAGCGTCCATTATATCACGCTTAGTAAAACGGTTATGCTCATCATCTGACATATCATCAAGAAACTGCAATAGGGAAAAAGCGTCCGTAAAAAGCTCATCTTCCGGAATATCGCACTTAACGGCATAGGACGCCAAAACGCAAAGGCAGCTGTATCTATGCCCTACAGAAGCTCCCTCTTTTATTTTCCGCAGCCACCAATCATATAAGTCCCTTTTGATATGCCAACGCTCACGGCGCTCCCCTTGCACAATTCGCTTTTCATACCATTCCGGGTACTTTTTGCGTGCTTCTGCAAGGCTTAAATCGCTCTTGTAGTGAAAATCTGTGACCGCCTTGCTCTTATCCATGAGATAACCGTTCAAATACTCAATTGTCACTCTTTCGCCTGTTTCAAAAGCCTTTACCGGGTATCTCTTTCCCAGTTTTGACTGCGTTCCAACCATACGGAATCCCTGAAAAATCCCCTGATACTGAACCTGCTCCCGTTCCGTGAATGTACTTGTATATCGGTTCCAGACTTTCGCAATCAGCTCATACTTGAACTCTCGGAGCTTATCCTGCAAATGCTTATACAAAGGGACCGGCTTTTCCAGCAGATAATATAAATGCAGCCCGTGACCGCTATTGATACAGTAAGTGCATTTCGGAATAATATCATGATTCATTTGATGGAACACATCACGGAGCTGCGGCATCTCCACCCCGTCAAGGTCTATCGCTATACCATACAGCCACCTTGCATTGGCTGCCGTCCTATTTCTACCGGAATACGCCACAGGAGACATTACGGCAAACTCCGCCCCTTTGACCTCATCGATGACTGACAAATCATCAAATACAATCCGATTCTTTGCCTTATCGTTTTCGACTATAGTTATAATGCCATTTGCTTTTCCGTCCTCAAAATGCCCAGCTCTCTCAAAACTTCCCTCCGGGAAAACAGCCCGATAAAACTCTTTCGGCTTCACTTCCTCAAAAAACTGCCCAAGCCATTCATTTTTCAGCTTATACAACTGCTTTTCAGTCGGTTTTTTTGCCATAAGTCCACCACCTTTCTTCTCCCCTCTAAAACACCTATAGGGGGCTTATATTATCAATATATTTTATTTTACCTTTTTGACCTCTTAAAAAAGGGCGATTTTTCTCTCCCTTTTCCCTACCAGTATAGCACTACTATTTTTTCTTCAAAAAATAAAAAATTATCGCTACTATCAACATCACAACACCTATCGCAATAAGCAAGATGCTGACAAGAACACTATTCAACTTTCCTGCGACAAATACCGAGGTAGGACCATCTACACCTCCGATTATAGCAATAGCATTATTATTCATCTTCAATGCAACACCCACAATAACAGATATTATTCCAACAACACCAGCAACGATTCCTAATATTTTTTTCATTGACTAATCTCCTTTCTCAACCTTCCGATTTGTCGATTTCTTTTTACTTACTAATCATACCATACAACAGCATAAGAAACACTAAAATATTGCAGACCATACCGCCCCAAAACAGGTACAACTTCAAGCCCTCATATCTAAAAAAACTGTTCTTACTTTCCTCAAGCTCCCGGATCTTCTGCTTCATCACGCTCGTAAGTGTATCAGACTGCTTCTCAAGAAGCTTTGTAGCCCTCTGTATAGCCTCTATATTCGCCTGTAACGCCTTTCTAACCTCTTGGACGGTGTTTTCCTTAACCTCATCTTTCAAACTCCCAATCTCGCCCGATATAGCGTCTTGAAGCAATTCGTTGCTGTTCTTCAGCAGCTCTACGCTCTGCTTCAGCTCGCTGATGAGCTTCCTGTTCTGCTCTGCGTCTCTCTGCCTGTTCTGCTCTGCCCTTACTTGTTCTTGATTTGACTGCTTCATCAATTCCTCGCAGTTCTCGCTCGACATCGCCAACGCTTCTTTGAGCAGACTGTTTTCCAGCTCTGTCCGGCTCTGTCGGTTTAACTCTTGAAGCTGCTCTCTTGGACTGCTCTGCTTCTGCTGTTCGTGCATTTCTCTCAAACTCATGCTCCATGCTCTCCTTTCCGAAATCCATATTGTAGTATTTTTCCAGCTTGTTATCTCTGATTTTACAAGCCTTTTCTCCTGCCTGTTCCCTGGCTAAGTCGGTATATGTGATGTACTTATGGCTGTCCTGCCAGTCCACTCCGTACCCTCTTTCATTCATCATCCGGATAAAGTTTTCCCGGCTGGTCGCTGTTTCCTTACAGTCCAGCACCGCAAGGGCAATATCCTGCACATAGCTTTTGACCTTTCCCTGCTCTGCCTGTTTCAAAAGCTGGTAGGTGTCTTTGCTCCATGCCACCGTTTCTTCCCGTACTTCTCCAGCAAATGTCTTTCCTTTCTCCGGCACATGCAAGCCCTGTTCCCGGCTCTGCTCGTTGCACCGTTCCTTTAGGTCTTTAAGGTCGTGCTTACTCCATTGGAGCTTATGACCGTCCTCATAATTTACGGAATTGACAATAAAGTGCGTGTGTATATGCCCCTTGTCTATATGCGTGGCTATCAGAACTTCATGCCCTTTCCATGCCTTTGTATGCTCTGCCAGCTCGACAGCGTTCTTGTGAGCCTGCTCCGGGGTTATTTTCTCGTCCTCATGGTAGGATTGCACATAATGCTTATAGGTTCTTCCATCCGTCTTGCCCCACAGCTCCTTTGTGGCTTGCATTTCTTCCTTGACCGTCTCCGGCTCACAATGCAGACCGCTGACAAGCTTCTCCTCTGTCTTTTCTTTTTTTGTCACATAATCTATGGCGTGCCCTATGCCCGCCTTTGAAGATACCGCCTTAATGACTGCCATACTTTGTTCAGCTCCTCTCCATGCTTCCGCACTTCCGCTTCACTCGGCAACATTCCCCCCTCATTACACCGCTTTGCTATTTGGTTGAGGTTGTTCCCTATCCGTTTCAGTTCCGGGATAAGTTCCTTGATACCGTCCGTATTCACGATCTGCTTCTCCAGCACACAGGAAAGGATATACTCCTGCTGGTTCTTTCCACTCTCTAAAATCTTCTCCTGCAACTGCCGGTATTCTTCTTCACTTACTCGGAATGATAACTGCTTTGGTCTTGTCTTGTTCATACCCTTACCACTCCATATCCATGACATCAAGCAAGTCAAAGAAACGCTCCAGCGTCTTATTTTCCTTTTCTGCCGGATTCTGTTTTACATATTTATCAATTACTTTCATCAGCTCCTGCACCTCGTATCTGTACTCAAACTGAATTTTATCCATATCTTTTTTCATGCCTTTGACCTCTCTTTCTTCGGTGCTACCACCGTCACACTATGAGCCTTCCGGCTCTCTGAAAAGGGGGATTGAAGGGGGGCTTGCCACCCTCACAAGTTCTAAAGTGGTAACACTTTAGGGAACTTGCAATATATCCGCTACACATATTATAGCATGATATAAACTCTATATCAAGCGGATATATTCGTGCGTATATTCTGCCAAGAATATAGTGGAGCTTACTTCCTCTTGGGCGACTTTGGAAGTGTAGGAGGAAGACAGTCAAGGGCTTGTTTTTTATCTGCAGTATGAGCTTCGGCTTGCCGATCAGCGAGTACAGCAGATAAAAAATGGTCGCAGACCACCCTTTACTTTCTTCCGCCGGAACGGACAATGAAGCACAGGGGGAAGTAACGGAACGGACGGACAGCCGTTTTCCCCTCCGGCATTATAGCCAACAAAAAAGAGTATCAAGGGTAAACGCTGCGGTCTATGACCGCCCTTGACACTCTTTTCCTTATGGCTTTGATAATAAACAAGGGGAAATGGCTTCTTGTGGCATTTCTGCCACTATGGTATAATGGGCGACGCTACCACCCCTATACAGGTACAGAAAGGGGGTGTGCCACCATGAGTATATTTTCGTCTTTCTTACTCTCTGTCTTGGCAAGTGTAGTCGCCTACTACATCTGCAAATGGCTGGACGGAGATAAATAGGCGGTAGCCAGCCTAAGGCATAAGCCACCTTGCCACAACGGAATAGAAAAGCCCCGGAGGTCGCAACTCCGGGGCTTTTTGCGTGCCACAATGAGCACTTTCGTCTTTCTTGCCTATTGGCATTATAGCATATGCCTTTCGGCATTTCAAGTATGCCCTACTTCCACCACTTATAAACCGTATGCTTTGCAAGTCCTGTCTCTCGAATGCAGTCCGCTTTCTTTCCTGCCGGGTGGCTCTCCTGCCATTCTCTGACTGTCCGCTCTGCTGTTGGTCTGCCCTCTTTTACTACTTCGCCTATAACTTTCATATCCTCTTTTTTTCGCCTTGCAAGATATAAATGAGCCTCTTGTTTTCTGTAATTTCGCTTATTTGCTGGTATCGTAACCTTTGTGTTGTCCTCTATCCATTCCCGGCTTGCTATCGTTGACAACCTTTTTCTGTCCCCTTTCAATGCCCGGAGAGCGTCTTTCACATCTGCCCGGCTGAAATGGTTGTCCTCGTCCTCGGTAAGGCTCTCTAAATGGTCCAAGAACGCATAGGCGTCTCTCCGTATCTTCTGCTCGGATATGCCACACTTCAAGCCATAAGAGCACAACGCCATAATAGAAAAGTAACGCCCTCCGGCTTTCACTTCCTCGGTTATTTTCCGTTTCCACCACTCATATAAAGCTTCGTTACATACCCACGTACCGCCCTGCTTCTTACTTTTCTGCTTCGGCTCTCCCTGCACGATCCGCTTCTCATACCATTCCGGGTACAGCTCCTTTGCTTCTTCCAGCGTAACGGTACTTTTTCTTCTCGGCTTCTCGTACAACGGAGCAAGGTCTACCTTACAGCTCGGTATGCTGGCTTTTATGTCCTCCAGCGTGTAACGGTTCTCTGACAGCTTATAGGCTTTTACTGGGAAATCTGCACCCAGCTTCGACTGACTCCCCACACACCGGAAACCTTGATAAATTCCGGTTATATCCGGGCTGTCCGGACGGATAGAGCTGGTATCATTCCATAGCCGCCGGATAAAGGCTTCTTTCAGCTCCGCAAGCACTTCTTCCCGGTTTCGATACAACTGAACCGGCTCCTGCAAGAAATAGTAAAGATGTACCCCCTTGCCGGAGCTGACAAGATAAGTCGGACGAAGCTGCACACCATTCCCAAACTGCTTCAACAGGTTCTTTAACTGCTGTTTGCCTACATAATCCACATCCACCACCACCGCAAACAGCTCATGAGCGTTCTCTTTCGTGTGTGACTTCCCGTAAAAACTAATAGGCGGTATCAGCCCAAACCTATCTCCTATGACCTTATCCAGCATTTTCAGACTATCATCAATTACCCACTGCCGGGTTCTTCCTTTGCCGGACGGTCTAATCTGTGTCGCTATAATATTACCTTTTCCGTCCCCCGGCTCTTGCTGCAGACTACCAGTCGGAAACAACTCTCGATAGAAATCATGAGGACTTACTTCCGGGTATCCCCTCTCCAGCATAAGAGCTTCTTTCTCCCGATAAGCAGACTTCCACTCATACCCTCTTTTATCTCTCCTTTTGGTGTATTTTGCCATAGTCTTTTACACCTCACTCCCTCTCGCCTTGACCGCTAATCTTATCAATAGGTTTTTGCACCTTTTTCTCTCAAGTATAAGGGAGTGCCTTTTTGGTGTCAATACCTACACCTCACTCCCTCTCGCCTTGACCGCTAATCTTATCACTACAGTATTTTACCTTTTTCTTCGTACCGACAAACTGGAATTTACATTATGCTCACAACATTAGTTATTTCTTGCTGTCTGGTTTTCATTTTTCTCCAACTTACAAATCCGTATATATCATTAGCAAAGAACGCAATAAAACATACTACCACCGAAACATATCTAATATCATACAGACTTGCCAATATCCATAATATAATCAAAACAATATCATTGGCAGCGTATGCCAATGCAAAATACGGACTTCTCCTAAAGGTAAGGTATACTGCAAGAAAACTTGTTGTTACCGATATAGTGCTCGGGATGATGTTAGCTGTATTAAAACACTTCAAAATCAAATAGAATAGAAATGTAACAACAAATGTCACAATCCACATACAGACATTTTCTCTTTTTCCAATGCTATTAACTTTAACCTCCGCTTTGTTTCCGTTATACGGATTCTTCAGCCATGATATTAAGGCAAAAATTGCCATCGGCATTGTCATTCCAAGATATGTAATCATCTCCCCATAATACGAAAAGGTATATGAAATAATCCCATACAGCAAACTGAATACAACCATAAGTAATTGTCCAAACGGATTTCCCTTTGCGTTAAATATCAAAGATGTTACTCCTATTAGCGATGCACACAAAGTCATATAATTTATTCTGTCAAAAACACAGAATGAAATTATAATAACCATTACAGAAGAACTCCACAAAACAATTTCACTTTTTGAAAAATAGTCCTTAAACTCTTTCATAATAACCTCCAAAAAAATAAGCATCCGAATATACATCTTCAAAGACCTAACGATGTACAGTCGAATGCTTTACGCATCTACTACCCGGTGGCAGTGCTTATTCTTTATCAACTTTTTTCATTTTAACCAGATCAATTGCTTCTTTACCAGTCAGGTGTTCAATTGTCATTTCAATGATTGCCATGTTTCTGATAGAAGAATCAATTTCTTTAGGAATTCCATCTTTGTAATCTGCTGAATATTTCATAAAAAGCAAGGTTGCAATACGACGCATTTCATTCATATCTTCTACAAGATGTACTTTACCGAACGCAATGACGCTTCTGAAATATGTAGTATATTTCTCCGGCACAATATGATCTTGATCAATTACGCAAAAAGATGCTTTTTCATGTTTAATAATTGCATCAATTTTGTGTCCGCTTTTAGCAGAATGGAAATACAGTTTTCCATCTATATAAACATAGCTTATAGGAACGGCGTATGGATAATCATTATCTCCGATTAACGCTAAAGTTCCGCTTGTATTTCTGTTCAAAATTTCTATAGCGGTTTCTTGTGGCAATAACTGCTTAAATCTTCTCATTTCTCTAAACATGGTTCTTCTCCTTTTAATGTTATAAAAGAAAAAGCATTTGAATGCACATCTTCAAAGACCTAACGATGTACAAACAAATGCTTTACGCATTCACTACCCGTTGGCAGTTTTTATTCTATATTAACATTATCTATTATAATAAATAACACCTCAAAAAACAATAGAAAATTCTAATTTATCACTCTTTTTTGTTGAACGATGCACCATTTTTGGCGGGTCATTCAACCCAAACAGACTAAAAGTCCGGGACCGTACTCCTTGATCACTTGCATCTTAAGCCTCCGTTACATTGCTGCTGCTATCGCTGCACGGGCACCATCGGCAACGGCAGTAGCAACTTGACGAACCTTTTTAACACAAATATCGCCTACTGCATAAACTCCCGGCAAATTGGTCTGTTGCATTTCATCGACCGGAATAAATCCTTCTTCAAGATTGAGTTCAGAATAGAGCGAAGTATTTGGAACCGTTCCGGCATAAACAAAAATACCACATTCCGGATCATCAATCGTTTCAATCGCACCTGTTTTTTCATCGGCAATATCAAAAGCTGTTACCTGATCAACCCCATAAACCGCATGAAGTCTTGCATTTAATCTCAACTCAATATTTGATGTCTGCTCTACCCTTTTTCTGAATTCAGCGATACAACCTAAAGAGGATTCAAAATGAATAATGGTCACTTTTTTAGCAAGACCTGAAAGATACAAGGCTTCTTTAACCGCACCGTCTGCACCACCGATAACATAAACATGCTTTCCTCGATATTTTTCTCCGTCTGATGCCGCGTTCATTCGCATTCCCTTGCCACTCAATGCCTTTTCGCCCGGAATTTCTAACATTCTTGGAGATGTTCCACCTGCAATGATTACTTTTCGTGTGGTATAAACTTCCTGTTCAGTATGAATGGTCTTGATTGCTGGGCTTAATTCTACGCCAATAACCTCTTCAAAGACAATCTTAACCCCTGCCTGAATGGCCTGCTGCTGTAATCTTTTGGCAAAGCTTTCTCCGGTTTCACCTTCAACGATTCCTGCATAATGTGTGACCGTTGATACTTTACCAATTAATCCACCCACTTGATTTTTTTCAATTACCAGTGTTTTCATTCCTCGACTTACTGCATAGATTCCTGCACTGATCCCTGCCGGACCGGCACCAATGACAACAACATCGTACATGTTTTTATCCTCCTAAAATTCATTCGTTCTTTCATTTGATATCTTAACTATAATTCATTTTTATCATTTTGTGAAATTATATATATTGATATTATCATAATTTTAAATTATAATATTAACACCGTTTAAGTTGAACGATGCACCATTTTTGGCGGGTCATTCAACCACTATATTTAGTACAAAGTTTTATTAACTTCCCAAATATAGATAATTAGTCTGTTACAAGTCTCGTTATAACATAATATGACTGTTTATGTCAACTACTTTTTCCTGATAATCTGCTTCTCCTGTCACCAAATATATGTTATTATATTGCTTCTCTGTCAAACGTAAAAGTCTTACTGTTCCGGTTTTAGGTGCGTACTCTTCAATTCGTCTGTAATGTTTTTCGGATGCTTTCCTATTTTGCACTATCCGCATATACGCTTCCGGTGCTATTCGCAAATAGCCATCTTTATGTAAAAACTTTCGAAGCCTCGTATACTCTGTTTTAGTTCCCCATCTATCTGTTGGACTAAGAATAACAAGTAATCTCATTCCGTAATTCCCTCCATACTTTCAATCGGCAGAATCATTGGTACCTTTAATTTTTCCGTCGAAGCATCTAAAATAATCCTCTTCAAACTTTCCACCATAATATCAATCGCCGACATTACATTAACCTTGACTCCATCGACAATACAGGCATTATGTAATACATGCGCCAATTCTCTTCTTTCTGATTTTGTCAACTGAATGTTTGACGCTATATTGTTGTGTGCTACTAAATCAACTATTGCACGATACGGTTCTATCAAATCATCAGCCAGATTAAATGCATTCAATTGATTGTCATGATGTATTCCAAAAGTTGGATGAAAACCCGTTGCCACCAGTTTTCTTGCAATTGCACTTCTTACAACAGCATAGCCATAATTCAGTCTGCTATTGATAGGGTCCTCACTTCTTCTGTTAAATCCCTCATGATAATATGCAAAATATTCTTTAGCAGCTAATGATTCACAGTAATCCACATTTTCCTCATCTACAGTTGCCACATGCTCTGCAATTCTTTCCGCACCATCCAAACCCATAATAGACAAAGCTCTGGATTGATTACTTATCTTTTGTTTTATAATATCAATCCATAATTCCATATATTTTTCATGTGTAGTATTTATTTGTGCATGCATTAATTTAGACTGCCTTGCATGACCTTCAAATGGCAACACAATGGCTGTCGGTAAATATCTGTCATCCAGCGTCATCAGTGCCACCTTATTTTGACTTAAGATAGATAAATCCATTGTAGAAAGTCGTATATTAGCACCATGTACCATAATCTGATTCAAGTCCTCTATCGGCACAACTGCAATTCCATCGTCTGTTGTGATTTCCAATTGCCCTTCTTTTATGTGTATTTCTGCTGCATGACTAATTTCAAGTGTACGAAATCCCATAAATGTTACCTCTCAAAGCATCTTTAAGTATACATATTTTATTTCTTCCTGCCCCTCTGTGAAATAGGGCTTTTCATCAACTCCGACTTCTGCATTATCCGCATCAGTGCCTGTTTTTCTTCCTCTGTCAGCTTATTGTAACGGAGCTTGGTCTGCTTACAGAAAACCAACAGAAGCTGTTCTGCCCGGCTTCCTTCAAAGGCTGCCACTTCCTCCAAATCCTGTCGCAGTTCTTCTGCCACAGAGGTCTTCGGTGCTCCGTCATTTCTTCCAACGTGGGCGTTTCTGATATCTTCTAAAATGCCGTCCATGTCCTTATGTACCCGGCTACGGAAATAGTCGCCTTCTTCCACATGGGCTGACTGCAACAGATACATGGTTTTGTCCTGTTCCGTTGTCTGATACTTTTCCATGATTTCAGCCCTTGCCACAACGGAATAGAAAAGCCCCGGAGTTGCGACCTCCGGGGCTTTTTGCGTGCCACAATGAGCACTTTCGTCTTTCTTGCCTACTGGCATTATAGCATATGCCTTTCGGCATTTCAAGTATGCCCTACTTCCACCACTTGTAAACGGTGGGCTTGCTCAATCCTGTCTCTCGAATGCAGTCCGCTTTCTTTCCTGCTGGGTGGCTCTCCTGCCATTCTCTGACTGTCTGCTCCGCTGTTCCACTCCCTTTTGGTCTACCCTCTTTTACTTCTTCTCCTAACTGCTTTTTTAAAGCTTTCATAGTATTCATAACCTTTACATGGTCTTTTTGCTTTCTGTAATTCCGCTTATTTGCTGGTATCGTAACCTTTGTGTTGTCCTCTATCCATTCCCGGCTTGCTATCGTTGACAGCCTTTTTCTGTCCCCTTTCAATGCCCGAAGAGCGTCTTTCACATCTGCCCGGCTGAAATGGTTGTCCTCGTCCTCGGTAAGGCTCTCTAAATGGTCCAGGAACGCATAGGCGTCTCTCCGTATCTTCTGCTCGGATATGCCACACTTCAAGCCATAAGAGCACAACGCCATAATAGAAAAGTAACGCCCTCCGGCTTTCACTTCCTCGGTTATTTTCCGT
>SKEM01001381.1_pt1 | contig 10843 bp, 8 predicted proteins | sample 4826731 | NCBI WGS metagenome assembly SKEM01 (sample SAMN11008809, study PRJNA524170) | human gut metagenome | biome: Human fecal sample; material: Feces; isolation source: fecal sample from pouch patient p37 | host: Homo sapiens | place: Israel: Tel-Aviv | collected 2015-07-27
CTTCTATCTGATCTGAATCATGCTAGCCAAAAAGGTTTACAAACGATTTTTGACAGTTCTGTAGGACGTTCAACCGTAAATCATCCACTGGGAGGCCGTTATCAAATAACTCCAACAGAAGCTTCTGTTCAAAAATTACCTGTTCAGTCTGGTTTTACGAATACTGCATCTGTGATAGCTCAGGGCTTCCATCCGTATTTGGCTGAGTGGTCACCTTACCATGGGGCAGCATATGCAGTGATCGAAGCAACTGCTCGATTGGTTGCCGCTGGTGGAGAATGGTCTAAGGCTCGTTTCTCATACCAAGAGTACTTTGAGAGAATGGATAAGAAAGCTGAACGTTTTGGTCAGCCTGTATCTGCCCTTCTAGGTTCTATTGAAGCACAGATTCAGCTAGGACTCCCGTCTATTGGTGGTAAGGACTCTATGTCAGGTACCTTCGAAGAATTGACAGTGCCTCCAACTCTAGTTGCATTTGGTGTAACAACTGCAGACAGCAGAAAAGTCCTATCTCCAGAGTTTAAGGCAGTGGGAGAGTGGATTTACTATATTCCAGGACCAGCCCTATCTCAAGAAATTGATTTCGATACTGTAAAGGCAAACTTTACACAGTTTGCAAGTCTTCAAAAAGAACATAAAATCAGTGCGACATCAGCAGTTAAATATGGTGGAGTACTTGAAAGCTTAGCTCTTATGAGTCTGGGGAATCGTATAGGAGCAAAAGTGAACTTAACAGATCTGTCAACTTGTTTAACTGGTCAGCTAGGTGGCTTTGTCTTTACATCTAAAGAGGATATTCCAAATGTAGCTAAGATTGGACAAACAACCCAATTGTTTACATTGACCGTAAACGATATTGACATAAATGGTTTAAATCTGCTCAATGCTTTTGAAGGAAAATTAGAAGCAGTTTACCCAACTGAATTTGAACAATCTAAAGTTTTAGAGGATGTCCCTGCACTAGTCTCTGATACAGTGATAAAAGTCAAGGATACAGTAGCTGAGCCACTGGTCTACATACCAGTCTTTCCTGGAACAAACTCAGAATACGACTCAGCTAAGGCCTTTGAAGCAGCTGGAGCAAAGGTTAATCTAGTTCCCTTTGTTACTTTGGATGAAGCAGCTATTGTCAAGTCTGTTGACACAATGGTTGACAATGTTGACAAGGCAAATATTATCTTCTTTGCTGGTGGCTTCTCTGCTGCAGATGAGCCAGATGGGTCAGCTAAGTTTATCGTCAACATCCTGCTCAACGAGAAGGTTAAGAAAGCCATTGATGCTTTCATCAGTCGCGGCGGTCTCATCATTGGTATCTGTAATGGATTCCAGGCTCTAGTCAAATCTGGTCTTCTTCCATATGGAAACTTTGAAGAAGCAGGGGATAGTAGCCCAACTCTCTTTTACAATGATGCTAATCAGCACGTGGCTAAGATGGTTGAAACCCGTATTGCCAATACTAACTCGCCTTGGCTGGCTGGTGTGCAAGTGGGAGATATCCATGCTATTCCGGTTTCACATGGTGAAGGGAAATTTGTCGTGACGGCTGAGGAATTTGCTGAGTTGCGTGACAATGGTCAGATTTGGAGCCAGTACGTAGACTTTGACGGTCAGCCAAGCATGGATAGTAAATATAATCCAAATGGCTCACTCTACGCTATTGAAGGAATTACAAGCAAGAACGGTCAAATCATTGGTAAAATGGGTCACTCAGAACGTTATGAAGACGGCCTTTTCCAAAATATTCCAGGTCAGAAAGACCAGAAATTGTTTGAAAGTGCCGTTCGTTATTTCCAAGCGGGTCAAGATAACACTGGCTTGTAAGAGAAAGTAATCAAAAAGGAGTCTACTTGGTCTGTCAGATCAGGTTTTCTCCCTTTTCAGGATAAAAGAATTTAGGTAAAAAAATGACATACGAAGTAAAATCTCTTAATGAAGAATGTGGTGTTTTCGGTATCTGGGGACATCCAGATGCTGCTAAATTGACCTATTTTGGGCTCCATAGTCTTCAGCACCGTGGTCAGGAGGGGGCAGGAATCCTCTCCAATGATCAGGGGCAATTGAAGCGCCATCGTGACATGGGGCTTCTATCAGAAGTTTTCAAAAATCCTACCAAATTGGACAAGTTGACAGGATCTGCTGCCATTGGACATGTGCGTTATGCGACTGCAGGAGAAGCTTCTGCAGATAATATCCAGCCTTTCATTTTTCGCTTTCATGATATGCAGTTTGGGCTGGCTCATAATGGGAACCTAACTAATGCAGAATCTCTTAAGAAAGAATTGGAGCAAAGAGGCGCTATTTTCAGCTCAACTTCGGACTCGGAAATCTTGGCTCACCTGATTCGCCGTAGTCACAATCCTAGTCTCATGGGTAAAATTAAGGAGGCACTCAGTCTTGTCAAAGGTGGGTTTGCTTATATTCTACTTTTTGAAGACAAGTTGATTGCGGCGCTTGACCCAAATGGCTTCCGTCCTCTTTCAATCGGGAAAATGGGCAATGGAGCAGTTGTGGTTTCTTCTGAAACCTGTGCTTTTGAAGTGATTGGTGCTGAGTGGATTCGCGATGTGAAGCCAGGAGAGATTGTTATCATTGATGACAGTGGCATCCAGTATGATAGTTATACGAATGATACCCAGCTGGCGATTTGCTCTATGGAGTATATCTACTTTGCTCGTCCTGACTCCAATATCCATGGTGTTAACGTTCATACAGCCCGCAAGAGAATGGGGGCTCAATTAGCGCGTGAATTCAAACACGAGGCGGATATCGTAGTCGGTGTTCCGAATTCTTCTCTAAGCGCAGCTATGGGCTTTGCGGAAGAATCTGGTCTGCCAAACGAAATGGGTCTGATCAAAAACCAATATACACAACGCACCTTTATCCAACCGACTCAAGAATTGCGGGAGCAAGGGGTGCGGATGAAATTGTCAGCTGTTTCAGGCGTTGTCAAAGGCAAACGTGTGGTTATGATTGATGATTCCATTGTTCGGGGGACAACTTCTCGTCGCATCGTTCAGCTTTTGAAAGAAGCGGGAGCGTCCGAGGTTCACGTTGCTATTGGCAGTCCTGCGCTAGCTTATCCATGTTTCTATGGGATTGATATCCAGACTCGTCAGGAACTAATCGCTGCCAATCATACAGTTGAAGAAACCTGCCAAATTATTGGTGCAGATAGCCTGACCTATCTTTCGATTGATGGTTTGATTAACTCTATCGGGATTGAAACAGATGCACCGAATGGTGGTCTCTGTGTCGCTTACTTTGACGGTGACTACCCAACTCCTCTCTACGACTATGAAGAAGAATATCGTAGAAGCTTAGGGGATAAGACGAGTTTTTACAAATAGACAGATGAAATTCTCCATGAAAGAAAAGGAAGAGGAGACAAAATGACAAATAAGAATGCATACGCTCAATCAGGTGTGGATGTTGAAGCGGGTTATGAAGTTGTTGAGCGGATCAAAAAGCATGTGGCTCGTACGGAGCGTGCAGGTGTTATGGGAGCTCTTGGTGGCTTTGGTGGCATGTTTGACCTTTCAAAGACTGGGGTTAAAGAGCCTGTTTTGATCTCAGGGACTGACGGTGTTGGAACCAAGCTCATGCTGGCTATCAAGTACGATAAGCACGATACCATCGGTCAGGACTGTGTGGCCATGTGTGTCAATGATATCATCGCTGCAGGAGCTGAGCCTCTTTACTTCCTCGACTACGTAGCGACAGGGAAGAATGAACCAGCCAAGCTAGAACAAGTCGTTGCTGGTGTGGCAGAAGGTTGTGTGCAGGCAGGCGCTGCCCTCATCGGTGGGGAAACGGCTGAAATGCCTGGTATGTATGGCGAAGATGACTACGACTTGGCTGGTTTTGCAGTCGGTGTGGCTGAAAAATCTCAAATCATTGACGGCTCAAAGGTGGCAGAAGGCGATGTCCTTCTCGGGCTTGCTTCAAGTGGGATTCACTCAAATGGTTACTCACTCGTGCGTCGTGTCTTTGCCGACTATACAGGTGAGGAAGTCTTGCCAGAATTGGAAGGCAAGAAACTCAAGGAAGTCCTTCTTGAGCCGACTCGTATCTATGTCAAGGCTGTCTTGCCACTCATCAAGGAAGAGTTGGTCAACGGCATTGCCCACATCGTGGGGGCTTTATCGAGAATGTCCCTCGTATGTTTGCAGATGACTTGGCGGCAGAGATTGAGGAAAGCAAAGTTCCAGTGCTTCCGATTTTCAAAGCTCTTGAAAAATACGGTGAAATTAAGCATGAAGAAATGTTTGAAATCTTCAATATGGGTGTGGGACTCATGCTGGCAGTTAGCCCTGAAAATGTAGGTCGAGTTAAGGAATTGCTGGATGAACCAGTCTATGAAATTGGTCGCATCGTCAAGAAAGAAAACGAAAGTGTCATCATTAAATGAAAAAAATAGCGGTTTTTGCCTCTGGTAATGGCTCAAATTTTCAGGTGATCGCCGAAGAGTTTCCGGTGGAGTTTGTCTTTTCAGACCATCGTGACGCCTATGTGATCGAGCGTGCAGACAAGCTTGGTGTCCTGTCCTACGCTTTTGAACTCAAGGAGTTTGAGAGCAAGGCAGACTATGAAGCAGCCCTTGTCGAACTCTTGGAAGAGCACCAGATTGACTTGGTTTGCCTAGCAGGCTATATGAAAATCGTTGGGCCAACCTTATTGGCAGCTTATGAAGGTCGAATCATCAATATCCATCCAGCCTACCTGCCAGAATTTCCAGGAGCTCATGGGATTGAGGACGCTTGGAATGCTGGAGTTACTGAGAGCGGCGTGACCATTCACTGGGTGGACTCAGGTGTGGATACAGGCAAGGTCATCAAACAAGTCCGTGTGCCACGACTAGCTGATGATACCATCGAAAGCTTTGAAGCTCGGATTCATGAGGTGGAGTACAAGTTGTATCCAGAGGTGCTGGATAGCTTGGGAGTGGAGAGAAGATAAAAGAGGATTATTATGAATAAAGTAGTTGATAATTTATTAAAAAATGTAGAGGAATTTGAAATGTTCTTTAATGAATACGAAAAACAATTTTATCCTGAAATCAGAAAAGCGAGAAAAATGTTATTGTTATTCCTTTGTCTGTTGATTGTTTTTATGTCTGGAGACTTAATTCTTCTTCGATTTTTTTCAGATTCATCTTATTGGAAGGTTAGCCTTATAATTACTCTAATTGTTTTATTGTTTTTCATTATTTATGATCGAAAATTTAACAAAGTCTCAATGGGAGCACCTAGTAAATTCACTGAATTATGCAATGAAGTAAAGTCTACCTTGAATCGTCTTTATGGAGCTGATGCAGAGAAGGTAGCTAAAATGCTAGTTAGTGATTTGAGTAACAAACGAAATGAACAAATACAAAAATATGAAAATGTAGTAAAATCAATTGGCGCTATTGGGATGATTCTAGTAACAGCTTTTATTACGTTATCTTTAAATAAATTATTTGTAACAGATACAACGGGTATTTCGGTTGATACGTTTTTAGGGCTGATCATTTTTGTATTTGTAGTAGTACTATTTATTAGATTCATAGATCATTCGATTAAAAATATCATTAAATATCCTCCGTTTGGAAAGGCTTCAAAAGAAGTTTACCTATCAGATGTTCTATCTGTGGTAAAATATACACTTTTAGAAAAGGAACAAAAATGACAAAGCGAGCACTTATTTCAGTCTCAGACAAAGCAGGCATTGTTGAATTTGCCCAAGAACTCAAAAAACTCGGTTGGGAGATCATCTCGACAGGTGGAACAAAGGTTGCTCTCGATAGTGCTGGGGTAGAGACCATTGCTATTGACGACGTGACTGGCTTCCCAGAAATGATGGATGGTCGTGTCAAGACCCTGCACCCGAATATCCACGGTGGGCTCCTCGCTCGTCGTGATCTCGATAGTCATTTAGAGGCGGCTAAGGACAATAATATCGAATTGATTGACCTTGTGGTGGTCAATCTCTATCCTTTCAAGGAAACGATTCTCAAACCAGATGTGACATACGCTGATGCGGTGGAGAATATCGATATCGGCGGGCCATCTATGCTTCGTTCAGCAGCTAAAAACCATGCCAGCGTAACGGTTGTGGTAGACCCTGCTGACTATGCTGTGGTTTTGGACGAGTTGTCAGCTAATGGCGAAACAACTTATGAAACTCGCCAACGCTTGGCGGCTAAAGTTTTCCGTCATACAGCGGCTTATGATGCCTTGATTGCAGAATACTTCACAGCTCAAGTGGGGGAAAGCAAACCTGAAAAGCTCACTTTGACTTATGACCTCAAGCAAGCTATGCGCTATGGGGAAAATCCTCAACAGGATGCGGACTTCTACCAAAAGGCTTTACCGACAGACTACTCAATTGCATCAGCGAAACAGCTCAACGGTAAGGAATTGTCCTTTAACAATATCCGCGACGCTGATGCGGCGATTCGTATTATCCGTGACTTCAAATATCGTCCAACCGTTGTGGCTTTGAAACATATGAACCCGTGCGGTATCGGTCAAGCTGACGATATCAAAACAGCTTGGGATTACGCTTATGAGTCTGACCCAGTGTCTATCTTTGGTGGAATTGTCGTCCTTAACCGTGAGGTGGATGCTGCGACAGCTGAGAAGATGCACGGCGTTTTCCTCGAAATCATCATCGCACCGAGCTATACGGATGAAGCGCTAGCTATTTTGACCAATAAAAAGAAAAACTTGCGTATCCTTGCCTTGCCATTTGACGCTCAAGAGGCTAGTGAAGTGGAAGCAGAATACACAGGTGTTGTTGGTGGACTTCTCGTGCAAAACCAAGACGTGGTCAAGGAAAGCCCAGCTGACTGGCAAGTGGTGACCAAACGCCAGCCAACCGAGACAGAGGCGACTGCTCTTGAGTTTGCTTGGAAAGCTATCAAGTACGTCAAATCAAACGGAATCATCGTAACCAACGACCACATGACACTGGGTGTCGGCCCAGGTCAGACTAACCGTGTGGCTTCAGTCCGTATTGCCATTGACCAAGCCAAAGATCGTCTTGATGGTGCTGTACTTGCTTCCGATGCCTTCTTCCCATTCGCGGATAACGTGGAAGAAATCGCCAAAGCGGGTATCAAGGCTATCATCCAGCCTGGAGGCTCGGTTCGTGACCAAGAGTCTATCGAAGCTGCGGACAAATATGGCTTGACCATGGTCTTCACAGGCGTGAGACATTTTAGACATTGATAATAGACCTGTCCATTTTCTATATATTTTTCCTTTTAAAGACTCTAGGTAAAGGAAGAAACGCCTTAGTTAAGTAGGAAATTTGTTTGTTTGACGAAAGTGAGTCAACATACTTTCCATAAAACAAAAACCAAAAAAGCTATCGATTCAGTTAATCGATAGCTTTTTGTTTAAATAAGTGTTCATATTATATATTTTAGCAAACAAATTAAAGGTATCTAACAAAATAACTTTTCATTTTAGGTAAAACACGATATAATATAAACATCAATGAAAGCGCTTTTATAATAACGCACAAGTGCCTGATAGAACTCGTTTTTTACTACTATTAACGACTTTTATCAGAGGCAATAAACTTGATTTTATAAAAGTCTCCGCGTTTGTAACTCTCAACATATTCCAGGATTTGTCCAGTACTTTCAAGCTGAGTAGTTTTCACTTGATGTACAGAAGGAAATTGAGGATCGATTCCTAGTTTTTCAGCTACATGCTTAGGTGTTGGGAAAACAATTTCGTTGATTTCTTCAAAGGGTTCATCGTTCATATGAATATGATAATCTGCTTTGAAGCGACCATAAATAGAACTATAGTACTCTAAGTTTGGATAGTTCGCATTTACATATTGTTCTGGGATATAGGATTGCTGATAGATATAGGTCACACCATTGGTTTCTCTGACCCGTTCGATCCTATAATAGAATTGGCTGCTCTTTAGGCCGAGTTTGTCTAGAATGGCTCCATCGTTTCCACGCTCAATGGATAAGACAGTGACATGGTCACTTTGGGATGGAAAAACCTCTACATCAGAAAATTCGACTAGTTTATGCTTACGGGCTCTAGATACGAAGGTGCCTTTTCCTTGCTGGCGGATAATATATCCGTCGTTGGCAAGATCGTTTAGTGCTCTGACGACAGTGATAGAACTAACATCATACATCTGTATCAATTCAGCCTCAGTGTAAAACTTATCGCCATTTTCAAATTGACCAGAAATGATTTTTTGTTTTAGTTCATCTTTTATGTATTGGTATTTAGGGATTGCCATTATTTTTTCACCTCACTTCTATTCCCTCTTACTAGAATTTTACCATATTTTCTAAAAAATAGTTCAAAACTATTGACTTTTTTTCAAAATGTTATTATATTAATTAATGAAAGAGTTTTCTTTGAAAGAGGGTGGGCGTTTGGAAAGATTTGAAGTGTCTGATAATTTTCTACTAAATCAGAAGCCATTTAAGATTTTATCGGGTGCAATCCACTACTTCCGAGTGCATCCGGATGACTGGCATCATTCGCTTTACAACTTAAAAGCTTTAGGATTTAATACGGTTGAGACTTACGTTCCTTGGAATGTACATGAGCCCGAGAAGGGAAGGTTCAATTTTCAAGGACAATTGGATTTAGAAAGATTCTTGCAAATAGCTCAAGACTTAGGACTTTACGCTATTGTTCGACCGTCGCCTTTCATCTGTGCGGAGTGGGAGTTTGGTGGTTTACCAGCTTGGCTTTTGACAGAAGACATGAGGATTCGTTCATCTGATCCCAGGTTTATTGAGGCTGTAGCAGCTTACTACGATGAACTGCTTCCTCGCTTAACACCTAGATTATTGGATCGGGGTGGCAATATTCTCATGATGCAGGTTGAAAATGAGTATGGTTCCTATGGTGAGGATAAAGCTTATCTCAGAGCTGTCAGAGACCTAATGATAGAGCGAGGCGTAACCTGTCCACTCTTTACATCAGATGGACCCTGGCGAGCAACTTTAGAGGCAGGCACACTGATTGATGAGGATTTGTTGGTTACTGGAAACTTTGGCTCTCGAGCAGATGAAAATTTTGCTTCGATGAAAGAATTTTTCCAAGAGCACGACAAGAAGTGGCCACTCATGTGTATGGAATTTTGGGACGGCTGGTTTAATCGTTGGAAGGAACCTATTATTACAAGGGATCCTGAAGAGTTGGCAGAAGCTGTTCATGAGGTTCTCAAGCAAGGTTCGATCAATCTTTATATGTTTCATGGGGGAACCAACTTTGGTTTCATGAATGGTTGTTCAGCGCGTGGAACAATTGATCTCCCGCAAGTCACTTCCTATGACTACGATGCCTTGCTAAATGAAGCTGGAAATCCAACACCTAAGTATTTTGCAGTTCAAAAGATGTTAAAGACTTATTATCCAGAATTCCCACAAATGGAACCTCTGGTGAAAGGCAATTTTGAACAAAAAAATATTCCCTTGAGCGACAAGGTTAGTTTGTTTGAAACTTTGGCGGATTTGGCAGAGCCTGTTCAAAGTCTCTATCCTAAAAAGATGGAGGAGTTAGGTCAGAACTACGGTTATCTACTCTATCATACAGAAGCTGACTGGGATGCAGATCAAGAAAAGATTCGTATTATTGACGGTCGCGATCGGATGCAACTTTTTATTGACCAAGAACATATTGCTACCCAATATCAAACTGAAATTGGTGCAGATATCTTTGTCAATAGACAGGTCAAAACGAAGCATAGTATTGACATCCTCGTAGAAAATATGGGTCGAGTCAACTACGGCCATAAACTCTTGGCAGATACTCAGAGAAAAGGTATCCGAACAGGGATCTGCAAGGACTTACACTTCATGCTAGATTGGCAACATTACTGCCTCACTTTAGATCAACCTGAAAAGATTGACTTTTCAAAAGAATGGTACCCGGGGCATCCAGCTTTCTATGCCTTTGATTTTAACCTAGAAATGAAAGCGCTTAAAGATACCTATCTTGATTTGACAGACTTTGGGAAAGGCGTCGCTTTTGTCAATGGAGTCAATATTGGGCGTTTCTGGAATGTCGGGCCAACCTTATCTCTTTATATTCCTCATGGCTTTCTACAGGAAGGAGCAAACCGTATCATTATTTTTGAGACAGAAGGGGAATTTAAAGATTCTATTCATCTTGTTAACCAACCTACATTTAAAAATATAAAGGGGGAAAATTTATGACAATCGTAGGGAATCGAATCGACGGACGTCTGATTCATGGACAAGTAGCCAACCTTTGGACTACTAAGCTTAATGTGACACGCATCATGGTAATTGATGACGAAGTGGCACAAAACGATATTGAAAAGAGCGGACTCAAGTTGGCAACGCCACCAGGAGTGAAGCTCAGCATTTTGCCAATCGCTAAAGCAGCAGAAAACATCTTGGCTGGTAAATATGACTCACAACGACTCTTTATCGTCGCTCGTAAACCAGACCGTTTCCTTCGTTTGGTAGAGGCTGGTGTGCCACTAGAAACACTTAATGTCGGAAATATGTCTCAGTCAGACGAAACTCGTCCAATCACTCGCTCCATCAATGTGGTTGATGCAGATGTGGAAGCTTTCCATAAACTGCATGAAAAAGGAGTGAAGCTGACAGCTCAGATGGTTCCAAATGATCCGGTCGCGGATTTTATGAATTTGTTAAAATAAGGAAAAATTTTTAGGAGGTCTTTGTCATGATACAATGGTGGCAAATTTTACTACTCACTCTGTACTCAGCTTATCAAATCTGCGATGAGTTGACGATCGTTTCATCAGCGGGCTCACCAGTCTTTGCTGGTTTTATTACAGGACTTGTCATGGGGGATTTAGGAACAGGTCTCTATATCGG
>SKEM01001382.1_pt1 | contig 10843 bp, 17 predicted proteins | sample 4826731 | NCBI WGS metagenome assembly SKEM01 (sample SAMN11008809, study PRJNA524170) | human gut metagenome | biome: Human fecal sample; material: Feces; isolation source: fecal sample from pouch patient p37 | host: Homo sapiens | place: Israel: Tel-Aviv | collected 2015-07-27
GTATTATATATATACCTATAAGAAGTAATCATCACCAGTCTTTACTGGTGTTTTTTTTTGCTCTAAATTGAGCGTTCCTTTTCTTCCTCTCGATCATCTCTAGCTTTTTGACGTAATAATTGAGCTTTTTTGGTTGTATCATCTCTAGTGATTAATGATATACCTTTAGCTAAATCTTTACTTACAGGTTTAAAGTTACCCTTAATTCTTAATTGATGATTATGACGCTGCTGATCCGATTTCTGACTTACTTTCTTTCTGAATGTAGAATCATGTGGATAGTCCCATCTAAGCTCATTTTCTACTTTAAGACTATTAGCTAATTTTTCAAAATCTATGTTTGTTTCTTTCTCTTCTGAAGGATTTAATTTTTGATAACTTTTCTTTAGATCCTGGAAATACTTTCCATTTTCTTGTCGATACTGCTTTTTTTCATCTGGATTATTACTTTTTTTGATCAATTTATTATTGTGATTAATTTTATACTTAGCTGTAATTATCCCTATTTTAGTATCTAGTTCATCTATATAACCATTCTTTGTTTCTTTTTCACCCTTTATAATTTGAAAAATACTTTGATCTTCAACTTGTCTAGTTAATTTTCTTTCTTCTGTCAGTAGCATTACTTGATTTTGATATACTTTCTCATCTACTTTCTTTATTGGAACTTGAACCTGGTCAAGATATTTATTTTGCAATTTCAATTTTTTAACTTGTTCATTTTTTGATAATTTAGATTTAGGAGTTTGTTGTAGTTTTACTAACTCTTGTAACTCTTTGATTTGTTGCTGTTTGTAGTTCAAGAAAAGTTTATCTGATTCTACTGGATTCTGATAATTTCCTAGTAATTTCTTGATTGTTCCTAATTCCCTGCTTCTTTCTTGCAACATTTTTTGTTTTAGAGCATACTTAAATATTCCAACTTCTTGTCGTAATTTTTTATCTTCAGGTCTGGTTTTAGCAATTCCTTGAGAAATTTTGATTAACTCATTTAAATCATCTTTAGTCATTGCTGTCAGCATTTTTAAATCAAGATTGTTCTGCCTATTATTAGCTGTTACGAACCTAACATCAAAAAATTTTTCTTCTTTAAATTTACTTCCAAGCTTATCTTGCTCACTTTTATTTTTTACAGGAACGTTGACTTTAATTTCTTTAGCCTTGTCCTTATCTATTTGATAGCCTAATTTCTTCCACATTTTTTCTGAATGAATTAAAGTAGCTTCTGGATCCCTAGTGTGAATGGCTCGCTGATTAAACTTAGAGAATTTTTCAATATTACTTTGATTTTCCAATAAATCTTGAGGTTTAATTCCCTTTAGATATTTTAACGTCCGATTTCCTAAACGTTCTTTCAAATCATCAATTCTTTGATCAACAAATTGTTGCATATCATTGTTATCAGCTTTGGTGTAAGCCTGCTTCCTATCTTCCAGTAACTTTTCTGTTTCTACTTTGTATTTTTCAAAATCATTGCTTTTTTCTAGTTCTCGTTCCAAATAACGATCAATGAAAAATTTACTAATTTGAAAGTCTTTGGCATTAGATCCATATCTTAACCTTTTACTTTCTGGCAAATGATTTAATGCTTGTTCAACATAAAATCTTTCTAACTCATCTAATTTAGAAACTTCTTGATTACCAATTTTATTCAATAGTTTCTCTCTTAAATTAGCTAATAATTGCTCTTTTCTTAAATTTTGATCTCTACTTTTTTCTTTCAATAAGGCATTATAAACCTGACTTTTTATTCCTTTAAGTGTTTTTTGTTCAAACTTTCCTTTTCTTTCTTTACGATGCCGAGCCTCGTAAAAAAAGGTAGGCCTTGCTGATTCAATTTCAGATATTCCAATATGTACATGTACATTATCTGTATTTAAATGAATATTCCCCCACCAAAAAGCTGAATCTGATAGTTTTTCTCTACTAATGACATTAGGCATTGCTTTTTGAATTGCTTTTTTTATCCCAACTTGATCGACCTTTTTTGTTTTAGGGTTATATAAGCCATTTTGAGCCAAAAAATCATTATCAAATGATATTACACCTCTCCACAAAATAGAATTGTTAGAGCGTGCTTTTTGTAGCATATTTTTGATATTTTTAGTTTCTTCTATATCAGCATTTAATGTATTAGAAGTGAAAATTCCTGTTTTTTCTGCAGAATCTTCTTTTGTTGCATAACTTCGCTTCATATAGTCAATATAACCTACATAATCTAAGTTTTGTTCTGGAACTTCTTTACTAATTTTATTAGCTGTTTCTTGACTAACACCTTCAACCAATCGTTCTTCAATTTCTTGATTAATTTCAACTTCTGTAGCTTCTTTTCGATTAGTATAATCTACAAATTTAGCATAGGGAGTTGTATAATCTAGCATTACTGTAATTGCTGGCGACTCACTCATTGACCTCACGTCCTTTCTTCAAGTACCACCCATCATTTTGTAAATAATGGTTAAGATTAGTAGAATTAGCACTGAAATAGCGGTTAAAAGGAACTTTCTCTATTCTTCCGTTACTATCTCTATTTTTTACAATAACTGTAGAATTTTTCCTTAAATGCACATGTCTGGAATAGGCATAGCTATTTCTGATAGTTTTTTCAGCATATTCAACAGCCCTAGCAATTGCAGGAATGGAAAAACCATATTGTAAATAAATCCTAATTAGTCTTGCTTGTTCTAATCTGATTTCAGAATTTCTAACATAACTACGAATAATTCTTGATGATTTCGTAGTTGATTCTTCCTTATCTTCTTCTGCTTGAGCTTTTTGCCATTTTAAATATAATTGTCTGAATTTTTTAATTTCTGGGTACCATTCAGGTGAAAATGGCTTTTTAGTCCACGGATTAATCAATTCTTCTATCGGTTCTTTAAATTCCATATGAAAGCTATCGAAAGTACCAATATCACGTATAGGATCAATATAGGCCATATTTTTTGACCTCATGTTTAGTAGCTCTTTATAGTATTTAACAGATTTTCTTTTCATATAAACCTCTCTCATTTTAAAGTGAATTTTAGACTATTCTTACACTTCGACATTTTCTACTTTTTCATTTTAGCTTTATCTAGTGCTTCTTCCAATGTATTTGCTTCAACTATTATGTTAGTCCAAATTCCATCTACTTTAATATCTATTAAAAACAATTTTTTCATCAATCATACACCTCTTTTTCTTTAAAAATAAAAAAGCCCTATGATAGCCTCAAATCTATCAGAACTCTCAAATCATGGTTATAGGGCAATAGTATACAAATTTGGATTTTTTCTTCGGTTAAATTTTTATTATACGTACTATTTCATTAGTCACTTCTCCTTTCTTCCTCTACGATCATAGGGATTAAATCCTGGATCTATCATCTCATCTAATTTGAATAGTGGTGTTAAAAGTATTTTCAAAATTTTCTTAATGATCCTTACCAACATAGTCATCATATTCACCCCAATCATAATCATCTTTATCGTAATAACCACTAATTGCCATAACTACAAGTAAACCAATAATAAGTGGGAATAAGATGGCAGATTTAATTCTTTCTGCAAGATCTGTTACTCTTCTTTTTAGATTTCTCATAACAAATTCTCCTAGCTAACTATTTTAATTTTCTATTTTTTCTTTTTTTGATTTGTATCTTTAATTTGCTTTGCTTGAACTACATCTTCTTTTAGGATCTGCAAAATTCTATTCATTAAAACATTAATTTCCTTGCTATCACCATAATTGAAACTTCGCAATTTTTTTCTTGGATCATAGTCATTTTGCTGCACTAAGTTTTGGTAATTCGCCAAAGTTATTAGTGCTTGAATATCTTGCATTTGTCGAATCTGACCTATATCTCTTAATAGTTTTTCATTATCTTTAGGTTTGATTTTTTTCAATTCATTAAGACGATTTTGAAATTGAGTTCGTGAATTATTTTCAACAAATAATTCATAAAACACTTCAACTAAAATTGTTATTACTCTACTTTTGTTTATACTTTCGTTAGTAAAGTATGCTTGTTTTTCTAGATACTCTTCTATTAAACTCAATTGATTCTTCATTCCGTTAGTTACGTGTATTGTTTGTTTCGTATTCCATTCCATACTATCTACTTCTCCTTTATTGAGTTTCCTGTTAAATAATTAATCTGATAGCCTGGTTGTATATTGAAGATGTAAACATTAAACGAAATTTGATTATCCTCAACACTTCGTCCCTGAAGTCGAACGCCTTTCGCTACCAAATCCACTCCACTAAAAATTGGAGTGACTTGGTATAATACATGATGATTAGTTTGTTTCACATAATTTTTTATCATATCTTCGTAGTAAACCATTGATTGTTGACGATTACTGTCATTAGCATTTAATGCTCTAGTTCCTGTAAATAAATTTTTAGGATTATCATTTTCTCCACTTAGTTCAAAAGCAATTAAGTGACAACGATTATATAAATAATCAGATTTACCATTAAAAATTATCTTTTTTTGTTTGAATCCTGTAGGTTTGATATTAGAAATATCACCTCTTGATTCAGTTGATAATGACCTAACACTAATTAGAGTTTCTGCTGTTCCTACTCGATTCAAAATATCTAAGTTAGAAAACTTTTTCCAATGGTCTTTTCCATTTAAAGTTAGTTCATCTTTAGTAAAAGTTGGTACATTGTTGTTAACTTTAATAACTTGAGTACCAGAATATTTTTCTTTTACCAATTCTTTATTTAAAGTTTTATCCGATTCGACATTATTGTTAGTCGTTATTTGTTCTTCAAAAGATTTCGGATAAATTATATGTTTAATAGTTGGGTAAACATTAGGTTGAACCAAAATAATTAATGTAACAATTAAAACAAAAATAACTAATTTTCCTCTACGCATATTTATCACCTAAATTTGATTTGTTTCTAGTAAACTCATAAACTTAATCCACTCAATAACACTCTCAATATTAGTATCTAATTTAGCAATTATTTTTATATCTCTCAGCTCCTGTTGAGTTTGTGCATTGGAAATTTTTGATAGCATTTCCTTAATTTTCCTAATGTCATCAGCTAACTTATTTTCGTAAATATCTAATCCTCCATTCTGTAAAATTACATCAACTTGATGTAACATAAACTGGTTTAAGTTTGCATATTGCGATTGCTTAGCAATCAGTTTCAAACTATCAATATCATTTTTATCTAATCCTCTAATCTTGATTTCTTTATTAGATTTCAACCTTGTTCTTACACTTTTTCTTGTGCCTGTTCCATCACTAACATTAATTATTTTTTTCTCTCTAGGTTTAATTGTTTCAATTAAATCAGAGTTTTTTTCATAGTCTTTTTTGATAATTTCTTCATGAACAATACCAGTTTTTTCGTCAAAATAAATCTCTCTCGTTTCACCAAATTCTTCTAAATCTGGATCAATTTTAAAAAGCCAATCATCTGTTAATTCTCTGATTTTTGACATATCTTTTTCAATTAACTTTTTCCTTTCTGCTGCTCTTACATAACCTTCTTCAAAATTCATTAAAGAACTAATAATCGACTTGAAAAAATCTTCATACATATATTTTGCATTTTCTGATAAATCATCTTCGATCTCTCTTCTTAAAACAAATTGAACGTAAGAATTAAGTGAACTGAACCCGTTTTGCCTTGCCATACTGTGCAATTTTTGAACTTCAGTTTCTGTCATTCCGTTAACATCTATACGATTAATTTTTTCTTTCTCCATATTATCTACTTCCACCTTATTTTTGATAAATCAAACTTATCAAAAACAACTTTTACTAGATTTTTTAGGATATAAATTATGGTTGTACTTGGTTGTACTTTTAAGTGTGATAAGGTTGTACTTTTGAGTTGTACTTGGTTGTACTTTTAGGTGCGATAAAGTTGTACTTTTGAGTTGTACTTGGTTGTACTTTTAGGTTGTAACTGGTTGTAATATCAGGTGTGATAAGGTTGTAAAACCGAGAAAATTTAACGTGGCTGGAAACGTTGATACTATCAACTCCCCACCGTGCGTGGGGACAGTTTCCCTTATGCTCTTTCCGTAGTTGAACAGAAAACTTGCTTTTCGTTTTTCAACAGGAAATCACAACGCAGTGTAAGCAACAGAAAACTCGTTTTTCGTTTTTGCTTTGATTTAAAGTTTTGTTGGGTTTGCTTCTTTGCACTTTTGCTTTTTTCAAAAGTGAGTAAAGAAGCCATTAATTTTGAAATTTTCTATCATAAAAATTCAAAAAAAATAGAAGTTATTTTATATCTCAACTTCACATTACCTTTTGTAAAGTTGAGTTAAAATAACTTCTAAAAAAATTCTCTTTAGATCTTTTATTACAATTTAAATCTAACTTTTTTATATACCTTTTTGTTTCCAATTCGTTTACTTTTTAGTTTACTTTTTAACTGAAGAAACATATAATAAGTATGTAAATAAAAAAGGAGATATGCGGTTAACATATCCCCTGCTCAGCCGTTTAAAAGACGGTGACAAGCTTAATAATTTTTAAAACATTTTTGTGAAACCATCAGGCTCGCCAAAGCTACTGACGGTTTTTTATTTTATCCTTTAAAGCTTGCCATTCGTCAACTAAGTTTCCCACTTCATGTAACAAATGAGCTACTACTTTTACTAACAGAACATTACTCTGTAAAAAGTTAATAAGTGGTACAGCTATCAGTACTGACAAACTCAAAAGAACTTCCCCTATATATTGCAACAAGGGTCGGTGATCCTCCTTTCTTCTAGAGTTTTGTGATACCTTCATAAGCACCACCTCTTTCTGAAAAGATTACTCACCACCGTCTTTATGTAACTTCTGTGCCAGTTAATTATACCACCTTTTGCGATTATATTTCTTACCTTTAGAGAAAAATTTTTTTCGACTTTTTATGCAAAAAAATAGTTACTACTTCTTTATTTAGTAGTAACCATTCTTCTAATTTTAATCATCTTCAAGTTCTAATTTTGCTAATTCATTCTCTTCCTCAATTTCTTTTTCTAACTTTTTATTTTGTTGTTTTTGAATCCTAATTAGTTCTTCAATGTTATACTCTTCTCCAGGATTTTGAAGTTCTAGTTCTTGGAATTTTAATTCTCCATATTCAGCAAATAATTTCATCTTAGCTTTTTTATATGCCTGTTCTTTTTGTTTTAATTCTCGCTTTGCTTTCTCAAATCTAGCCTCAATTGTTTTTAAATTATTCTTTACCATCTGTTTCATTTCCTTTCATAATTATCCTAATCTACATCTACTGTAGTGTAATTAGTTAACTTACCATTTTTAATGTCATTATATTTTTTATGCAGCATTTTAACTCTTGCTTGGACTATTTTAATATTCTTTTTCGCTTCGTCAATCTGTTGATAGTAATTGTCATTTGAACTTCGTAAATTTGAAATTTCAGTATCATTACTTTCCTTTTGGTCATCAGTCAGATACGTTGCATTTTTTTGTAAACTTTTAATTTTATCATTGTTATCTTTGATTAATTTATTCATATCTTTAACTGCTGTTTCTAACTTTTTAATTTGCCCATTTTGGAATTTAACTTCTCTATTCACTTCACTTAAAACTAAATCTTTTCGACTAATATTTTTAAGATCTTTCTGCTTTAAATTTTTTCCTCGGCTCGTAACCATAAACTGTAACCAATCTTTTTTGCTAGATTTTTTTGTCACTGTTCCTGAACTACTAGATGAAGAAATATCTATAGAAATATCATTAGCATTAACACTCTTATTAGTTATTTGAACTGCATAAGCGTCAAAATCTTCTGGAACATTTTTAATCATAACCATTACTTTTTTATCGTAAATTGGTACAACTTCTAGTTTAGAATTACGAGCTTTTTTACTGTAAAGTTTCCACTTTAAGTTTCTAGGATTGATACCACTTCCTGCTTGACCATTCAACTCAAAATCTAGCAAAATTAGCCTATCTTTTTTTGAATAAGTTTGAGAAGCTAATTTAACAGATCCTGTTCCATTCGCAAAATTTTGTTCTGTACTTAATTCATCTTCTGAATAAACCTGCCTGTTACTAGAAGTTAATCCAGCAACAACTAAAATTAGCCATGATCCAAATAAAACTGAAAAAAACATCATTTTTCTAAGAATTATTTGTTCTTGTAAAACTGATTTTATCTGTATAACTTTTTTGACGAAATTAAGTTTTCTTAACCATTCACCTAATTTAATTAAACGATCAAATATCTTTTTTATTACCTCCAATTTTCGTCCCCTCCTTGTTTAAAATTTCGACTTTAACTATACGCTAAAAATAAAAATAGAAGTCTTTTAAGATAGTGATTACTACTTAAAAAAACTCCTATTTCAAAAAAATATTCTACCTACTTATCTGCTAAAATTGGCTTATGCTTACGTGCTTCTTTTGGAGGCAAAGTTAAGATTTCTACCACTTTTACTGGTATTCTATTACCATTTTTGTAATACCTGACAAACAGTATATCATTAACTTTTACTCTTTCAATTTGCTTTGGATTCACTTTAAATATATACGTTTTTGGGTAAATCCATTGTTTGAGTTTTCTATTTTTCTTCTTATACTTTACAAACTTAACTGCTACTGCATTAGGTTTATTACTAATTAACATACTTATTTATCTCCTTCCATAAACTCGAATATTACTACAAAAGCCACTGACAACATAAATGTAAAAAATACAATAATTCTCTTAGCTAATAACTCCATTTCAGCTTCTGCCACCGAAACATTAGCAACGTATGCCAGAAAAAATGGTAAGCCGATTTTAACTATGTACCCAAGTACTTTCACTAATCTAATTCTCTCCAAATTCTATAAGTTTGCCTGAATAAAATAAGTTCTATTAAGAATACAAACCACGTTCCTAGTGCTAAATTCCAACTCCAATTTATATATAAGCTGATCAAACTCAATAAAATAAAAATTATCATTAAAATTATGATGTACCAGCAGATTCCATTTACTACTCTTCTTAACTTATCTGTCATTAATGTCCCTCCTTATTTTGTAAACACCTGTTTAATAGTTCCTACATTAGCTCTTATTTTTCCATTTACTTTCGTAGCATATATATAAGTGTTAACATTATCTTTTCTAACGCTAATAGCAGTCGCAGGTCTATTTACGTGATATTGTGCAACCAGTGATTTTCCTTTAGGGTCTTCAACGTTAACAAAAATCGTTGGAATTGAACTTTTCTTACTTTCACTAATCACTTTTTTCTCTGCACTTTGACAATATGGGCAACCTTTTTTGTAGAAAACTAAATTATAATTTCTTTCCTGTACAATTTTTGAATATACATTTTGATTTAGTGGTTGCTGCTGATACCTACCATAAAAGAATGAATAACCAAACCAAAAAGCAAATAAACAAAACATCAAACTAATAGTTTGAGCTATTCCCCAAATTACTAAATTCTTTTTCGTCAGATACTTATTAAAAAAATTCATAATATTCTGACCTTCCTTTCTGAAATCTTAACTCTATTTAAAAAAATTTATTATTATTTTCACTAAAATTGTGATTTTTCCCAATGTCAAGGAAAAATTTAAAATTTCTTTTAGCGAACAAAAATTGACCCTTTTAGCGAACTTTTTTTGACCCCCTTTTTTTTTATATTTTCATTTCTTTTTTATTTTATATTTTTCCCTTAAATATCTAACATATTTCTCAAAAGTTCTTTTTCCAAAATTTAAATCTATGTTTTTATCTTTTTCTAGTTGCTCATAAATTTCTTTTGCTGAAATTTTATGGTCTTTATATAAATAATTTAAAATGTGATCTCGGTATTGCTTAACAGAATTTTTCTGAAATGTTTTCAAAAATTCAGCATTTGTCATTCTCAAATATTTCTTCACTGTATTTTTTGAAATTGATTTATATGCTGCAATTTTTTTAATTCCCATACCATTTTTATGAAGTTGATTAACTTCTCTATACAACTTATACTTTTCTTCTAATTCACTTGGTGGTATAGTAACATTTTGCTTCTCTTCGATCATGTTAAATCTGCTAACTTCACTCTCATAACGAATATTTGTAGCATAAATATATTCCAACAGCCTGTAGTCAAAATCCTCTAACACCTTAGCTATTAGTACCAGTGGATAACCATTTTTATATTCCAGTCGATTATTAATTTTAATTGCTTCTTGGTTCTGATAAATCTTTTCTACTCTTATTAAAGCAGGAATGGTAGTAATTACATCAGCTGTTTGATAATAAGACCAGCAAACACTATCTACTTGAATCTTTTCAAAATCTGGGTGTCCTTTAAAAATTTTAAATTCATAACTATTCTGTTCTCGACCAGTTCCAAGTAGATAAGTTCCCTTAACTATCTTGTAATCAACTGATTTAATTTTTTTCTTCATAACACCACCTCTATTTCATTCGTACAATAATATATGGATTTTTCTCTTTTTTTTGGCTGCTTCTCTTGCTCAAAAAAATCTGCAAATATTGATTTGCTGCTCCCCTACTCTTAAATTCAAGGATTTCACCGTTTTTTTCTAAAAAACCAGTCACATATGAAAAAATCCTATACATTCTCTTACCTCCCTAAATATCATTAAACTAATTTAACCTCGGTATCTTTTACCTCAATGTGCCTATTTCCTTGTTTTATCAAAATAAAATCAGCTTCCTTACGCTTGATAATAGCCCTAATCCAATAATATTTATCTTGATACTTTACTTTCTGCCCTTTTTTCATGTTATTCACCTCAACTGCATTATTCTTAACCTTTAAATTAAATATCCAATATCTGTTTCTCAAGATTGCCACTATCGTAGATAATATGTAATGGCATTTGATAAACATAATTTTTTTAACTAATTTACCC
>SKEM01001388.1_pt1 | contig 10823 bp, 5 predicted proteins | sample 4826731 | NCBI WGS metagenome assembly SKEM01 (sample SAMN11008809, study PRJNA524170) | human gut metagenome | biome: Human fecal sample; material: Feces; isolation source: fecal sample from pouch patient p37 | host: Homo sapiens | place: Israel: Tel-Aviv | collected 2015-07-27
GGGGCGGAAGTAGCCGGGGCCCTTGAGGACCTTGCCGTCCTCGCGGTAGATCGGCTTCCCGTCCTCCCCCAGCTTCGACATGTTCGAGCGCTGCACCTCGGTGAGGACCGCCGCCAGGTCGATGCCGGTCTCCAGGGCCATGCCGTAGATGACGTAGACGAGGTCCGCCAGGGCGTCGGCGGTCTCGACGACGTCGCGCGCGCCGTCGTCGGCGGCCACGGCCCGCTGGAAGGCGCCCTCGACCTCGGCTCGGGCGGCAGCGCCGTAGACGGAGCCGACGAGCTCGCCGAACTCCTCGGCAATGAGGCTCATGCGCATGCCGAGGCTGGTGCGGTCCAGGCTCGGGCCGTCGGTCTGGACGGGCAGGCCGTAGACGTGGTGGAAGCGGCGGACGAGGGCCTCGGGGTCGTCGCCCTCGCGCTGGCCGACGCCGTCGTGCGCGACGAGCGGGGTGTCCGCGCCCGCCGTGTGGGCGGAGCCGTTGCCGCGGCCGGTCGGGTCGGCGGAGGCGGGCGACGGGCCGTCCCAGGGGGCGCGGGGCTCGCGGGGCTCGCCGCGCAGGATCGACGCGGTCCACTCGTCGTAGACGCGCCCCTTCTGGACGAAGGCGCATCGCCGCAGTCCCTCCTTGACGAACCCGAGGCGCCAGGCGACGCGCCACGAGGCCCAGTTCGGGACGCCGTCCTCGATGAGGCACGCCCAGCCGACGGCGGGGAGCGCCAGGGGGCCCGAAGGATCGAAGGCGACGTCGAGCAGGGCGTTCACGGCACGGTGGAGGGTGCCGCGTCCGCGACAGTCAGGCGCAATGGCGAAGCCGAGCTCGCCGCGCCGCACGTCTGTCAGTCGGAGGTCAACCGTTCCCGCGTAGGTCGACGCGCCATCCGGTGCGATCTCCCGGATTGCCCAGGTGAGGTCTGCCCCGTCCGCCCAACCCTGTGCAACGACGTTCTCGACGAAGGAGACCGCGTCCTCACGCGCGTAGGGCGAGGGCACGCTCGTCCACCGCTGGATGTCCGGGTCCTGGCAGATCTCCGCGATGCGATCGACGTCGTCTGCCGTCGGGACGGACAGGAGGAGCTCGGGCAGGGCGCGGCCGTCGTGCTCGGCGGCGGGGACGCGGATCTCGAAGGGCTGCATGCCGCCAGCCTAGCGAGGGCCCACGACGGGCCCGGACGGTGGTCGGCGCCCGACGGTCGGGGCCGACGCCGTCACCCGCACCGGCCGCAACAGGCTCAGGCGGACGCCGCACCCGCCGTCGCGTTGGGCCGAGGCCCCTTGGACAGCGCCGGCCAGGACAGCAGCAGGACGAGTCCGCCGAGGACGCCGTAGACGAGCGCGACCCAGGTGCCGTGCGCGTCGGCGAACCATCCGACGATCGGGGGCGCGACGAGCATGATGACGCGCGCGAGCCAGGACACGAGGGTGAGGCCGAGGCCCGGGCGGAGGCCCGGGACGTCGTCGGCGGCGGCGTAGGCGACCGGCACGGCCACCGCGCAGCCGGCGCCGGAGACCATGAGGCCGAGGATCGTGCCGTTGACACTGCCCATGGCGAGGGCGATCCCCATGCCGGACATGACGAGGACTCCCCCACCGGCGATGACGGCGCGCGCCCCGAGGCGGTCGATGACGGCGTCCCCGAGGAGGCGCCCGACGATCATGACGCCCTGGAGGGCGACCATGCCCATGCCGGCCGTCGAGGCGCCCGCCCCCTGCTCGGTCAGGAGGAGCGAGGACCAGTTGCCTGTGACGTCCTCGGGGAACATCGCTGCCGCGCACATGAGGCCCAGGACGAGGACGAGCACGACGGTGAGGGCCTTCGGCACAGGGGCCCCCGCGCCGGCGGCCGCGGCCCGGGAGGCGTCGACGTCGACGGGTGAGGAGACCGGACCGGCGTCGGCTGCCGCGTCGGCGAGGGCGCCCTCGAGGGGCTGGGCCGGACCGCCCGTGACGGCCGGGTCCTCGGCGAAGCCGGGAAGGCGACGGTCATCGGAGTCGGGGCCCTTGATCGTCCAGGGGACCGCGGACCAGGAGACGACGGTGAGCAGGACGAGGACGCCCGCCATGTGCCAGCCGATCGGGACGCCGGCGCCCGCGATCGCCTGCCCCATCGCGGCGCCGACGACGGCGCCGAGGGACCAGGCCGCGTGGAAGCTCGTGATGATGGAGCCGCCCCAACGGCGCTCGACGCGCAGGCCGTGCGCGTTCTGGGCGACGTCCACGATGGCGTCCATGCCGCCGACCCACGCCATGCACAGCGTGAAGACGGGCCAGGAGTCGGCCAGGCCCGCGCCGAGCAGCCCGAGGCCGAGGACCACCATGCCGAGGCTCGCCACCTTGGCGGAGGTGAGGCGGTTGATGAGCCACGAGGCCGCCAGGCCGGCGATGAGCGCGCCCACCGAGACGCCCATGAGGGCCTGGCCGAAGGCCGCCTTCGTGATGCCGAGGTGGGCGAGGACCTCCGGGTAGCGCGGGACCAGGTTGGAGAATCCGATCCCGTTGGCGAAGAAGGTGAGGTAGACGGCGATCCTGGCCTTGACGAGCGCGGCGGGACGGCGGTCGCGGCGGCGCTGGCCGGGTGCGGAGGGCGTGGTCACGGAGGAGCGTCCTTGCTGACGGGGAGGGTGGTGGAGCGAGGGGAAGTCGCTCACCCGCAAACTACCCGACGGTCGGCCCGTGCAGAAGGCTCCCTCCCGACGGCGAGCGCGCGGCGGTGGGATGGCTGCCGCGACCGGTCCTGGCGGGCGTCCAGCGGAGCGCCGCCTCGGAGCAGGGGGACCGTCCCTTCACCCCGGGTACGCGCCCGTCCCCGTAGCATCGAAGTGCCCGGCGCCCCGCCACGTGGACGTGGCCGGGCAGCGCACCCTTGAAGGAGCCGTGAGGCCGATGCCCGAGGAGCCCTTGACGCGAGCGACCCGCGCACACGTACCGCGGTGGCGCCGTCCGCACGTCCGGGTCACGAGCCGGGACGGCCAGGTGCTCGTCACGCAGCGCGTTCCCGGCGTGCTCGCGGGCACCAGCCGTCTCTACGACGACGATATCGGCACGGCCATCACCTACGACCTCCCGTACTACGCCTCGGGACTCGGTCGGCGCCGCTCCCGCACCCGGATGGTCGAGAAGCGGCTGAGCGTGCCGCTGGCGTCGGTGGGCTCCCTCGAGGCAGCTCGGCGGGTCGTCGACGGCGTCCTAGCGGGACCCGAGCACGCCGAGCGCGTGCCGAGACGCGGCGGCGTACCCAGGCCGTCCCAAGAGGCTGCACCGGGAGGGCGTGAGCCCGAGTCCGCCGGGACAGTCCTCGCGATGCGTCTCATCGTCGCCGCCGTCGGGCTCGCGTGGTGCGCCATCGTCGTCGGCCTCATGGTCGTTCCGACCCGGCTGTTCGGCGGCTCGCCCGTGCTCCACCCGAACCCTTTCGCTCCCAGGAGCTCGTACCTGCTCGTCCTCGTGACCTTTGTCGTGCTGCTCGGATCGGGTCTGCTGCTCCTTCTCGTCCCGCTGCGCCGTGCGTGGGTGGACCGGACACCCGACTGGTACGCGGAGGCCCAGTGGGAGGCGCTGCGGCGGGCTCTGTGGTGTGCGGCGGGAGCCGAGCCAGCCTCGAGCGGTTGGTCCGACGTCGAGGGCGAGGCGCCGCCGGACCCTCTCCTGCGTCGCTGAGCACCGGGCGGGACGCGCGCACCTCGTCGCTTCGCCCGACCTGCGGTCACCCGGCGCAGCCGTGGAGCGAGTGGCATCAGGGGGCGCCTGGTGTCCGAGCGCCCGCGCGGCGCGGGCCGGTCGGGGACTGTCACGGTCACGCGCCCCGGGCACGGCGAAGGCCCCGATCCACTGGATCGGGGCCTTCGCAACGGGTGTCCGAGGGGGGACTTGAACCCCCACGCCCGTTTAATTAGGCACTAGCACCTCAAGCTAGCGCGTCTACCTATTCCGCCACTCGGACTTTGTTGTCATCACCTCTTGGGTCCAGCCCCTCGCGGCGACGCAGAGAAAGTTAGCACGGCCCCCGCCCCACTGACCAAATCGGTTCCGAGTGCCGTCCGTCACAGCGCCTCGACGGCGATCCTCGTGCCCACGGAGACGGTCTCCCCGGGCTGCAGGACGACCGCGTTCCCGCCGACCCGGGCGCACTCGACGCACAGCATCGAGGCGAACTCGTCGTCCGCCATGTCATGGAAGGCGGCGGCACCCTGGCGCCATGGGTTCCACACGACGACGTCGGTCGCCTCGACAGGCTCGACACGGATGCGTCGCGATGCGGCGGGGTCGGTCACGGTGACCCCGCCGCGCGCCGGGTAGATGCGGTCGACGGGACCGGCGACGCGCAGGACGCCGTCCTGGGTGCGGAGGGCTCTGCCGTCGGTCTTGTCGACGTACTGGGCACCCTCGAGACCGGTCACGGTCGCGGCGGTCACGTCGCCGACGGCCAGGTAGGTGTGCAGGGCCGCCTCGACCCGCTTGGGAAGGGAGCCGGTCGCACGCAGCGAGAGCGTGAGGGCGAGCTCCTCGCCGAGGCGGACCTCGTAGAGGGCGGCGCCGCCGGCCTGCTGGGCGGCGAGGACGAGCGAGCCCGCACCGTCGGGCTCCGCCTGCGCCGAGCGCAGGGTCCAGGGGCTGATCCGTCCCCAGCCGTGCGAGGGCCGCTGGTCGCCGTCGGGGCCCGAGCCGAACCAGGGCAGGCACAGGGGGACGCCGCCCCGGATCGCGGTGGCCCCGTCGAAGACGGCCTCGCGGGAGGTGAAGACGACCTCCTTCTCGCCGCGCGGGGCCCAGGAGGTCAGGTGCGCGCCGTGGAGGTAGAGCTCGCCGTGCGCGGCCGGGGCGTCGACGAGGAGACGGTCCTGCCCGCCGCGCCCGGCCGACAGGGCGACGGTGCGCGGGAGGCGCACGCCGTCGGGCGTCACCGGACCGAGGGCGGGACCGACGGCAGCGGACACGGTGGACGCGAGGGAGGCTGCGCTGCGCAGAAGGCTCATGAGGGCACGCTAGTATGCTGGCGAGCGGCCCGTCAGCGAGAGCAAGGCGCCATCCATGACTTCGTCGGTCCACCGACCCACCTCCGGCAGCGCCGGTCCCTTCGACGCGGTGCTCGTCGACCTCGACGGGACGATCACGGACTCGGCGCCCGCCATCCTGTCCTCCTTCGAGGCGGCCCTCACCGAGCTCGGCATCCCCTACGGCTCGCGCGACGAGCTCATGCGTCTCGTCGGTCCACCGCTGTCCGAGGGCTTCCGGCTCTTCGCGGGCCTGACCGGTGAGGCCAACGCGAACGCCGTCGCCGTCTACCGGCGCCACTACCGCGAGCTCATGCTCGGCTCCCCCGTCTACGACGGCGTCCCCGCGATCCTGCGCTCCCTCCACGCGCAGGGCGTCCCGATCGGCCTGGCCACCTCCAAGCGCGAGTCGTTGGCCGTGCAGATCCTCGAGCACGCGGGCCTCCTGCCCCTCTTCACCGTCACCGCGGGCACCGACGACGCAGACCAGCACGGGGCCAAGGCGGACGTGATCCGCACCGCGCTCGAGCGTCTCCGCGCCGCCGGGGCCCCCACGGGCCGCGTCGTCCACGTCGGGGACCGCGCCCACGACGTCGACGGCACCCACGAGGCCGGGGTCGAGTGCGTCGCGGCCCTGTGGGGCTACGGGGACGAGGCCGAGCTCGCCGGCGCCGAGCACCTCGCCCACGACGCCTCCGATCTGGCGTCCCTCCTCGGGGGTGAGGCCGAGTGAGCAGCACCGACGACGAGCGCACCCTCGACGCGCGCCGCCCCGCGGGCGGCGCGCCCGCCGGGGACCCGTCACCGACCGCCAGGGGCGCTGCGACGCCCGATGAGCCCACGCGGCTGAGCGAGGGGGGCGGCACGGCCCTGGTCGACGCCCACGACGCTCCCCCCGGCACGGCCGAGGACGAGGCCACCGCCTCCCGCTTCCAGTGGGAGGGCGACGTCGCCGCCGTCGAGGTCACGGCCGCGCGGGACCTCGCCCGTCAGCCCGAGGCCGACCGCGACAGCGACCTGTCCCCCGAGCCCCGCGACGGGCACGGCGCCGCGCACGCTCCGGCGGCGTCGGCGGGCGGCGCCGCCTCCCCCGCGCGCGAGGAGTCCCACCGGGCCGCGGGCGCCCTCGGCGGCGGCGCGCGGCTCATCGGGCGCCTGCGCAGCGCGCTCAGCACGCAGATCGAGCGGGCCGACGAGCGCCGGGAGGCGGAGCGCGTCTCGACGCTGCGCTACGACGATGCCGGGCCCGCGCCGGCCCCGGTGGCGGCGCCGCCGCAGGAGACGTCGACGCGCGTGACCGCCCCCGAGGGCATCACGGTGCGGGACGCGGCCCTGCAGTCCCTGCCGCGGTGGCTCGTGCGAGGGGGCCTGGGGGCGTGGCTGCTGCTTGGCATCATCGTCGTGGTGGCACTGGTCTTCCTGGCCACTGCGAAGGTCGTCCCCGTCTTCATCGGCGTCTTCCTGGCGCTCGTCGTCACCGCGATCCTCCACCCGATGGTCGAGCTCCTCGCCCGCGTCATGCCGCGGTACCCGGCCACCTTCATCGGGCTGCTCATGGCTCTGGCGGTCGTCGCCGGCCTCATCACCTACGTCGTCACCTCGGTGGCGAACCAGTGGAGCACGCTCGCGCTGCAGTTCTCCGACGGCATCAACACGATCCTCGACTTCATCGAGCACGGCCCGCTGCCGGTCCACCTGAGCCAGCAGGAGCTGGTGGCTCAGGTGCAGAAGGCGGTCGAGGAGGCGCAGACCTACGTGCAGACCAACGCGCCCTCGCTGGCGAGCGAGGTGCTCGCCAACGCGGGCACGGTCGCGGACGTCTTCGTGGTCCTGGCGCTGGCGCTGTTCACGACGATCTTCTTCCTCGCCTCGGGCGGACGGATGTGGCGCTGGTTCCTCAACGAGCTGCCGGCGACGATGCGCGAGCGCGTCCACCGCGCCGCCGGCGCCGGCTGGTACACCTTCGCCGGCTACGCGCGCGGCACGATCATCCTGGCCGGGACCGACGCGGTCATGGCGGGGATCTTCCTGCAGATCGTGGGGGTGCCGCTCGCCGCGCCGCTGGCGGTGCTCGTCTTCATCGGCGCCTTCATCCCGATCATCGGGGCGCCCACGGCGATGATCGTCGCGATGATCGTGGCGCTCGCCGCCAAGGGCTTCGTCGCGATGGTGGTCGTGGGGCTGGGAGTGGCGGGCATCGGCCAGATCGAGGGGCACATCCTCCAGCCGCTCATCATGGGACGTCAGGTCTCGCTGCACCCGGTGGTCGTCATCATCGCGGTGGCGGTGGGCACCTTCTCCATGGGGCTGCTGGGCGCGGTGATCGCGGTGCCGCTCGTCAGCGTCGCGTGGTCGGTGTACTCCGAGCTGCACGTCAAGGACGCCCCGGTGGTGGGCGAGCTCCCTGCCTACAACGCGGACCGCAACGCCTGAGGTGTGCACGGGGACGCGGTCCCGTCACGCCCAGTCGCGGCTTCCGGCGGAGACGACGCCCGGGAGGACCTCGAGGTGCTCGGCGAGGAGGGCGGTGACGCCGTCGCCGCTCTCGACGGTGCCGCGCACGATGACGGCGGGCGCACGGCGCCCGACGTTGCGGTAACGCTTCCACATGCCGGCCGAGCAGACGACGTTGAGCAGGCCGGTCTCGTCCTCGATGTTGAGGAAGACGGTGCCGGCGGCCGTGTGGGGGCGCTGCCGGTGGGTGACGACTCCGGCGACGCGGACCCGCTGCCCGTCCTCGCGGCGGGCGACCTCGCTGACCGGGATGACGCCGGAGTCCGTGAGGCCCTCGCGCAGGAAGACGGTCGGGTAGGACTCGGCGGAGACTCCGGTGAGGCGCAGGTCGGCGACCTGGCGCTCGTGGGCGGTCATCTCCCGCAGAGCCGGGGCGTGGGCGCCGACGGCGGTGCCGGGCAGGGGCGGCTGGTACCAGGCCTGGACGGGTTCGGCGGGCTGAGCAGCCTGGACGGGTTCGGCGGACTCTGCGGAGAGGGCGGCCCGGGCGGGGTCGTTGGGGTGGGAGCCCTGGAGGGGCGCCGCGCCGGAGCCCGTGCCCGGACCGCGCCCTCCGCTCGGAGCGGTGAGGACCGGACGGGCGCTCCCCCGTCTGCGTCGACTCGTGCGCACGGAGTGCTGCGCACGGCCCTCCCTCTGCGATGACGGTCCGGTCAGGAGGTGACGCTGCCCGTACTCCCCTGCGAGGACGCCGGCGGCCCACAGGGCCTCGCGTCGCTCGACGCCGAGCGAGGCCAGGGCCCCGCAGGCGGCGAGGGTCTCGAGGCGGGCGCGCGAGAGGCGAACGCGGCGGGCGAGGTCGGCGACGTCCGCGTAGGGCCCGTGGGCGTCCCGTTCGGCGATGATCCTCTCGGCGACCTCGTCGCCGAGGCCCTTGACGCGGGCCAGGCCGAGGCGGACCGCGAGGTCGGGGTGGACGTCGAGGCCGGTGAGGGCGTCCGGCGCGGGGCTCAGCGGCGCCCAGGCGGGGTCCTCCGAGCATCCGTCGCCGGATGCCGGGGCGTCGGAGGCCTCACCGGCCGGGCCCGGGCTCCCCGCGGGACGGCGCTCGACGGTCGCCTCCTCCCGGGAGGCGTTGACGTCGGCAGACAGGACGCGCACCCCGTGGCGGCGGGCGTCGGCGACGAGCGTCTGCGGGGACCAGAAGCCCATGGGCTGGGCGGCGAGGACGCCGGCGTAGAAGTCCTCCGGCTTGCGGGCCTTGAGCCAGGCGGAGGCGTAGACGAGGTAGGCGAAGGAGAAGGCGTGGGACTCCGGGAACCCGAAGTCGGCGAAGGCGCGCAGCTTGTCGAAGACGGCCTCCGCGGTGGGCGCGTCGATGCCGCGCCCCGTCATGCCCTCGACGAGGCGGGCGTGGAGGGCCTCCATGCGCTCCACCGAGCGCTTGGAGCCCATGGCCTGACGCAGCGCGTCGGCCTCAGCGGGACTGAAGCCGGCGGCGTCGATGGCGATCTGCATGAGCTGCTCCTGGAAGAGCGGGACGCCGAGGGTCTTCTCCAGGGCGGGTCGCAAGGAGTCGTGCAGGTAGGTGACCTCCTCCCTGCCGAGGCGGCGCCGGATGTAGGGGTTGACGGCGTCGCCCTGGATGGGGCCGGGGCGGATGAGGGCCACCTCGACGACGATGTCGTAGAAGACCTCGGGGCGCAGGCGCGGCAGGGTCGCCATCTGGGCGCGGGACTCGACCTGGAAGACGCCGACCGTGTCCGCGGCCGTGAGGAGCCGGTAGACGGCCGGGTCGTCCTCGGGGAGCGTGTGCAGACCCCAGGGGCGGCCGACCTGGGCGGGGCGCAGGAGCCCGTCGTCGCCCGGGACGCGGGTGCCGTCCGGCAGTCGCCCGACCTCGAGGTCCGGGACGGTCTCCCCGCGCTCGGCGAGGGTGGTGAAGGCCAGGCGCAGGGCGGTGAGCATGCCGAGCCCCAGGAGGTCGAACTTGACCAGGCCGGCGGCGGCGCAGTCGTCCTTGTCCCACTGCAGGACGGTGCGCCCCTCCATGGCGGCCCAGCGCACGGGGCAGACCTCGGTGACGGGCTGCGCGCACAGGACCATGCCGCCGGAGTGGATGCCGAGGGGGCGGGGCAGCAGGAGGAGCCGGGCGGCAACCTCGAGGACCTGCCGCGGGATCGCGTCGGGGGCGGCGGGCGAGGCGGCCGGCGCAGCGCCCGGCTCCCCCGCGCTCGTCGGGGACCCGGCTCCGGGGCGCTCACCGGCGGCTCCGGTGCCCGGTCCCGCGGCACCGGGCACCGGCCCGGCCGGTGCGGCGTCCTGCTCGTCCACGGCGTGCTCGGGCGGGGTGGGCTCGTCGGCCCACTTGCCGGGCGTGCCACGCTTGCGCCCGCGGGACCAGCCGTGATCGATGCCGGAGGCCCAGCGGTCCTGGAGGCCGACGGGGTGGCCGAGGGCGCGCGCGGCGTCGCGCACGGCGGAGCGGGGCCGGTAGGAGATGACGTTGGCGACCTGAGCGGCGTAGTCGCGTCCGTAGCGGGCGTAGACGTCCTGGATGACCTCCTCGCGGCGGCAGGCCTCGATGTCGAGGTCGATGTCCGGGTAGCCGGAGCGGCCCGGGGACAGGAAGCGCTCGAAGAGCATCTTGTGGCGCACGGCGTCCACGGCGGTGATGCCGAGGGCGTAGCAGACGGCGGAGTTGGCGGCGGAGCCGCGCCCCTGGCACAGGATCCCGGCGCTCTCGCAGAAGTCGACGATGGAGCGCACGATGAGGAAGTAGCCGGGGAAGTCGAGGGCCTCGATGACGTCGAGCTCGTGGGCGAGGACCTCCCAGGCCTCCGGGTCCTGCTCGGGGGTGCCGTAGCGCTCCAGGGCGCCGCGGCGGGTGAGCTCGCGCAGCCAGGAGGCGGGCGCGTGCCCCTCGGGGACGTCGGGGGCCGGCAGGTCCGGGACGACGAGGGAGAGGTCGAAGGCGAGGTCGGCCGCGACCTCCGCGGCGGCGCTGACGGCCCACGGGGCGCGGCGGTGCAGGCGGGCCATGTCCTCCGCGCCGCGCAGCCAGCGGCCGACGGCGGGCAGGTGGCCGCGGGCGCCGTCGAGGTCGGTGACGAGGCGGGTGGCGGTGAGGACGTCGGCCAGGCGGGAGTCGCCGGGGCGGGCGCAGCGCACGGCGCCGGTGGCGCGCAGCGGGAGGCGGTGCTCGTGGGCGAGGGAGGTCAGGGCCTGTGTGAGGGCGGCGTCGGCGGGTCCGCCGTCGAGGGCGATCTCGACGGCGAGGGTGGGGCTGGAGGCGGTGACGAGGAGGTCCTTCATCTCCCCCAGGACCCGTGAGGCGGCGGACAGGGCGTTGATGACGAAGAGCACGAGCAGGAACAG
>SKEM01001392.1_pt1 | contig 10769 bp, 13 predicted proteins | sample 4826731 | NCBI WGS metagenome assembly SKEM01 (sample SAMN11008809, study PRJNA524170) | human gut metagenome | biome: Human fecal sample; material: Feces; isolation source: fecal sample from pouch patient p37 | host: Homo sapiens | place: Israel: Tel-Aviv | collected 2015-07-27
TTTATTACAACTCTCCCGATACGGTTAAAGCTGGCGATACAGCTTCACCGTTATGGAGCTACCTGCTATTCGATGGTGATGTGCAAGTAACGTTGACTGATGATGATGTAGTGACCGCTAATGTGGTGGATACGAGTGAACAACTCGTTACAACAATTCAGTTAGTTAATCGTATTAGCTATATTCAGCTACCTGCTGATTCTGGTATCAGCGATTTACCAGTTGGAAATTATCAACTTGATGTTCATGTTAAGCAAGCTGATGGAAGTACGGCAAAGTACCCAACTCTGGGTTATGTTGGTTTTTCAATTACTGCTGATGCTGAAAGCAAATCTGTAACCGTTCTTCCTAAAATTTCGATGCAAGAAATCTACAACAGTATTCCTGCTGAAATTCAGCGTCAGCTTGCTAGTGGAAACTTTAAGGGTGATCCTGGTAAATCTGCCTATGAGTCAGCTAAAGCTAACGGATTTGAAGGCACAGAAAAGGAGTGGCTAGATTCGTTACAAGCTAAGCCGGATCCAACTACACAGGACCTAAACGCGGGCCATCTCGGCACCGATAACACTTGGGCCGGCCTCAACACCTTTAGCAAACTCAATATCACTGAAAACATGCAGTACAAAGGCCACAACGTTCTAACTGACCAAGATATCCTCAGCAAGACAAGTTTTTTCATGCCAACCGTTCGAGGGTACGGTGCTAAAGGTGACGGTATTACTGATGATACAGAAGCAATCCAGCGAGCTATTGATGCTAATATTAACGGTGCAGTTGCCTTTCCTCCAGGAACTTATCTAATTAGTAGCACAATTAACATTAATAAGCGGATTGCCTTACATTTTTATGGAGCTACTGTAAAAGCAACACAAATCATGGGTTCAATGTTCTATACAGATGGTCGCTCGTGGGAATGGAACCCCGTTGCTATGATTGGTGATGAGGTAAGCCTGCTTGACTTAAATGGTAAGGCAAGCGTGGGAGTCCGAGGAAGTGGTCTATTGTACGACCACATTAATATGACCGGATTACCAGATAACGGCATTGGTATCAAGTGTGATGGCGCAACCAAGATCGCTAATTGTGACATTTATAATGGTAATTCCACGTCTGGAGCAATCGGAATGCAATTCAACAGTTCTGACTGTAGAATGCAGCACGCTGTTACAGTCAACATCGAGATTGGTGCGGAGATCAACGGGGACGCAACTTACATTGACGACTTCCATCCGTGGTCTGTTGCAATGCCTGAAACTAATCGAAGTGTAGGGATTCGGATTAACTCGAATGGTAATTTCCTCTCAAACTTCTATCCAGATACAGCGTACAAATGTGTTGAGTTCATGAAGCAAGACGCTACGGTAATAATTAATCATATGTATACATTTTGGAATACCTACTCTTATAACGACAATAATCGTTCACCAGTTCCATATATGTTTTACTTTAATAACGTAGCGAATGATTACACCGGCGGAGGTGTAATACTCTCTGATTCTCTAATCTGGAATAGTGCAAATGTTAAAGGGCAATTCGGCTTCTGGTCTAACCTGCAAAGCAATACTGGATTCAGACTTTCAAACTGCAAGATTTCAAATCAAGCTGAGAATATCAATGGGATTGCTAAAGAATTTTTGATTTAAGCTATAATAAATTCATTAATAAAATAAGGATGGATTTATTATGAACATTGTTTCGATAATAGTTTCTTTTTTTAGTGGAAGCTTATTTGGTGTAATTGCGAAAGCAATTTCCGATTATTTAACTAGAAAAGCGCAGAAGGAGATGAACACCATGCAATTAAAAGAGAAACAGCAAGAGATTCAGCTAGAATGGGATAATGAACTTAGAAAGTTATTAGGAAGTTATATTAACCATTGTTATGAGTTGAATCGAATACTTGAAGCTCTTAATCAAGGAAATTCAAAGCTTGATGCTATGAAAAAATCAAACTCATACGAAGAACGTATTAAGCTATCAGAAGAAGCAAAGAAAAATATTGATGCTTTTACTCCGGAAGAGGTTGACAAACTTCTTAAAGAATTGTCAGAGATACAATCACAAATAACCATGTACCTTTTTAAAGAAGAACCCTACTCTAATGCAATCCGTATAGCTCTTAAAGGAATGAATGACAAATTGATGAGTTTAGATGCTAATAATAACGCTGAATTAAACGTTATTATTGATACCGCTAGAAACTATTTTAGAAATCAGTGGACGATTACAAATGAAGTAATTGGATAAAAACAAGATGTCGCCACAGAAATACACAGTACATAAATAAGCCTCACTCAAATGAGCGGGGCTTTTATTGTGGGCGGCTTATAGGGAGGTACCACATGAATGATTAATAATCTACGTCACAACTACCTGTGGCTAATATCAGCACTAGAAACATATGGACTAGCATTTTATTTTATCAAAACTCATAGTACAGGCAACTTCACACCGCCGCCAAACAGCGTTTTAGATATGCTAGACGATCCGCCCTTTATCTTTCTGTTGGGCGTAGTTGGCACGATTACGCTAGTCTATTCACTGTGGAATATTCAGCATTTTCACTATAAAACGATCATGACAGCCTCGCTTACTTTCGTGTGGCTGTTATTTTTATGTGGATTCGTTATCCACGATCAATTGCGAGGAAACTTGCTTAGTATCCCCAGCATGTACTCATTTTTCGTGTTAATTCGTATTGTTCTAACTGTTCTAATAAAGGGGTGAGGCGAGGTGAGCGACCAAGTACTAGCAACCTTAATCACTACCATCGGATCGATTATCGTTGCTTGGATAACTGCCCACCAACGTAGTCAACCCACAGAGAATGACAGATTAAGGGAGCAGAACAGAAAACTAAAAGAGAAAATAAAGGAGGAAAAGCGACATGAAAACACTAAACGATATCATTAACTGGATTCTTCAATCAGGGCTACTTGTGTGGCTCTTTTATTTTGGTTTTAGCGTAGGCAAACCATTTATTGAAAGCAAGATTAAACACGCTAAAACAACGCAAGAGCAAGCCTTATGGGAATTAACTTTGCAACTAGCAATGACTGCTGTTAATTCTCGGGTTGGCAAGAATATTTCTGGTCAAGAAAAGTTCTCTCAAGCAGTGGCAGAGGTTCAATCTTACTTAACAGCTAAAGGGCTTCACATTGACACGAAACAAATTCAAGCAGCGGTTCAGTCCGCTTACGAAATGTCTATGCTAACACCAACAGTTAACCCTAACGAAGATAAATCAGATACCACAAAGAAAGTTGATCCTGTCTTAGAAGCGATTAAGACTGCTCCTAATCGAGCTAATAAGCTGACACTAGATAAGACAGCAGAAGCAAAAGGCTAGGAGGTAGATACAAATGGTTATGTATGGAGTAGATGTTTATTCTGGAACTGATGATAGCGTTATTTGTGACCCACACGTTCAATTCGTTATCGTTAAGGCTACGCAAGGGACGGACTATGTAAACCCTAAGTGTAACCACCAGTGGGGCTTGGCAAAGTCACTTGGTAAGAAACTAGGGCTTTATCATTACGCAGGCGGTGGCGATCCTGGAACAGAAGCGCAATTCTTCATCAACAACATCAAGAATTACGTTCATCAAGGTATTTTAGCCCTCGATTGGGAAAGTTATCAAAACAGCGCATGGGGTAACGATGAATGGGGACACCAATTCGTCAATGAGGTTCATCGTTTAACTGGTGTTTGGCCGTTAATTTATGTTCAAGAATCAGCACTCCATCAAGTCGCTAACTGTGCTAATGATTGTGGTTTGTGGGTTGCTAAGTATGCTTCTATGGATTGGCGTTCATGGACTGTACCTAATATGAGTGTATCTTCTGGTGCATTCAAAGACGTTACCATCTATCAATATACAGGTGGTGACATTGACCGTGATGTTGCTTACCTTGACGAAGGAGCTTGGGATAAACTCGCTAACCCAGCAGGGGCTATCAAACAAGATATTCCAGCACCTAAGCCACAGCCTACACATAACCCAGCGTTAGAAGCACCATCTACCGCTAACTGGGTAGATGCACTAGGTGATCGCTGGTTTGAAGAAAAAGGCACGTTTATTTCTAACTGCGCTCTTCACTTGCGTTGGGGAGCAACTGTTAACTCTTCTGTAATTGCCGTTGTTCCTGCAGGAACAGTTATCAAGTATGACGCTTACTCACGTCATGGCGGTTATGTATGGTTACGTCAACCACGAGAGCACGGGCAATATGGTTATATTGCCTGCCGTGATGCTAACACTAATGAAGCGTTTGGAACATTTAAATAAAAATTAGCCCGAGCGGTTATTGCATTTTGAAATGTAATAGTTGCTCGGGCTTTTTGTTTTATGAAGATAAAATAAAAAAAGCTCTCTAGCATATTCTTCCTGTCTTTTAGCTAGAGTTAATTTGCGCAGGAGGAGCAGAAGAGCTTATAGATATTGTATCATATTGCCTACAATTTGGCGGTAGTTGAGTTGTTTAATGCTTATCGTGCTCAATTAGATGATAGTGATAACTGGTTCTAACATGATATAATACATATTAACGAAGTGGTTTAAAATTAAAACGGCATCTCTCATTTGAGGGGTGCCGTTCTTTTTTGTATATTTTCGTATATTAGGTATAACCGGTTTCAATAGTTTGGGGAATCTTTGTAAGTGGAAGGCCGAGTAACAAACCAACGATGAATGATGTGATTACTAAACCAACGAAAGTGTTCATCTTTAGTTTAACAATCATGAAAATTAAGATAATAACTCCGATTAAAACAATAAGTAAAGGCATAATAATAACCCCCTAATGAATAGATTGTTGTTGTAATTTAGCGATGGTCGAATAGGCTGGTGTTAATAATCCCTCAACCTGTTGAAAGAGTGGTAAGTAATTTTGATAAACATTAACCGCCTCTTGATTTGGTTGATAAGAACTGATATCACCAACTAGTGTTTTAATGATTTCATAGTTTTCAATCATTCCTAAACTCTTCATTGCCATGGTGATTGCACCGAGACAACCAGATTCAAATGAGTTCGGGATATTGACCGGACAGTTCAAGACGTCTGCTAACATTTGCCGCCAAACTTCAGCTCGCGCAAAACCGCCAGTTGCAGTTACGCTTGCAGGATTACCAACAAGATCACGAACCGCTTGGAAAACAGTTGCAATATTCATACAAATTCCTTCCATTACTGAGCGCAGCATATCGGCACGAGTATGAATGTGGGAAAGCCCAAAGAAACTGCCGCGCGCATTAGCGTCCCATAATGGTGCTCGTTCACCGCCAAGGAATGGGTGGAAGAGCAAGCCGTGAGCTCCGGCGGGAACACCTTCAATAACTCGGTTAGCAAGAGTGTAGGGATCAATATTTTCATTTTTAACTGCGCTAGCGTCAACTAAGTGTTCAACGGCCCACTGATAGACATCGCCACCATTATTAAGCGGACCGCCGATGACCCATAAGCCCTTATCCACGGCGTAACAGAAGAGTCGTTGCTGAGGATCGATCACTGGATGGTCAGTTACTACCCGAACACCAGCCGAAGTTCCAATCGTAATGGCAACAGTATTTTGCTTAATTGCCCCCACACCTAAATTAGATAAAGCACCGTCAAAGGCACCATAGACAAATGGCGTGTCAGCGGGGATACCCATTTTTGCTTGCGCCACTGCTGTTAGGCCAATCGCTTGGGTTGTTCCGTTCACGATTTCTGGTAATTGGGAACGGTCGACGTTAGCGAGTTCCAATGCTTGATCGTCCCAGTCACACGTATTGACATTCATCATTCCGGTACATGAAGCGATGGAAACATCAACCTTAAATGTATTGAAAAACTGGTGGAAGAGGTAGGATTTGATATCGCCAAAATATGCAGTTTGAGCAACCTTATCTGCTTGTGTCTTATTGAGCCACATAATCTTGGTCAATGGGGACATTGGATGAATAGGTGTACCTGTTTTAGCATAAATTTGCTGACCAGCAGGACTATTCTTTAATTCGTTGGCGACATCACGTGCACGGGTATCAGCCCAAGTGATGACCCGTGAAAGGGGATTGAAATTCTTGTCGAGCATAATCACGCTTTGGTTAGCACTAGAAAATGATACCGCTAACAATTTTCCATTTGTTAAATCTGCTTTTTGTGCTGCATCATGAATAACTTTTTCGACTGCTTCGACAATTGCAGTTGGGTTTTGTTCAGCCATTCCACTAGCATCGCGGTAAAGGGAATAACCTTGGCTAAATTGATCTAACACAGTTGCATTTTGGTCATATAGAACTGCCTTTGTAGAAGTAGTTCCAACATCAACACCGATAAAATAATTCATTGTAGTAATTCTCCCTTTATTTATTTGAAAACGCTTTAGTTTATCGTTACACCTAATAATATAATATTAGATGTAAGCGATGTCAATAGCTTATTTAATATAAGTTTATCGATTTCCTAAAATTAAAAATAAAAAGTAATTGCATATGAATCTCAAGGTGTGATACTATTAGTTGCTTAATTTGTTATGGTTTAGCTATAAGCAACGATTTTAAGGAGGGATTACAATGAAAATCCGGAAAGCAACAATGGCAGATTTAGATGTAGTAGTAGATATTTTACGTGATGGACGTAACCAGTTAGCTGAGCGGGGCGTTGACCAATGGCAGGGGGATTATCCGAACGTTACCCATGTAAAAGAAGATATTGAGAATGGTTATGCTTATCTCGTTAAGGCAGATGATGGACAAACAGTTGGCACGTTAGCAATTGTTGAAGCACCGGATCATTTTTATGACAAACTCAACGGGGAATGGCTAATTAATACTGAAAATTATGTTGTAATCCACCGCGTAGCTATTCATTCACGGCACGCAGGAAAAGGATATGCATCCAAATTATTTTTGAGTTTGATTGAGTATTTGGAGACCGAGCGTCCAGAAATCAAATCAATTCGTTTAAGCACAAATGAAAATAATATGGCAATGCAACGGATCGCAACTAAGAGCGGCTTTAAAAAAGTGGGGACCCTCCATGGCGCCTTTCGTCCAAGTGAGTTGTCTTATGTTTATGAACTGTTAACAAAAGTGCGTGTAGCATAAAAAAGGGGAAGGCGTTAAGCTTGTAACACCTTCCTCTTTACTTTTATTATTTTTTATTAATTTTCTTGGCATATTCGCGAGCGTTGTAAAGTTCATAGACTACCCATGTTTCAATAAGGGTAATGACACAGATGAGAATAGCGGTATACATGTCTGGTAAAACAAACAGTAAGAGTAAGAAGATCCATGAAATCCATGACCACTGAGTTTCAATTGTGACGATTCGCTGAACTCGTTTAGTAGGTTCGATACGGCCAGATTGATTAAAAATGGTTCGAATTTGGTAAAAATAACGAACTTCAAAAATACTTTCGATAATAAAAATTGCCGTTAAGATGATTAATAAAATGTTCATCATAAATAAGAGTCCCTTATCTTTCAATTTATTTCTAATTTTAGAACTCTTGGGCAAGAGAAGCAATTTAGATAGTAAAAAAATAGGTCCCTATCAAAGATTAAATGATAGGAACCCATTTTTAATTCTACATATCAAGAAATTAAACGTTCATTGTTTTACCATATTCATTATTAATGGTATCAACAACGTCCTTGGCATGCATATCATCTTCAACAACTGTTTCACCATCACGAAGAGTGTACTTTACACTTTCGTCCAAGTTATCAAAGTCTACATCATTACCATCTGCATCTACAAAATTGAACTTCGAATCTTGGAAGTTCTTAAGAGCATCTGCATTAATTTCCATGATTATGCTTCCTTTCGCCATTATAGTAACACTTAATTAACGAAAATTACAGGGTTAGGGTAAAAATATTATTATATTTTACAGGAGGACATTTATTTTATAATTAACTTATTCGTGTTTTCGCTCATTTTTTTGATAAACAGTTTTGACTAATCCTGTACATAATTTATAATATGAGTAGGAAGAGAATTCTTGGATTGAATAGGAGGAAATAGATATGTCATTGATGCAAAATACCTCAGAAATTAACAAGACTGATAAGCAGGTGTACTTAATCACTTTATTGCGGAAGAGTACAAATATGCCACAATACATTGACCACATGATTTATGAAACTGCAGAAGGTGGTCAAGAATTTATGGCACACTTAGTCGAAGCTTTTTCACGGGCAGGTTACCGGGAAAAGAAGCTTAGCGACGATAAGTACAACCTCGATAACGGACTTGATAAGATCACTTTGCGGGGTTCATACCAACCTATTTACAAGGGATAATTAAAATTAACTAAATTAAAAGAGCTGATGCTGCATTTTGAGGCACCAGCTCTTTTAATTTAATTATTGTTTCGTAATGATAGAACCTTAACATCGTTGTCGTAGTTAGCGCTCCACCAACCTTGTTTATTGACGTAACCAGTTGGCAAGCAGAGAATCACTAAGAAGATTATATCAATGACTGAGGAAATAGTTTCCATCACTGCACTGTCGTTACTTGTAAAAATAAGGGAAAGTAATCAGAAAACCAGTACAGTCCAGCCAGTCAAACCGGTATCACGAACCCGCCGGACACAGATAGCAATTCCGGGAATAATAATAGCAATAGCGAATACTGCAATAATGAAGAGTAAGAAAATTAAGAATCCAACGCCACGATTATAGCCATTCATAATCGAAGTGACAGAAGCAAAGCCAGCGATTGCTAGTAAGAAATATAAAATAACAAAAATAATGAAATTAACTAATACTGGCCACCAAAAATCCGCCCGCGTTGAAGTAGCCCGGTACTTAAAGGCGTTTTCCCAGTAGTATTTGTAAGCTTCAAATATACAATTCTCCTCCTTTGATAGGTTTGCTTTGATTATAGCATTTTTTCTTGCTTTACAAGTATCTGGGGTAGCCTTATTGTGATTTAATAGTAAGTAGAAAATAAATTTTTTTGACTTAAGAGTGTATTAAATTAAAGAGCAGGTGTGATAATTGTCCAAAAAATATGTTTTTAAAGAATTTAAAATTAATCGAGTATCTGAAAGACCTGAGCCTCTAAAAAATGATGAAATTGGATTGAAGGATCAAAAAAGACTAGAAAAAGGAGATACTATTTACATTTATTTTGGTAAAAGCCATAGTTATGTTGGTCAAACAAAGCAGTTCTTAAAAAGATATAAGCAACATTATATGGCTCAATCAAAATTTGATTTACGCAATTATAAATGTGTTGGTATGTCATTTGGACAGTTAATAAATCAACTGTCACTTGATGATATTGAAAATCAGTTAATTACATATATTGCAGCAGATGGTAAACATAATGAAGTGTTAAGTGACAATTCAACTCTTGGGAATTCAATCATTCCTTATCCTCAGCAGGATCAAGTTAAAAGTGACTTTATTACTCCGTTTTGGCATGAACTATATACTCATAATTATGTCCATACTCCAGATATAGAAACAGTTAGGCAGTCTGTACTATTTAAGTATTCACCATTTCATGAATTATCAGAAATTCAGGCTCAAATTATTCAAGAAATTGTAAATGACACGAGAAATAATTTTGTGATTAATGGGATGGCAGGAACTGGAAAAACAGTTATGCTTACTAATTTAGCAGCAGTTTTAAGCAAGAAAAATCCCAATAAAAAGGTTGCGGTTATTGTTAAAGCTAATTGGGAGAAAACTGCAGAAAAGATTTTTAAGACATACGGTAAAAGTAATATAGCTGTCTATACAGCAGTTAAATTTATTCAAGCTGAAGAAGATTATGACTTTGTGATTATCGATGAATCACATCGTTTACGTCGATACTATTCAAAAAGTCAGAACACATTGAATACAATTTTTAGACTTCCTCCTAAAGTTGCGGAGGAAAGGGGTGTTAATTATGATGTAGGTGCGAACGAGTTAGAAAAAATCATAAAAAGGTCAAAACAAATTGTCCTAATGTATGATCCTAGTCAGCAAATAAGGCCAGGTGATATCACAATGGAACAATTTAATAATATTACTCATAAGTTTAAGCATTTCTATCTTCCAACGGAGTATAGAATTAACATTCCTGAAAAAAGTGGCAAGTATAGAAGAGCTTATACAGGCGAAAACTATATTAAAGGTATCAAAAGTTTTTTAGGAATTAATGATAATAAAAATGATTCTAAATTCTATAAAGAACTATTCCAAGATTATCTAGTAAGCGGAAAAGATGCTTATTTTGGAATTTGTAATTCAATTGAAGAGTTATTTGATTATTTAAATGATATGAAAAACTATGATCCGGCTTCACAAAACCGTGTGGTTGCCGGATATTGTCGAAAATGGGTAAGTAAAAAATCTGAGCAGTCCGATTGGGTAGAAAACAGTAATCATTGGAACTGGAATTCAAGACTGGAAGACTGGATAAATGCTCCTGATTCAGAAAACGAAATAGGTTCAATTCATGCTGTCCAAGGAATTGACTTGAATTATGTTGGAGTAATTATTGGAAAAGATTTAACGATTAATGAAAAGGGAGAATTAGTTGCTGATTCTGAGAATTATTACGATAATTATGGAAAATTCAAGAAAAATGATCCACATCCTCTTCAATTTGATCGTTTTGTAAAAAATATATATTATGTACTGTTAACTCGGGGTATTGACGGCATAAGAGTATATTTTGAAGATAAGAAAGTTGAAAAAGCATTTAAAAAATTTATGGGAATAAATGGTTAGAATATAAAATTGTTCAAAATAAATTACTAGTAATTGAATAATACTAATA
>SKEM01001395.1_pt1 | contig 10758 bp, 8 predicted proteins | sample 4826731 | NCBI WGS metagenome assembly SKEM01 (sample SAMN11008809, study PRJNA524170) | human gut metagenome | biome: Human fecal sample; material: Feces; isolation source: fecal sample from pouch patient p37 | host: Homo sapiens | place: Israel: Tel-Aviv | collected 2015-07-27
AAATGTGGCTGATCTTAGGAGCAATTCCCAATTGCTTAGCAGCAGCAGTTGAGTCACCACCACCGATAATAGTAACGGCATCTTTCAAATCAGCTAATGCGCGACCAACTTCCAAGGTACCTTCTGCGTAGTTTGGCATTTCGAATGCACCCATAGGTCCGTTCCATACGACGGTCTTAGCATCCTTTAAGATGTCTCTAAATTTCTCAACAGTCTTAGGACCAATGTCAAGACCCATTTCGTTATCAGGAATATCATCACCAACAACTTCGTGAGGTGCATCGTTTGAGAATTCAGTTGCTGCGACATTATCTACAGGCAATACAATCTTATCGCCAGCTTTTGCTAATAATTCTTTTGCAAGTTCAACTTTATCAGCTTCAAATAATGATTTACCAATCTTGTGGCCTTGTGCAGCTAAGAATGTGTAAGCCATACCACCACCAATTAAAATGTGATCTGACTTAGGAATTAAGTTTTCAATAACACCAATCTTGTCTGATACTTTTGCACCGCCAAGGATAGTTACAAATGGGTGAACTGGGTTTTCAACAGCATCACCTAAGAACTTGATTTCTTTTTCAAGTAAGAAACCAGCTGCTGCAGGTTTACCAGCCTTCTTCATAGCAGTTGCAATACCAACATTTGAAGCGTGACTTCTGTGAGCAGTACCAAATGCATCGTTTACAAATACATCGCCAAGACTTGCCCAGTATTCGCCAAGTTTTGGATCGTTCTTAGATTCACGTTTACCAAAGTCATTGTCAATATCTTGGAATCTAGTGTTTTCAAGAACAATAACGTCGCCATCTTTCATTTTATCGATGGTTTCTTCAACTTCTTTACCTTCATTTTCTGGTACAAAAGTTACAGGCTTCTTTAATAACTCACTTAAGCGTTCTGCTACTGGACGTAATGATAATTCCTTCTTGTCAGCATCTGACTTTACACGGCCCAAGTGGCTAAGCAAGATTGCTTTACCACCATGTTCAATAATGTACTTAATAGTTGGCAATGCAGCAACGATACGGTTGTCATCACCAATAACACCATTTTTAATTGGAACATTGAAGTCAACACGAACTAAAACTTTTTTACCTTTAAGATCAAGGTCTGAAACGATTAATTTAGCCATTTAAACTAATTTACCTCCGATAGATTATTTGAAAAAAGGCGGAGGAAGTAATTCCCTCCGCCTTCTCTCGTCTGCTTACTAAAATCAGTAATTAAATTAATGATTAAAGATGGAAGCAAATATACTACAAAACAATTCACGTCGGCAGAATTTTTACCAGGTTCAGTCATGGATACAGGTACGGATTTACAAATCAGGTTAGAAGAAGCAACAAAAACAAATGATATGGAAGCAATTCGTCCTATTTTAAGAGAATGCTATGACTTTATTGCTGACGTTATTTTTGAAAAACAGTTTACTGGACAAGAATATATTGACGGTATGGATGCTCGTGAATTATTGAAAATTACAGCTCAATTGTTAGGTTCTGTTACTTCTGGTTATGATGCAATTTATTCTGAACAGAAAAAAAAGTAACGGAACTTTTATATCATCCTCATTTTAAGTACACGCCACAATATCGAGAAGCAGAACTAAAAAGTTCGCTTCTTGAGAATGGGTGGACTTTAAATGAGATCGAAAACACAGATTTAAACGAGCTTTTGAAAATTTATGCATTTAAAGATGCTGTAGACGAATTTGAAAATATCAAATATCTTGATGAAAATACTATGTTCTAAGAGGGAGGGGGTACTTTTTGAACAATGAAGACTTAGTCTTAAAAATGATACTGGATGAATCTGGCTTTTCACAAGGATTAAATTCAGCAGTAAAAAAGTTACAAGGCTTTGATGTTGAAGTTGATAGAACAGGACAAAAAGGCGGCCGATCTCTTGGGAGCATATGGACGTCGTTTGCTGGTAACTTTTTAGCCAGCGGAGCTACTAAAATCATCTCAAAAGGAATTGGGCTGATTACCAGTAATATTGACGGAGCTATCAATCGTGTAGATACGTTAAATAACGCAAATCGTGTGTTTGAAAATATGGGCTTTTCAGCTGGTGAAACATCTAAAACAATGGATAGCTTAAAGAAAAGTATCCAAGGGCTGCCTACGCCGTTAGATAGCGCTATTAAAGGTGTTCAATTAATCGCTTCATCAACAAATGATTTAGGTAAATCAGAACAGATTTTCGCAGCTTTAAATAACGGTATCCTCGGTTTTGGTGGTTCTGCTGAAATGGTAGAAAATGCTATTATCCAGCTGTCCCAATCGTTCTCAAATGGTAAAGTAGATGCTGAAACTTGGAATTCAATGATTAATAGTGGTTTAGGACCAGCATTAAACGCTTTAGCAAAACAGATGGGATTAACAGCTGGACAGATGAAAGCAGGGCTTTCTGATGGCTCAATTTCAGTTGAAGAATTTCAAGATGCTTTAATCAAATTAAATAAAGAAGGCGGTGGCGGTCTTAAATCATTAGAACAGATTGCTAAAGATTCTACCGCTGGTATTAAAACAGGTTTAGCTAACATGAAGACTGCAATCGTTCGTGGTGTGGCTAACGTTGTAACTAAAATTGACGAAGGATTAAAAAGCGCAGGTTTTGGAAGTATTAGTGAAATCATTGCTGACAAAGGGGCAAAAATGGAAGCAGCTTTATCTAAATTTGCCGAGATGATTCCGCCAATGATTAAAACAGCCAAAACATTGTATGATACGTTAAAACCTTATGCTCCATTGCTTGCAGGTTTAGCTGGCAGTATTGGAACGTTGATGCTTGCTAAAAAAGTAAGTGCAGCATTCACGGCTTGGCAAAAAGCAACAGAAGGATTATCAATTGCGCAAGCGATACTTAATTCAACTATGTTGGCGAATCCGTTTGTCGCTATTTTAGCTGCAGTTGTAGGTTTAGTTACAGGATTTATTTATCTTTGGAAGACTAACGAAGGGTTTAGGGATGCTGTTAAAAATATTTGGAAAAATATACAAGAGTTTATTTCTAGTGCTGCAGAAACAGTTGTGAAAGCTTGGGATTCCACAATGAAATTTTTCAGTAACATGTGGGATGGCACAAAAGAGGCTTTTTCGAATGCTGGCACATGGATGAAAGAAGCACCTGGAAATGCAGCCGACTGGGTTAAAAATAAGTGGAACGGTACCAAGGAATTTTTCAGTGGACTTTGGAATTCAACAAAAGAAGGCTCAAAAAATACATGGGAAAATATTAAACAAAGTGCTGCTGACAGTGCTAAAAGTGTTGGAGAAAGTTTTAAAAATGGCTTTGATAATGTGAAAGATTGGTTTAAGGGTGTTGGAAAATCAATATCAGATGTTTTCACAACAGCATTTGATTTTGTCTGGAAATATATTGGTCCATATGTAACAGGAATCAAAAATGCGTTTAAAATGGTTGTTAACGCTATGAAAGCGAACATTGAAAATGTCAAAATGATCGCTGAAAATGTCGTCACCATTCTAAAAAATGTTCTATTAGCTCCAATTCTTTTCATTACATCAATGATCACAGGTGGATGGGAAGAGGCAAAAGAAAACATGATTGCCGTTTGGGATAATATTGCTGAAGCTGCTCAGACTATTTGGTTCGGGATTAAAAATATCTTTTATAACACTGTTACAGCTATTTCCTATTCAGTCACTTCTATTTTTAATGGATTGATGTTGACAATTAAAAAGATTTGGATTGATGTGAAGTTATTTTTCACCTTACTCTGGATTGACATTAAATATGGAGCAATCAACGTTTGGATTGAAATTAAATATTCTATCATCGAAACGTGGATAAATATTAAATTTGAAGCAATTAGAATATGGGAAAGTTTGAAAACTTGGTTCTTTGAAACAGTAGAAAACATTAAAAATGGTGTAATTGATGGTTGGAATAACTTAAAACAAGGCACAGTTGATACATTTAACGCAACTGTTCAATGGTCAAAAGATACCTGGAATAATTTTAAACAGTGGATTGTTGATCTTGTGACAGGTATAAAAGACGGCATCATTAACGGTTGGGAAAACTTAAAACAGGGAACAGTTAATATTTTCAACAATTTGGTACAAGGTGCTAAAAATGCGTGGAATAATCTTAAAAGAAGCGTTAGTGATACAGTTGAAAATGTGAAGCAAACCTTTAATGATATGCGCCATATCGATTTATTTGAAATTGGTAAAAATATTATCCAAGGATTAGTTAACGGTATTGGTTCAATGATTGGTGCTGTGAATAAAAAAATTAAAGAAGTTGCTGGTAATATTAAAGAAAAAATCAAAGGTGCTTTAGGCATTCATTCACCTTCAAGATGGATGCGGGATATGATTGGTAAAAATATTGTATTAGGTGTTGTAGCTGGTATTGACCAAGAAAAAGGAACGCTTGACAAATCAGTGAAAAAAATGACCGATTTACCAACAGAGTTACCAAATTTTTCTACTACTGGCAGATATATCAACCAACAAGGAGCTCAAACAGAAAGCTTAGCTAAAAATAAAGGTAATGCTACGACTAATATTGGCGGTGATACTTTCAATATCAATATACAAGCTATGGGAAAATTAAATGAAAAACAATTAATGGATATGGCTAAAGACCTCGTTAAGTATATTCAAATTGTTAAAAATAGAGATAGTGATGCAACGGGGGGTGCTTTTGGTGGAATTTAAAAGAGGACAGTTTTTTCTTAATGGAAAACATAGTTCTGAATTCAATGTATTTATGAGAGAAAGACCTGAACGACTTTCTGCAGGACGTGTGGTAGAGCTTAGGGAGCGAATGGGTAATGATTCAATAGCCGTTGATTTTGCATATTATAAAAATGTAGAACGTACCATTACATGCTATGCGAAAGCAAATACTTTACAAGAAGTTTCTTTTTTAGAAGATGAAATTTCCTTTTGGCTCGATATGGGAAACTATTCTGATTTTATTGTCTATTTTGATGAGCATTATATTTATCAGGCGATTGTAACGAGTCCACCAAAATTTACAGGAACAAGAAAAAGCGGGGTTTTAATTCCTTTTGAATTTACTGTAAGTATCCGACCTTTTAAGAAAAATCGTATTGGCCAATATTGGATAAGTAATCCTAATCAGTTAATCAATACAGAAAAATATCCTTCAGAACCCATTATTCAGATTTTGGGGTCTGGGGATATTTCTTTTTTTATTAATAATCAATCATATTCATTAAAAGCAATTAACGGTGACATCATTATAGATTCAGAAAAACAAGAAGCTTATAGAAAATCAGGTGGAGCATTTGAAATCTTGGATCATAAAACACTTTTTAAAGATTATCCGATTTTAAAATGTGGAGAGAATAATTTTCGCTGGACTGGTAAAGTAACAGAGTTTAAGGTTCAGCCGAATTGGAGGCGAAAGGTTTGATTCCAGTTATTTTTAAACCTGGAGAAAAAGATTTTTCAACAAATGGATTAGGACGTCTTGTTGATGCGACACGTTGCGAAATCACTGAAGAAGCAAACGTAAAATATGAACTAGAAATGGACTATCCAGCGATTAGCAGATTTAGTGATTATTTCGAAAATGGCTATCAAATTAAAGCAAAGCCAAATGACTTAGAAGAATACCACATTTTTGAGATCAAACAAACGTTTAAAGATACTTTTACTAATAGCATTGTTATTTATGCCCAATCTCGTACTTATAAGCTAGGAAACAGACAAGTGAGGCTAGTAACAGTTGATAATCGTAATGGTGCAGAAGCAATGAAATTAATCGAACAGAACATGGACGAACCTTGTGATATCAAACTATATTCTGATATAAATACAGCTTCTAGCACTACATTTGAAGCTAGAAATGTATTGAATTGTATTGCAGGGGAACAAGGTTCTCTACTTCAATACTGGGGCGGAGAAATAAAACGAGAGCCTTTTAAATTATCTTTGCTAAGGCGTAGAGGACGAGATAACGTTGGAACTGTTCGTTATGGTAAAGATTTAAAAGGATTAACCATTAAATTTGATTGGCAATCAATTGTTACTAAAGTTTTGCCATTTGCAGAGCTTCAAAGTGGAGCAGACGGAACTTCTCAACGGATTTATGGAAATGCAGTTAAAAGCGAATATATCAGTAAGTATCCTGATGTTTACGCTCAATACATTCAGTTTACTGAAGATCAAGGAGTAAAAGATATAGCTAGCTTAAATAAAGTGGCAAGTAAATACTTCACTACATTATATCCAGGAAGTGATAAGCCTAAAGTTTCTATTGAATTAGAAATTGAGAAACTTACAGATTCAGAAGAAGCAAAAGAATTTGCTAAGATGCGTAACTATAATTTATTCGATACATTCACTGTGTACCACAAGCTTTATGATATTGACATTCAAACGAAAGTTACAGGAATTGTCTATGATGCTTTAGCAGAAAAAACAATAAAAATCACTGCGGGAGATATCCAAGTTGCTTTTTATAAACAGCAAAGTCAAGACTTTCAAGAAGCTATAAAAACATTGACAAAAAAAGAGTATATGAGTGATTTTGTAGATTATATTACTGATTTGATTAACGGTGTTGAAGGCGGAAGTATACGTCAGTATCCTAAAAATCGACCTAACACCCATTATTACTTAGATACGGAATCCACGGATACTGCAAAAGATGTGATTGCAATTAATCACAAAGGAATTGGATTCTCAAGAACTGGTTGGAAAGGTCCATTTAAAAATGCGTGGGGAATTAATGGAATATTGAATGCGGACTTTATAGGAGCTGGCAAAATAAAATCCAATATTTTTGAAACATCATTTAATAGCTGTGGAGATATTTTACGTATGGTAAACGGTATTTTACAAGCTTGGAATAATAAGAAAAAAATCATGGAATTAACTAAAAAAGGGATGGAGTTTTGGAATGGTAATAGTCACGTTGGCACGATGGGAACAAAGGGAAATCCTTTTCCAGGGTTAGCAGATAAAAATGGAAATCCTGTAGTTTCTGATGGGAATTCATTGCTATTAGTCGCAGATAATCCCCAAAAAATTATTGGTTTGTCTAACCAATCAGGAACAGGACATTTAATTACTGGTCCTACACAGTTTTTTGTTGGAAATAATTTTAACTTTTTTGGTCCAAATGGAAGTAAAGCAATTCTGACAGTTGATCGATTGATTGTGGGCGGCAAAGAAGTTATCCCTGGTCAAAATGGTGGTGGTGGTTCTGGAGCTGGTACAGGTGGTTATCCATCAGAAGTTACAAGCGATGCAGATAAATTTGCTTGGGACTTATGGAGTTACCTATTAGCTAACGGATACAGCAAAGCAGCTGCTGCAGGTATCCTTGGAAATGTACAAGGAGAAGTTGGTCCAAGTATGAACCCAGATACCGAACAAATAGGCGGTCCAGCTTACGGATGGGTTCAATGGGACGGTTCAGCATATCCATTGGTAGGCGCACCAACTTGGAATGGCCGAGAATATGTACAACGCTTAATCGCAGCTGCAGGTATCAAACAAGACTATAGGACGTCATTAGCCCAAGCTCAATTAATTAATTGGTGTATGTTCAATGGGCAATGGTTAGGACAAGTAAGTCCATTAACAGTTGATGAATTTAAAGTTGTCAGCTCGCCTAAAACAGCTGCTTATGCGTTTGAATTAAACTTTGAACGTCCAGCTGCAGCACATCCAGAAAGACAAACCTATGCACAAGTATGGTATGACAAATTCAAAGATTTGAAAGCTTCTACTGCAACAGGAAAAGCTGGCATAGAACATTTGGAGACCTTAATGGGCAAATGGCTTGGTAATGGGCAATGTTATGCCGTTCCAGCCGAATATTCTGGTTTTATGGGCGGCTGTGGTTTAGGTGCAGGAACAATTTATGGCTTTTCACATGTAATTGGTGATACATCATCTGCTGCAGATATTGGTGAAGCATATGATTGGAATGCGGTAGGTTGGCGAGTAATCCAAAATCCAACGTATCAAGATTTAGTGGTAGGAGCAATCGTCAATATTAGACGAGGTGGCCAATGGGGAACAGGTTGGACAGTAGACCCAACATATGGTCACACGGGCGTGATTTACGGCTTAAATAACGGACGTATCCAAACGATAGAACAGAATGCCGAGCAAGGACAAATTGTCGCAAAATATGACCGATTATATTTTGCTAATTCTATTCAATCGATTGTTATTCCACCAAAATAACGAGAGGAGGATTTTTCAATGGTTAAATGGCAAGCAACGCTAAGTACAACTGAACCTTACAATTACATTGGGATTCAGAATGTACGACAAGGAAATCGAAACACAGAAGTCTTAGAAGCCATACTAGTTGAAAATGCTTTGCCACTTGATTTAACAGGTTGCGAAGTTTTTTTTGAATCAGTTATTGATAATAAATATCCGATTCAACGAGCAGCAAAAATTGTGAATGCCAAAAAAGGGATTATCCAGTATACCTTTGATGAATATTCTATGCAGTCATTGCATAGACAGGAAGCATACTTCAGTATTCATAAAGGCGACAATCTAATTGGCTCAACACAGAATTTCTCTTATTTTGTGGTGAATGCTGCTTCTAAAACAGAGGGCGAAATGGGTTCTTATTGGCAGTCCATCGAAGATTTAATCGAAGACATGACCGCTTTTATCAACGAAAATAAGGGCGATTTTACTGATTGGATGAATGCCAGAAAAGATGAGTTCGAAGCGTGGCGAGATGCGCAAAAAACAGATTTCACTTCATGGTTCGAATCAATCAAAGATATTTTAAAAACTGTTGATCCTGGCGGTACGATGTTAGCCGAGTTAATGGATGCACGTGTAGACATTCAAGGAGTGCGCCATAATTCAATTTCTGAACGTTTATTGGCAGATATGGAATATTTGTATCAGAAATTAGAGAAACGCTTATATACGTTAGAATATGGCGAAATAAGTGACTTGATTATTTTACAAGATGATGCTTTTTCACTGAATCATGAAACAGAAATTGTTGGAACAGTTGATTATCCTGCGATCGATGGGGCATTGGTTATCGCAACAGTTGATGATACAAAACAGAACGCTTATGTGTTTGAAAAAGTGGGTGAAATAAGTGGTTAAAGCAAAACGAATGATGGAAACCGATGAAAATGGCGTGGAACGTCAGTTTTATCCTATTACACATGCATCCGCTGTTCGAGGATTAGAAAAAATTATTGCGGGTCAATCAAAAGTATTATCTGTTAATGGATATACTGGGGCAGTAATTATCACTAAAGCAGATCTAGGCTTAGAAAATGCACTGACAGAACTTCCTTATGCGACAGAAGAAACAGACGGTATTATCACTTCTGAAATGTTTCAACGATTGTCAAATGGCGAGGGAGGCGTTTATATTCTTCCAATCGCTACCACAGACGAACTGGGCGGAATAAAGGTTGGCCAACTGTTAGAAATTGCAGAAGACGGAACGTTGTCTGCGGTAAAGCAAACAGATCAAAATTTCACCACTGAACTAAAATCGAAACTGGAAGAGTTGAAAGGTTATACTGCTGGAGCGAATATTTCTATTTCAGAAGATGGTGTTATTTCAGCCACTGGTGGTGGCGATGGCGGCGGAGTGAATCAACAATATGTTGACCAAAAAGTTCAAGAAGCCATTGACAGAATACCTGATATTACGTTTGAGAGAGTAGGGGAAGTTGAATGACAGATATTGTTAAAGTAAAACAAGGAGGAACACAGGTATTTCCTCAAACACATTGGAATGCTGTGGAAGGGAAACCAGAAGTATTAAAAGGTGAAAAGGGAGACCCAGGTCCACAAGGTCCAAAAGGAGATAAAGGAGACGTTGGTCCGCAAGGTCCAGCAGGGCAAAATGCAACAACGACAGACGTTGCAACCTCAATAAAAAATGGCTTGATGTCTAAAGAAGATAAAACAAAGCTAGATGGATTGCCAGCAATTACGTTTGAAAAGGTAGGGGAAGTGTAATGACAACAGATATTGTTCAATTAAAAGAAAAAGGAAAACCAATTTATCTTAAAACACATACTGCCGCAATTGATGGGCTTGAATCGTATCCAACTAAAGTAGATACGGATAAAATGTATCAAAAAATTACCAAAAAAGAGCCATTATGGACGGGCGGATGGTATGGCGGAGCTGCAGGAAATGGGCAAGTACCTTCTAAGTCTCTTTCACAGTGTGAGAATGGTTGGATTTTACAATGGCAAGAATATACCAAAGAAGGAGCTTTGAACGGTGCGTGTTATCACTTTTTCTTAGTGCCTAAACAGCATGCGCAGAATCCAGGTTCTGGGGGAGTTATTTTCCTTTTACATGGATACTATACTAATTTAGTACGGAAATATTTATATATTAAGGATACTAAAATTACTGGTAATGACATAAATGCATCATCTAGTGATACAGCAGGGTCTGGTAGTAAAATGTTTGCGTTAAGTGCGATTTATGAATACTAGGAGGAAAGAGAACATGAAAATTTGGATTGATGATATTCAAGGGTATTTAGACGGATATTCCACAATGGAACAACCGAATAAGATTGAACTTGAAGTAGAAAAAGAACCAACAGATTTCTTTAATTATCGTTGGGACGGAACAAGCTTAATATATGATCCTGACAATGTGCCAGAGCCAGAGCCAGCACCACCAACCGACATTGAGGTATTACAAGCCGAAAATGCGGAATTAAAACAATTGAATTCAAAACTCATGGTTAATGACGTGAATTTAAAAAAAGAGC
>SKEM01001397.1_pt1 | contig 10736 bp, 8 predicted proteins | sample 4826731 | NCBI WGS metagenome assembly SKEM01 (sample SAMN11008809, study PRJNA524170) | human gut metagenome | biome: Human fecal sample; material: Feces; isolation source: fecal sample from pouch patient p37 | host: Homo sapiens | place: Israel: Tel-Aviv | collected 2015-07-27
GCTTTTATATTTTATCACAACTACCATTATCAAGTCAACAACTAATTTCAAGTAATTATTTGTTAGCTTTCAAACAAGTAGCTTAAATAATATATCATGCTGTCAAAACGATGTCAACAATAATTCACAATTTTCTTTTACAAATCATTAATCGCTTTGACAACGTTAAATATGATACATGGAATCTCCCACCCCGTCAAGCACCATTTCACTACTCGCTATCCTCCGCATAAGCAAAACTGAATTTCCAATCAACCTTTGAATAATATTGTTCCCGATTCCGTCACTTTATACCCAAAAAGGCGGGCCAGTGAGCTCCACTGATCCGCCTTTTCTTAACTATATATAAGAGAAAATTATTTTACCCGTGCTAAGAAGTAGTGTTTCTTCCCCCGCCGAACAATGACAAACTTGCCATCAAAGTGCGTGCTCGGGTCTACTTCCGCCTCCACGTCGGTAACCTTTTCACCGTTAATCCGGATAGCACCGTTAGAAACATCTTGCCGGGCCTGCCGCCGGGACGGTTCCATCCCGTTATCCGTCAGCCAAACGACGATGTTTTCCTTCTTATCATCAACGTCAACTGATGGCATATTCTTAAAGCCCTGTTCAATTTCTGCAGCGGACAGGTCGGCGACATCCCCGGAGAAAAGCGCCTTACTGATCCGCTGTGCTTCCTCAACCGCTTTTTCGCCGTGGACGAACTTAGTCACTTCTTCGGCCAGCCGCCGTTGCGCTTCCCGCTTCCACGGTTCCTTTTCGACTTTTTCGGCCAGGTCGTCGATTTCCTCTTTAGATAAGAAGGTAAAGTACTTCAAGTATTTGATTACGTCCCGGTCATCCTGGTTAATCCAGAATTGGTAGAATTCGTACGGCGACGTCTTCTCTGGGTCCAGCCAGATTGCGCCGCCAGCAGTTTTCCCAAACTTGGTTCCATCTGCCTTGAGCATCAGCGGAATCGTCAACCCGTAAACCTTCGCATCCGGGCCTTCTACCTTGTGAATCAGGTCAATTCCAGCCGTAATGTTGCCCCACTGGTCAGAACCACCGATTTGCAGTTGCACGTCGTTGTGCCGGTATAAATGAAGGAAATCGACCGACTGTAAAATCTGGTAGGTAAATTCGGTAAACGAAATCCCCGCGTCCAGCCGGCTGGCAACGACCTCCTTATTCAGCATCGTGTTGATGTTAAAGAGCTTCCCGTAATCTCGCAGGAAGTCCAGCAGGCTAATCCGGGACAGCCAGTCATAGTTATTGACAATCGTGAAGTTTTCCGTCCCAAAGAGCTTCTTCATCTGTGCCGTCAGGGCCTCTTCATTGTGGTGGACCTGGTCCATCGTTTGCAAAGTCCGCTCACTCTTCCGTCCAGACGGGTCCCCGATTGCACCGGTTCCCCCACCGATAATGATTACCGGGTGGTGGCCCGCTAGCTGGAACCGTTTCAAAATCATAAATGGAATCAAGTGACCGATGTGTAAACTATCCCCCGTGGGGTCAGTTCCACAGTATAAAGCAATCTTATCGTTTTCAGTCAATTCCTTTAACGCGTCCAAATCCGTCGTCTGGTTAATTGCGCCCCGCCATTGCAGGTCATCAATAATGTTCATGGATATCCCTCCTAAATTAAATCCCCGGATACTAAAAAATCCCCGGCTTCAAAAACTGAAGTCAGGGACGATTTCACCGCGTTACCACCTTGAATTGCGGGTTACCAGGTTAGTAACCCACCGCTCTTCGTCGGTAACGGGACGATCCGTTCATTTAGACGGGCTCCGCGGATGTAATTCATCATCAGTCCTTGGCCAGGCTCACAACTACCGCCGGCTCTCTGAATGTCCAGCTGACAACTACTGCTGTCCGCTTCACTGCCCTTTAGTTGCCGTTATTGTACCGGTTCACGCGGGTCCCTGTCAAGCATTCACTAAAAAAGGAGGCTGGAAATTAACTCAGCCTCCTTCGCTATTTTAAAGATAAAAATGCAGCTACGCGTCGACGGAGGTGGGCCAACGAACTAGCCAAGCTAGTTTGTTGGCCCACTCTCTCCCGCACGCAAAGAATTAATCTTCCTTCTTTGCTTCTGCTTTCTTCTTTTCTTCCGGCTTAACGGTTGGCGATGGTTGCTCCTGCTCCTTCTTTGGTACATAAACCTCGTGAACAAAGGCTTCCCCCGTCAGTACGGCAACCGGCTTAAAAGTATCCCGGAAGTCGGCATCGACATCCGCTGTCTCCTTGCTCCGAACGTAGAAAAGGGAGCCCGTAGCAAAGACCACTGGCAGGTAGCAAATCAAGCCCAGGATGGTAATCAGCAGGCCAATGTAGAACAGCACATAGGTTGCCGTGTAGTTACCATAGTAGGCCAAGCCACCAAAGATGACCGTCCAAACAACCATTGGCAAGACTTCCACAAACAGGCAAATCAACAGGTAGTTCCACTTGCGGCCACCCATGAAACGCCGACTCGCCGTCAGGGCGTGCCGCATTGACTGACCAAGGAACTGCGGCTGCTTGTCCCGGTACAGGAAGTACGCCTGAGCATACTCGATTCCCTTCCAGATGACGATAATTTCGTTCACAATCCGGATTCCGTAGAACCAAATTGCGTTGTGCGTCATCCCACCGACAATCCGGGCTACGATGTCCAGCGGCAGGCTCCAGAGGAAGATGAACAGCCCGGTGTAGAGGGCAATCCGCCACAGCTGGTTCTTCCGCAGGTGCTTGAAATGCAGCCAAATGGAACCGGCGCTTACCGGTTGATCAGGATCCAGCAGGTGATCTTGGTAGGTATACTGGACCGCCACGGTGAAGAAGCCGTAGAAGAAGGTTAACGCGGCCATAATTACCAGGCCGGCTAAAATTTCCAGCAACCCCAGTAACAGGGCCATTGGTGAGGCCATTCCGTACATGATCATCATTACACTCATCATCATTGACTGCGCTACGTTAGTCATCAGTAACGAAGCGACGCACAGTAATGCAAAGTAGATAATCGTAATCCCACCGATTGACCACATCGCTGAAAAGTAATGTGGCTTTACTAATGCCTTGAGCGTCTGAATAAAGCTGCTCAGCGACAATCCTTGTTGTTTTTTCATTGAAAAACCGTCCACCTTTATCAATTAATTTACATTTAATCATAACACATCGACGTTTGAGCTCAATTCATTCCGCCAATCTTCGCACTTTTTTCAAAAAAGCAGGCGCAATCCTCGCTCAGGGCGCCAGCTCCCGTTCACCATGCTTGGCAGTGGCAGCCCGTCCTTTAAAACAGCAAGAGGCCGAGTTGCTTCCCGACCTCTTCCAGACTAACCGGCGTTGTGCCCGCCGACCAGTTAATCAGTTATTAATACTTTTCCTTGCTCAAAACGTTGAGCTTGTCATCGAAGTCGTAAACGACTGGCTGACCAGTAGCCATTTCCAGGTTCATGATGTCTTCGTCAGAAATCTGTTCGATGTACTTGCTCAAAGCACGGAGGGAGTTACCGTGGGCTGCGATGATAACGTTCTTGTTGTCAAGCAGCTTTGGAGCAATTTCGTCTTGCCACAATGGGATAACCCGTTCCAGGGTCACCTTTAAGTTTTCACCGCCAGGAATCGTCCGTGGGTCCAAGTTAGCGTAACGACGGTCGTTAGCAGCAGAACCTTCGTCATCAGCACTCAGCAGTGGTGGCAAAACATCGTATGAACGACGCCAAATATGAACTTGTTCGTCACCGTACTTTTCAGCAGCCTTCTTCTTGTTGTGGCCCTGCAAAGCACCGTAGTGACGTTCGTTCAAACGCCAAGTCTTGGTTTCAGGAATCCAGAGTTGGTCACATTCTTCCAGAGCATAGTGCAAAGTCTTGATGGCCCGCTTCAAAACAGAAGTGTAGGCGTAGTCAAATTCAATGCCGTGTTCCTTCAGGGCCTTACCAGCGTTCTTTGCTTGTTCAACACCCTTTTCGCTCAGGTCCACATCAACCCAACCAGTGAATTGGTTTGACAGGTTCCATTCACTTTGACCGTGACGGATAAGTACTAATTTAGCCATGTTCAATTGACCTCTTTCTTCTTAAATAGTCGCTATGGTTAGCATTACTATATCATTTTAATCCATTCGCCAATAAAATCCAATAGCGAGCCCCCAAATTAGCCCAGTTGGCTAACCCCGCTCTCCCGTCTGACTATCTAAAACCTGTCCGGAGCAGGAAAACAAAAGGGCTCCAGCATCCGGCCAAGCCGAATCTTGGAGCCCTCAGTAGGAGCATGAGAAGGGCATTGCCGCTGTTCTCACGCCTCCCTAAAGAAAGGAGGTTTAGTATTGTCAGAATGTTGCCATTCACAAACTACACCTAATTATTCAGTTAAAACATGGTTACTTCTTCCGCCGTAACTCACCAAAGCCAAACAGCGTTGCGAAGCTCATCAGGCAAACCCCAGCAAGTGCTAGTGCGCCGTTGTGGTCTTCACCAGTCTGCGGCAGCTTCTTTTCAGCAGCGCCGGCAGGCTTAACCGCTGTCTGCACTGGTGCTGGCTGACTAGCAGCTGGCGTCGTTACTGCTTCACCGACAACGTGAACCGTGACCGTGACCTCAGTCTGAGTCCCGTCTGGGTAAGTAACAACGATCACGCCGGTCTTGTCACCTGGAGTAGAAGTATCAACCGGGTTCTTCCAGTCATACTTGGTCCCATCTGGCAGCTTATCCTTGTTCTTGATGCCGTCGGCTGGGTCAGGCTGTCCACCCGGCTGGGTAGTGACCGGCTGTCCTTCTGCAGGAACCACTTGGTACTGAACCGTGTACGCACCAGCAGCTTGGGCTGTCGCTGGCAGAGCTGGGTTCCAGCCTGCAACCGTGTAGCCATTAGCGGCCTGCGCCGTTGGCACTGGTACATCGGCGAGTGCTGTCCCAATCTTCACATCGAAGATTGTCCCGGCGCCTGCGGCAAAGCTACCGTGGTCACCAGCGTTAAAGGTTACCCGGACGTAACCGGCTGGCGTTGGGTTCGTCGGTGTCTTGGTCTGATCAATCACCTTGTCCAGCACGGTAACGCTAACCGACGTGTCATCCTGGGAGCCATCTGGGTAAGTGACCGTAACATCAACGGTGTACTTGCCCGGCGTCTTCCCATCAGGAAGCTGGGTCTTGTCGTTAACTTCAATCTTTGGTGTCTTGGCCGGATCGTCCTTCGGGTAGTCCGTCGTGACTTTCCCGATAACTTCATCTGCTGTCGTCGCTTCACCGTAGCCCTTGGTCAGTTCACCACCAGTTGCCGTATACTTGTCAGCTTCCGTTGGCATTTCCGCTAAGAAGCTGTCGGCGTCCACCGTGACCCCGTTAACAACTAATTCCACGGTGTAGATGGTATCAGCATCCATGTCCTTTGGAACAGTGAGCTGAGCTGCCTTTTCTGCCTCAGCCTTGCTTGTAACAGTGGTCCGGTTGAGTTCCTTCCCGTTAGCGGTCCAGACAATTTCCGTCGTCTGTCCCACGGCGTAAACAGCATCAACCTTGGCCGTTGCTGTATCACCTGGCTTAGCCGTCTTTGTCGTCGTGTCAAAGTTAGTCACGTCAACGTCGTACTTCTCCAGGTTCGGTACCAGTGCAAAGTGTGAGTTGTATGCCTGCTGACCAACAACGTACGGGTTGGAGTGCGTGTAGTCACGAGGGTTCCCGTACGCCAGCACTGGGTAATTGCTGTACGAAGGCTGGATTTCACCAGATGGGTTTAAGATAAACTGCAGGAGCCCATCGGTATCAATGTCCTTACTAAAGTGCGCGGTATAACTACCATCAATTACTGGTGCTATCACTACTTCTTGGATGTACTCTGGATGGGCCTTCATGATCGCGAGTTGTTCATTGACCTCATCAATCGCCGTGGCGGCACTTCGGGTACTCTTCAAAGCTGCGACACCCTCAGGCGTCAGAACTGCATTGACTACGCGGAAGCCATTCTTCGCTTCATCAGCAGTCTGGGTAACAAAACTCTCTAGCGTTGATGTCGGGAATGTCGTTCCAGCCTTTGATGTTTCCTACCAAACTTTACCGGAAACCCGATTTGTGTCCGCTCCAACAAGCCCCGGATGCGCATCCGGGCCAGCGTCGTCATAGCGCCAGGTGCTTGGGTCACCGACCATTGTCTTAATCATCTCTGTCGTTGGCGCTTCACCAACGAAGACACTGGCCCGCTGAAGGTTAGCACCAGCGAGGTAGAAGGCCCCCGCCGTAGTTGGCGTCGAGAAGCCCGGCGTGTTTCCGACTACCGGCCGGAAAGTGAATAATTCACTGCCGTCAGCCGACTTCTGCCCTGGTGCAAGCCACATCTTCAGACGCTGGCTAGACGTTGGTATAAATGTAAACTTGTGCTCAGTTCCCTTGGCGTCGGTAAAGGTCGGCAAATCGAATGCAAAGACACCATCACCCCCACCGTTGGAGGCTGCCCCTTCCAGATAGTGACTCTTGGTCGAGTAGACCGGACTAATTGCCCCGTCAGTGTCGATCCACTGCAGGTAAACTTCATAGTCGTTTAACTTAGTCGAACGACCGGTCCCTGGGGTGTACCCAGTCCAGGAAGCTGGCGCCAATTCTAGCCAACCGCTGACCACTTGGCTCGCGTTTGTCAGCTGACCACCTGTCTTTACGTGGCCGGATTCGATGGCGTCGACGTTAATCGGTGTACTCCGGGCATCCCGGTCCGTTCCAGTGGCTGGGTTCGTGGTTGATGGTGTCCCATTAACGTTTGCTGCCGAGTCATTAGCGACTGCGGCATTCGCTAGTGCGGGGGTCGCAGCCGCTGGGGCAGCCGCATCAGTAGCCGCACTGCCCTCCACACCCGGCTGTGGGGTAGCCACCGTTGCTTCAACGGCAGCCGGAGCATCGGCATGGGCAACCTGGCCAAGCCCGGTATATACAAAGAAACCGGAAGCAATGGCTACCGAAGCAACCCCGATGCTTAATTTCCGCAGTGACCAGCGTGTGTAGTGCTGGTTTGCTTTTTGGTCAATTAAATGTTGATTGTTTTTTCCTACCATATTTATTACCTTTCTGACAAAAAGTAATCTTTACTTCAAAGTACTTTTTGTTTTGCTACGTTCACTATTAGCTTTCAATTGAAAAATAAAAGTTACGAAAATCCGCTAGTCGATTGCGCTATCGAATTAGCGGAATTGTTCTAGCAGTACGCAAAAAGGTACTTCTAAAATATGGTACGAGTCGAATTAATAATATCTAAAATAAACTATCAAGTGATAACTACATTTATCGTTCCCCACGATTATACCGCAAAGCAATTTTAAAATAAAAACTTGTAATTCGATTTTAAACCTGCTATTCGTTAACGGCTAATCAAGCCCCTCCCTAGCGGCATTTTGTAGTCAGGCCTGCTTTTTCTTAGTTATCAAAGGTTCTTAAATTGAAATTGGCCTATGCCAATCAATTATTTTGACGGTCAGCATTCTCCGGCCGCTCCCCAGACGATTCAGGAGGCTTCCCGGCTCCTAAATTTCTATCATTTGATAAGAAAAAATTAAAAATTAGTTTACTCTCACGGCCGAACCACCTATAATCAACGAAAGCGTTATCGAAATGCCATGAATATTCGTAACCGCGGATTAACTCAGATGATATTCGAAAGGTTATGGTGTTTATGGATAAGAAGAAAAAAGAAACACCCATCATTGTCCAATGTGGGATCTATGCAATTATTCTGTTTGTTGCCCAACTTATTTCCAGTTTATTCCCCGCTAGCTTTAGTGCCCCCGCACCGTTAATCGGGATGATCCTCTTATATATTTTACTATCGACCCACGTAATCAAACTCCACCAGGTCGAAAAGCTCGGTGACTTCATGCTCGGGCTGATTGCCTTCCTGTTCGTTCCTTCAGGAATCCAACTCGCCGGAAGTATGCAATTAATGAAGACTGAAGGGGTCAAGGACATTGTCGTCTCGATTATCGCCACCCTGATCCTCTTAATCATTATCTGTTTCATCGGAGCGGCCCTGATCCGGCTCCATGCACGGCTCGCGAAGAGCACGAAGTAAGGGAGGGCTGCACTATGACTAATGTTGTGAATAATCTTGCCTTGCCATTTACCGGAATCTTCATTTCCTTTGTCGGCTACCTTCTTGGGATGCTGCTGTTTAACAAGAGCCACGGTTTCTTCCTGTTTAACCCCCTGCTGGTCGCGATGGTCTTTGGGATTTCCGTCCTCGCCGTCTGGGCGGTAATCGTCCACTCTGATACCGCCACGATCTATCTGAAGTTCTACAAGCCTGGCGGTGACATTATTTTCTGGTTCTTAAACCCGGCAACGATGTCCTTCGCCATCCCCCTCTACCGGCGGAACGACGTTTTTAAGAAGTACTGGTTTGACATTATTGTTACTATCTTTGTCGGTTGTTTTATTGCCATCTTTGCAATCGACCAAGTTACGAAGCTCTTCGGCCTTTCGCACGCCTCGGCAGCCGCAATGCTGCCCCAAGCAGCCACGACCGCGGTGGCGATGCCAATTGCCTCTGAAATCGGTGGGGTGCCAGCCGTTACCGCAATGGCCTGCATCATTAACGCCGTCTTCATCTACGCCCTCGGTGACATTTTGATCAAGGTCCTGCACTTAAATAAACTGCCCAAGGTAAGCAACGGCCTGGGACTTAGTACCGCCGGGCACGCGATTGGTTCTGTCAAGGCCCTCCAGCTCGGTGAAGTCGAAGGTGCTTCCGCCGCGATTGCCGTTGTTTTAGTGGCGATCGCAATGGATATCCTAGTGCCGATTTACGCTCACCTCTTTATGTAAGCTCGTTTAAGAATAGAAGGTGACATGGATGCAGCTAATTTTCAATTTAAAAGTTCAACTCTTCCCAACTGAGCAGCAAGCCCAGTGTTTTCAAGAGTGTACCAGCGAATACCAGCGCCTGTGCGACATCGTCAGCGACTGGTTCTACTATAAGCACCACCTCAAGGCTTCCCGGAAGGAGTTCAACTCCTAAATGTACTACCGGTTACGGGAAATTTCACCGACGATTAACTCCGCGATGATTCAACTGACCTATCTAAGCGTGGCGCGGCAATACCACCAAGCAAACCAGGTCTTCAAACAGAAGGCGTGCACCGAGCCGTTAACCAAGATTTTAAAACGGCCGCTCTCCTTCCAAGACTCACCGCTTGACTACGCTTACCGGTGTACCTACTCGTTTATTAAAAAGAACAGCCTGATTTCAATGAGCGTCCTCAATAAGCGCATTACAATGCCGTTCTCAATTGAGCAAGATCTGGAACTATTAAATGCCATCACCCACTTTGGCAACGGGCAGCTGGTTTCAATCATCGACAAGTGGTTCCTGGTAATCCCAATTACCGTCGATAAGGAAAAGCTCCCCAAGGGCAGTGATTTTCCACCAGCAGCCGACGCAATGCCGTAAATAATCAACGGAATACCGCTTAATATTTCATCTCCCTAAACTTAATTATCTTTCTTTTATTAAGCTTGTGTAGGATTAATGAATATTTATATTTTATATTTATGATGAATAAAGCGCTTCTGAAGCCGATTGAGTGTTAGTTAACAAGTAATCAGAGCATAACTTTGTTCATTATAGGTCTTACAAATTATAAGTTGATAAATAAATGGCGAGTGGTTAGAATGTTCTTATAATACAAAATACTAATTTTGTATTATATTGACACACTTCGTCGACTATGTTTCAAAACTGTTGGCAATCAACTAGGCATCTTTCGTTCATTAACGGTTGGCAAGCGGCCGTTGGTGAAGCTCCCCGTCTAGCTAATTGTTTTAGTCATCCCGGTGCAACAGCCTAAAGAAGGAGGCTATTGACTGGTAATGACAGGTAGTCGTCAACATTTACTTCTGTTCATCCCCTGGGGCCGATAAGTCATTAATTTACACAATGCTACTGATAAGGTAATTGACTATTGGCTGGTCGCATTCCTCACGACCGCCGCTCCAGGCAGTGAACTCGTCCACCGGTTGACGAACTGGTGACAAGCAGTTTGTTTTCGGCTCAGCAGCCTCGCAACTACTAAGCGGCGCCCCTCGCCGCCTGATGGTTGCAGGCGAATCAAGTCTTCTTGGTTATGAGCAGCTAAATCAGCTTGCTAGCAGGAATAAGCAGGCGTGGTTTAGCTATTCATGGCAGGTAACGCTTAATAGTTGTGGTAAGACTAACATACGCTTACCAGCTTCACCGTAATTAATCCGATTTGAGTTTTAATGCTGAGACCGGATGGGCTAAATATTAGCCGTTGTCTAGTTGCCCATTGGAAAACTAGTAAGGCTCTCTAACAGCTAAAAGTACTTCTAAATTTGCGAGCCTTATTTAAAATGCATACTGTCACAACACACATCTATCGTTTCACATAGCTAGTTGAACGAGCCCGCCCTAATTTTCGGGTTCACATTCCCCAGCTAGCTAACGCGGTAAGGGATTTTCTTATTCTGGAGTTAACTTCTCACCTTACCGCATAGTTTGCCCACTGGCCTGACTAGTGTGTCCAATGGTTTCTTCAACAGCGATTTCTCAATAGTTGCAAAAGTTTAAGTTAGGGATGAGGTGTTTACTGTCATCAGTCATCATCCCGCTGTTCATACAAACAAGCCTCCAGAGGCTGGTCTTAGGTTATAATGCCCTCTAAGTATACAGATGAAATAGAAAATTCATCTTGTACTCGGAGGGCTTTTTCTATGGGAAGAAAATCTAAATATTCAGCGAAAGAAAAGCTATTAATTCTTCGTGAAGTATCT
>SKEM01001401.1_pt1 | contig 10615 bp, 10 predicted proteins | sample 4826731 | NCBI WGS metagenome assembly SKEM01 (sample SAMN11008809, study PRJNA524170) | human gut metagenome | biome: Human fecal sample; material: Feces; isolation source: fecal sample from pouch patient p37 | host: Homo sapiens | place: Israel: Tel-Aviv | collected 2015-07-27
CCCAGCCGTAACGCAACAGCCCGGATAGATAACCCCTTAGCTCGTAAAAACATAAGTATTTCACGTTCTTTTATAGTAAGATGTTTATAGCTCATACCGGATACCTCGAATTGTTTGATTTGGCCGTTAAACATATTCTACCCGGTATGGGTTTATTTTTTTACTTTGTATTGCATTTCAATTGTAAATTCGCCGTATAAAAAAGTGACATCTAGTCACAAAACATGATAGAATAAATGATAATACAGTGAGAAAGCTCATTTTATTATCATTTATTCTTGGAGGATAACATATGAAATCAAAAATTGTAGAAAACCAAGATGGGACGATGCGGGCTTTAAGCAATCGCCATGTCCAGATGATTGCAATTGGAGGTACTATTGGAACCGGGCTATTCTTAGGGTCAGGAAGTACAATTAGCAAAACAGGGCCTTCAATAATGTTAGTTTATCTAACGCTAGGTCTGTTCTTTTTCTTTATGATGCGAGCAATTGGGGAAATGTTTTATTCGGATCCCTCACAGCATACTTTTGTTTCATTTATTTCACGGTATTTGGGCCCAACTGTAGGCCATTTTACTGGGTGGACTTACTGGATTGGTTTGGTGTTCGTTTGTATGGCTGAATTAACTGCTACAGCTAATTATGTGCAATATTGGTTTCCAACGATTCCTTCTTGGCTTGTTGAGCTAGTATTCTTAGCAGTATTAACAAGTGTTAACTTGATCGCCGCGAGACTTTTTGGTGAAACTGAATTTTGGTTTGCTATGATTAAAATCATCGCTATTATTGCTATGATTGTAACTGGAATTTTTATGATGACAAGTCATTCAATTACACCCCTTGGTCATGCATCGTTGTCAAACATTTCTCATGATTACACACTATTCCCACACGGTATTTTTAATTTCGTGTCTGCATTTCCCATGGTTTTCTTCGCTTTTCAAGGTATTGAATTCGTTAGTATTACAATTGGTGAGGCTAAATCACCACATGCAGTCATTAAAAAATCGGTTAATGAGACGATTCTTCGAATTTTGTTATTTTACATTGGAGCTTTAATTGTAATTATGGGGATTATTCCGTGGACATCCTTGTCTGCTAACAGTAGCCCCTTTGTCCAAGTATTTAAGCTTGCAGGTTTTCCTGCTGCAGCTGCTACCATTAACTTTGTAGTGTTAACATCTGCAGCATCATCATTGAATAGTTGTATTTTTTCAGCGGGTCGGCATTTTTACCAATTGGCAACTGAAGTTCCAAAAAGTAGCTGGATGAATAAGACTTTTGCCAAGATTTCCAAAAATGGTGTGCCTGCAGCAGCAATTATTTTATCAGCTGCACTTGTTTTAATCACACCGTTGATGAGTTTAACCACTGCAATTAGTTCTGTATTCACTATAGTGACTGGAGTTTCTAGTGATATGTATATAATTGTTTATACATTAGCTATGATTGCACATAGAAAGTATCGTGTCTCAAGTGATTTCTTGCCAAATGGATTTGTTATGCCATGGTATAAAGTAACTAGCCCATTAACTATATTCTTCTTTGGGGTTATCTTTGTAAGTCTATTCTTTATCCCTGAAGATATTATCGGTGCTATTGGAGCCATTGTTTGGACTTTAGTATTCGGTAGTATAGAATATTTTCGTCAGCAGAAAACGGCATCAGCAAACATCGATCAGTATAAATAGGGGTTATGGGGAAAGCCTCCGTATTCTGATTGGTTTTTAGCGATTTCAATCATACGGGGAAGGCTTTCCCTTTTTCAATACCCTCAAGGTATCAATTTACACAAAATATTTTACACTCCCAATTAATATATTCTTTATTTAGTGGTATTCATGGTATACTTTAATCGCTTAAATTAACTGCAAGGGGAGCCATTGTGCTGAGACTAGATTGTGCAAGCAATCTTAACCCTATGTACCTGATCTGGTTAGTACCAGCGGAGGAATGCAGCCAATATTACTGGATAATGATCATTAATATTTCGTCCTGTACTTGAGGTTGAATTCATTTCGAATTCAACCTCTTTTTCGTCTCAAGGAAACCACTCTCAGTTAGCTTAAGCAAAATTTGCTTAGGGAGATGTTGTGTATGAATCGTGCTCAGGAAGAGACGCCAGCTTCTAGCAGCGAGTCTTTGGGCTGGGGACAAACCTTTCTTGTTAGTATTCAACATATTTTTGTATCGAATGTTTGGTTGGATCCAATTTTTGTTGCCTCGTCGGCGGGGCTGTCATTGACCTTATCAACTAATCTGGTAAATGCTATCTTTATTGCCTCTGGATTGGTCACTTTAATTCAAGCTACTAAGTTAGTGAGATTGCCGATTGTTCAGGGACCCTCCGCTGCCTTTGATGCGTTGATGATTAACGCTGGAAAAACGGGGATGCTGCCGGCAGCTAGTGGCTCAATCTTTGTCAGTGCGCTTCTTGTCTTTGGGCTCTCAGTTACCGGGCTTTTAACAAAATTGGTTAAACGCTTAACGCCAGCAATTACTGGGACCATTATCTTCTTGGTTGGGGTGTCACTAGCGAGCTTTACCCTGTCAGAATTTCTGGGTGGTAGTCCGGGCACACTAGGATTTGCATCACCCAAAACGTTGCTGTTATCTGTCATGACCGCCGCAATTGTCGTGCTGTTATCACTTTTCGGGAAAGGGTTCTTTCACAAATTTTCCTTCCTGATCGCACTAGTGGTCGGTGATGTTCTAGCCGGTTTGACTGGCATGATTGACTTATCAGCATTGGGATCCAAACCATTAATTGGGTTGCCTCGTTTACTGCCATACGGAGGATTTTCGTTTAATTGGAGTATTTTTCTCACTTTCTTCGTTGCTTACACGGTTGCCGTTATTGAAGCGTTAGGCGTTTATGAAGCATCGGCATCCGTTCTTAACATTAACTTGGATCAGAAGCGGATTCGAAACGGAATTGCCGGTGAAGCGGCTGGCTCAGCATTGTCGTCACTAATTGGTGGATTCCCCACGACCGCGTTTGCTCAAAATTTAGGGGTGATGAAATTGACCGGCGTGCATTCCCGCAAGCCGATTTTACTAACGGGTGGCCTGCTAATTGTCTTGGGGTTCATTCCTAAATTGGGGGCATTTCTATCCTTAACCCCATCACCAGTGATTGGGGGGATGTTCTTACCGGCCGCTGCTACTCTGATCACAACCGGGTTTGCCATTCTTAAAAAATCTAAAAATAATGATACTAATAACCTAATTATTGGGCTGTCAATTGTTTTGGCAATTGCTGTGCCAACCTACGCTGCCGGCTTCCCCGGAAGCTTAAAAACGTTACTGTCCAATAATATTTTAATTGGAGCAATTTCTGCAGTTGGACTGCACATTTTCTTAATTTCAATTCCGAGTCTTTTTAGAAAGGGCGTTCATGATGACCAAAACATCGACTGAAATTCAAAACGATATTTATCAGTTTATTCAAACTTACGCGACGACGGATGATCAACAACTTAGTGAATCTGACTTTAACCAGGTTGCTTTGGATTTGTTTGATTACCAATTCAAGAATAATCTTCCTTACAAACGGTATGCTCAAAGTCAACGAAAAAGCCCCTTGATCGTTAACAACTGGCAGAGCATTCCACTGATGCCGATTCAGGGGTACAAACAGCTGACGTTGTCGACAATGCCGGTGCAAAAAGATGAGCCCGTCTTTATGTCTAGCGGGACAACAGACCCAAATCATCGAAGTCACAATTATCATCCATCGTTTAAAGTTTGGGATGCTTCCATGAAGTATCCCTTCAAGCAATTTGTGCTACCGGATCGGGATAAGATGACGATTCTTGGACTATTTCCTGGTGAAAAAACAAATTCGAATTCATCGCTGTCTCGTTATGTGACCAAGGCAATTGACTTCTTCGGTGATGATAAGAGCGGTATTTTTATTGACGAAAATGGCATGGATTACCAAGGAATTGTTGGGGCATTAAAAGATGCAGAACGCCAGGGCCGTCCAGTAATGTTACTAGGGGCCAGTTTCTCGTACGTTCATTTATTGGATTATTTGAATGAACAAAAACTGACATTCAAACTGCCAGGTGATAGTCGGTTATTTGACACAGGTGGATTTAAAGGTCAGTCGCGAAGTGTAGATGCTCAGGACCTCTTTGATGCCATTAAAAACACGTTCAATATCGATCGTGATCACTACATTAATATGTACGGCATGACGGAAATTAGCTCGCAATGCTACGACCAAAACCTTGTGCGCTTATACCACCATTTGCCACTGGATTATACAAAGGCAGCCCCTGCCTGGGTTCGGGTTCGCATTTTAAGTACGGATACGTTGCAGCCCGTGGAAAGTGGTCATGCCGGCTTAATCGCATACTATGATTTGGCCAACTGGAATTCTTGCGTTGCCATTTTGACAGAGGATATGGGCATTCAGGATGAAAATGGTTTCAAAGTCTTGGGCCGAGTCCAGGGAGCTGAAGCAAAGGGCTGCTCAATTGCGGTGGATCAGCTTTTGCATGCTAACCAGATGTAAGGAGGTACCAAATTGAAGCGTGCAGTAATGGGGACAATTAAGGTGATCCCAGTGGACATTTTTAAGATGCCCCGCGGGATTACATTGACCAACTTCGGCTACCAGACGATTACCATTGGTCAATTAGACTATAGTTTGCGTTTCCCGATTGTGACACCAGATGCCATTGTCGAGATTAATGATCGATTGCGTCACAACCAGGCGGCCTACTTGAGTCATTTAACAGTCGCAGAGATTATCAGCAAAATTGATCAGGCAGTCAATTTATGGACGCATCCGGATTATCCACAACGCCGGTTGGCAATGAAATTATTACCACAAATTACGGGTTACAACGCGGAAACGGTTGAGCTTGAAATCAAACGGTTTATTCGGGTATTCCGGAAAAAGGAATTGATGCGTTTCGTCGACAGTGAACTTGACCAGCCAGAAATTCTTGACGACTTTCATCCACAAAAAAGTGGGAGTATGACCAAGGCGTTTGGTCCTGAGACGACGTTTCACGTTTTCTCAGGCAATATTCCGGGCTTACAAATTTGGTCGCTGATTATGGCGACGATTGTAAAGTCAGCTAGTCTTGGCAAAACGTCGATGAGTGAGCCGCTATTTCCGGTTCTGTTTGCCCAAAGCTTAGCGGAAGTCAGCCCGGAACTGGCCGATTGTCTGGCAATCCTGCCGTGGAAGGGTGGCACAATGAATTTGGAAGAAGCTGCCACATCCGCGACGGATGCAGCCATCGTGTACGGATCTGATAAGGCTGTGGATGCCATTAAAGAATTGGTTCCAAAATCCAAAATATTCTTGCATTACGGTTACAAGATTAGCTTTTCAATGATTGGCCGCGAAGCATTAACACCGGAATATTATTTGCAAACAGTCAAACAAGCGATTGAGGATGTTGCGGTTTATGACCAGCAAAGCTGTTTGTCGGCGCAAACGATTTTTGTTGAAAAGGGCGGCTCAACATCACCGCTGAACGTTGCCAAATTACTTGCTTCTGAACTTGCGAATTATCAATTAAAGCGGCCACGGGCAGAGTTAACAAACGAACAAGCGGCTGCTGTCGTTCGATTGCGTAATGACTATCAATTAAAGGCGTTGAATGATTCTGATGTGCAGGTATTTGCAAGTGACGGGAATACCGATTGGACGGTTGTTTATCACGCGCATCCTGGATTCGTTAATTCGCCATTAAATCGGACAATTCACGTTTATGCAATTGATGAGCTTGAACAAGTTCCCGAATATCTGCAGCCGTTCAAGCAATATCTGCAAAGTTGTGGCCTGGCTGTGAAGCCAACCCGGCTTTTCTCGTTGGCTAATCAACTTGGACGGGCCGGGATTGATCGGATTAGCGCGTTAGGTGAGATGACCCGGGCAAAACCAGGCTGGCATCATGACGGCCACTTTAATTTACTGGATCTACTGCGATTCATCGATGTTGAGCAAAATACCGAGCGGGCTGCTGAGAAATTTGACCCGGACGTTGAGTGAGGAGGATAAGTATGTTACTGAAAAATCAGGTCGCACTGGTAACGGGCAGTAGTCGCGGAATTGGGGCAACGATTGCGAAGCAGTTTGCCAAAGAAGGCGCAATTGTCGCGGTCAACTTTGTGAAGCATCAAGAACGGGCTGATCAAGTTGTTCGGAAAATCCTTGAGGGTGGCGGGCAAGCATGTGCCATTAAGGCCGACGTTCGTGATCCTGTGGCAGTTCAGGAAATGATTCGAAAAATCAAAGATAATTTCAATGGCTTGGATATTGTCGTGAATAATGCATTAAATCACTACACGTTTAATCCCAAGACGCGAAAAACCGATCAGTCAATTACGTGGCAAGACTATCAAGATCAGTTGGACGGTAATGTTCACGGCAGCTTCAATGTTTGCCATGAGGCCTTACCAATTATGAAGTCGCAGAACAAGGGACGAATTATTAATATGGCCAGTAATCTGGTTGAATTTCCACTGATCCCTTATCATGACTATATAACGGCAAAAACCGCCCTGATCGGTTATACTCGATCATTGGCGGCTGAAGTTGGTGCGTTTGGAATTCAAGTAAATGCGATTGCCCCTGGGCTCACTTATCCAACTGATTCCAGTGTTGAAACCCAGAATGACGTCCGAGAGTCAATTATTAATATGACGCCAACTAAGCGCCTGACTGTTCCGGAAGATGTTGCGGGAAGCGCGGTGTTCTTGGCTTCACGACTGGCGAATAATGTAACCGGGCAGTGCCTTTATGTGGATGGGGGATTAGTGATGCATTAGTGGAGAGAGTCATTTATTGGGATGCTAATCAATCCTACAAATCAGTATTTAATCGTCGTTGCCGAGTTGCTTTCCAGATTAAATAGAATAGGCCCCAGAGTGCAATAAACAGCGCGACCAGTGACCAGTACAAATCCCAGCCAATTAAGATTGACTCCCTGGACCCAGCTTCAGAAACTTCCGTTGAATTTAAAGGTGGCTCTAACAACTTGGAGTAGCTCAACAAATCCGATAGAAACGGCTGCGATGACAGAGACGGTTGTGACAATAATGTTATAGTACAATTTTTTGATGTAAGCTGATTTCCAACTTTGGGGGTACACGTCACAAAGCGCTCCTAATCGTAAAATTACCACAGACCATCGTCGTTGTCAGAAAAGGTCTCTTTAGCGTAATCATGCCCGACCTCAATACTGTTCTTCAGGCCCTGCTTAAACTCACGGGCCCACTGCGGCGTAACAACCCCCTGGGTAACTAAAAATTTATTCAGCTTGTTCAAAGCCGCCCGTAGTCGCTTAATCTCATCATCGCTACATCCCTTAAAGTAAAGCTCCCCAATGTCCGTTGCGATCCAGCCAAATAGGGTCGCCTTTCGTGGTGTTAAATAACCGATCAGGTAGAAGGTCAACTCATCGTGGTATCGTTTCACCGTTTTTTCCGAGAGTTTCCCGTTCTTCTTTAGGTCCTCAATGAAAGCGGCAATCAATTGGTTATTGATCCTCGCCAACTTTCCGTCGGTAATATTTGACCCGTCGGCTTTTTTCAATTGCTGAACAACTAGCGGGAGGTCTACCTTAACTGATGGCGCCGGTTCTTCCTCTTTTTGATGGGCGCCAGGGTAGTACTCCCGGTCTAGGATCGCCGCCATTTTAGCCCCAAAATTTAGGTGGTTTTCGTACACTTGCCGGTAAGCTTGCGCCAACCGCTTGAGCCGGAAATTAAGATCATCCTGATCGTAAAAATAAAAGGTAAAATTATCCGGTACCCATTGGCCCGACCAGTTCAACTCCGAACGGTGGGCAGTGACCCCATCCCGTTTGACTAAGCTTGCGATTTCGCCTAATCGATCAACTCCACCAACATCTTCAAGGATCCCAAAACCAGCTCCATCAATTACCCGTGGTAAGTTATTACCGTCTTCTTGCCCCGACTCATCAATGTCAGTAACCGTTAAATTAACTTGCCAGCTATCCCCGGAATCATAGTAAAACGATAACTGTTCGTGCAACTTCAAGTCCATGACCTTTGATCCCCTGGTATCGTGATAGGTCAGACGGTGACCCTTACGGCTAAACCCCTCTGGCGAATCAGGATCAAGTTCCCAAACCCTTGTCCAAGTATCAGTTGTTTCCCGAAAGGAGAATAGATGGGCATCCTTCATCTCAAACATAATTTCCAGAAAGTAGCCCAAGGTTTGTAAGGTGACCGTGTGAGTAATCTTAAAATCCCGCCACGTCTTTGGTTGATCAAAGTCGGCTAATTCCGCATGAATGGTGTAAACTTTGCGAGCCATGCAAGCACTTCCTTTCGGTCTTGTTTTAAATTTATCCTATATCTTTTTAAGTGTACCATTAGAACCTATTTTTTAGGCAAAATCCGAAATCCCTCTCTTTAAAATTAGTACCACTAGGTAAACCGATGATTGTTCTACATATAGGATAAAATATCATAAAATTGGTCTTGTATATAGAACAAAATTAGATCATAATGGTCTTTCATACAGATTACCGACAAGTACTTGGTAGACGACATCGGCGTGTTGCCTGGTCACGGATGGATCCCGACCGCCGTAGCAAAGGACACAAAGGAAGTTACCGAGTACAACTGCCTTTTAAAGGAAGCACAAGCCCTTATCCCGGACATGATCAAGACCCGAGAGGCAATTATGCCAGAGGCCGACCAGGCGCTAAAGGCCATCGCTAACTTACCTAAAGAACAGTATGATCGCCGGTTGGGTGACCGATTGGTTAAACTAACCAGTTACATGAATTCAGCGGATGAGCAGTTTAAGGCCATTCAAGGTATCACCAACCAGCCAAAGAAGCGTTCATCCTGGTGGAAGGTGGGAGCTAAGCGATGATCGCCACCGCCAAAGAGGCCCATCAAGTCATCAACGAATACCGACGAGTGGTGGCCAGCATCAAGCAAGAGCAAGACAGTTTGAACCGCTTAAAGTGGAGTACAACGAACTGGAGCCCCTAGCCCGACAGATTAACCAGGCGTGGACCACCATCCCCTTTACCGACCGACAGGAAGCAAAGAGGCTAATCGAAGAATATTAAGGACAGCAGATAGTAAAAGACCGCCACCCAACAAAGGTGACGGCCTTTTTATTTTGGCCCACTCAATGGAGCTATTATAGCATTGCTAGGCAACCGACCGGCCTTTTCTGATTGATATAATGAAGGACGTGGTGACGGATGCTGGGGATGAGTCCATAATTGGACGCATCACACCAACGACTGTTAAACATATTAAGAAATGCTAAGGTTAAAAGCTATAGTGGCGCCGATAACTTAGCATCCACCTCACCCGCTAGGTACTTCCAACGTGGCAACACTTAGCTAAGAACCTGACATTTAACGAGGCTGACTAAGAATTAGGAGGAGCTGTAAACATGAAAGTGAAAGAATTTTATGCTGCTTCAAATTATGCACCCGTTTCTTATCAACGTATCGCCCTTTACTACAGTATTTTACAGGATGAGCCATTACCGGCTAAACGGCCCGATTGGGAGTGCTTGCTTACCCTGTATCATGAGTACACCGCCACATTTAATCGGCTTAACAAAGAGGAGCAGACTATCATCAAGCGTCAGTTCATCAATAAGGAACGGGTTAATAACGTTATGAACGATATGGGCTTGAAGCCAAGTGCTTACCGAAGACGTCAATTAAGCGCCCGTCAAAAATTAGCAGCCGGTCTCAATACATCCCCTTGCTTTCAGAGTCTGGAAATAACCTTCACCGCCTAAGTACTACAAATACCTACATAATCGCAGGAAATTGCCCAACTGTTTGTTGAGAGTAAAAGCCAATACGGACGGGCCTTGTCACCTGTTGAGTGGTAAACAAAGCCGAACAATTAGGGAGCTTTTGACGTAGCGGGCAAGAACGTTTGCACCTGGAAGTGCAAACATAATGGGCGTACCTAAAAGTACACCCAAACCACCTGGAGAGCATCTCGGCCGTCATAACTCAGTATTGATTTTTAACCGCCGACACCGACCAGACCCTAACCAATCCATCATCGGATCGGTTGCCACTAGGAAGCCGGGCGCAGGGGATGCACCACACTACCAAGTAGCAGGCAAATAAAAGAGGGTGACTAATTAACACCCCCGCCCCCCCATAATTTATAACAGCAGAGCACACATTGCCATCCACTCATACACCGACCGTGTTTTTCAAATTCCAACGAGGGGGCCAGACCGTTCACAGCATTAACGACATATATTGTCGCTAAAGTGGAGAGCGTGGCAAATAGTCCCGGATTAGGACGCCCAACAGCTCCCTAGCCCCATCAAGTGATCGCCTGGTGGCGGATGCTGGTTAGAAATTAGCCTAAGAGCCAAACACGGACCCTTATTTCGGCTCTACACTAAATCTTGTTGATGGATTACCATAGTGGTGATTCGTTGATAGGTTTTTTTGGTTTTGAGGGACGAATTTACAATTGAAGTGCAACAAGCTAAGAAGAAAATAAAAAAGAACTCATAGCCTGAGTCCTGTAAAATGAAGTCACCACAACAAACATCTAAAGGAGATCTTAGGCTATGAGTTCGTACAACCATCTTACCTTAAAAGACCGAGAATGCA
>SKEM01001416.1_pt1 | contig 10469 bp, 13 predicted proteins | sample 4826731 | NCBI WGS metagenome assembly SKEM01 (sample SAMN11008809, study PRJNA524170) | human gut metagenome | biome: Human fecal sample; material: Feces; isolation source: fecal sample from pouch patient p37 | host: Homo sapiens | place: Israel: Tel-Aviv | collected 2015-07-27
TGGCTGGTCTCGGCAGGCGGGGTGGGGGCGATGGTAGTTGTCGTGGGTGTTGACCACGGCGATCGCCTTGCGGCGTTGGGTCTGTGAGGTGAGCTCGCGGGTGTAGAGGCACTCTTCGGCCATGATCCGGTTGTTGCGCTCGGCCTTGCCGTTGTGGTGCGGCGTGTAGGGCCGGATCCGCTGGTGACGGCTGGCCAGCCCCTCCACGGTGCGGGTGAAGGCCCCGGCCCGGTAGCTGGCGCTGTTGTCGGTATGGCTGGCTTTAAACAAAACCGTATTCCGGCGTGTTGTTGGGTGGAGAGTGATGCGGTCGCGATATAGAACGGGTGCATGCTGGTTGACGTAACACCGGAAGAGCGTGATGTCCTGCTGAACTGGAAGAAGCACAACGACACGCTGATCCTTGTCAGACTGAAAGCCGAAGCGATTCTCTATGTCAAGCCCCGGGTTTTGTGGAGGCTCGTTTATCTGGTTGTGGTGGTCTGGGGTAGGGGTCGGTCGACGACCTCAAGGGCTGTGGCCTCGGCTCCGGTTGCGGTGTGGTGGGTGTGCTCGTGCTCGACGGGGGTGAGCATCCCGATCGCGGAGTGAGGCCGCACGGTGTTGTACCAGTGGACCCACTCGGCGGTCGCCAGCTCGACGTCGTCGATGGACGTCCAGGGCCCCTTGTTCCGGATGAGCTCGGCCTTGTACAACGAGTTCAGCGCCTCAGCCAGAGCGCCTGCGTAGGAGTCGCCCTCGGGGCCCCACCGACGCCACGGCCTGGCAGTCGGCGAGCGACTGTCTGTAGCGGATGGATCGGTAGTGGGCGGATTCAAGCGGTGGTCGCAACACGTGTGTGTTGGAGGGAGTGTAGGTGATGGTTGAAGACCTCGTTGGGGTTCTTCCATCCCAGGATCTTTCGGGGCCTGTCATTCAGGGTGTGGGCGACGGCCTGGAGGTCCTGGGCGCTCCATCGTGATAGGTCCGTGCCCTTGGGGAAGTACTGGCGCAGGAGTCCGTTGGTGTTCTCGTTGCTGGGACGCTGCCACGGGCTGTGGGGGTCGGCGAAGTAGATCTTGGTGCCGGTGGCGGCGGTGAGGGCGGCGTGGGCGGCCATCTGCCCTCCCCGGTCCCAGGTGATGGTCTTGCGCATTTCCAGTGGTAGGTGGCTGAGTGCCTCCTCCAGGGCCGTGGCGACCGCGTCGGCGCTGTAGCCGGAGGGGCGGGACCTCACCCGCCCGGGCTCCTGATGGAGGTCCTCGCGCTCGGTACGCGGCAGGTGGACGAGGATCGTCATGCGGCTGACGCGCTCGACCAGCGTCGCGACGGCGGACCGGCCCGTGCCGATGATCAGGTCTCCCTCCCAGTGCCCGACGACGCTGCGGTCCGAGGCCTCCTGGGGACGCTGAGCGATGAGAGTGTCGGCAGTGACGTGCCCCTGGGGCTTGCTGCGTCGTCGCTGGCGAGGCTTGCGAAGCGCCCGCCCCGTGCGCAGGCACGCGGTCATCTCGCGCTCCAGAGCACCGCGTCCCTGGATGAACAGCGCCTGGTAGATCGCCTCGTGACTGATCCGCATCGACTCATCAGAGGGAAAGTCGACCTTGAGGCGGTTGCTGATCTGCTCCGGGCTCCACCCCCTGGACCACGGGCGGTCGGCCCTGCGCGGCTTGCCCCGCCCCTTCCAGCCCGGTACCTCCGGACCGCGCACGGCCTGCCCGTGCGCGTCGGTCACCCTGCCGGCCAGGGCGTCAACGACGTACTGGCCAAGACGCGGGTTGGAGGCCAGCTTCGTCTCCCTTGGGGCGCCTGGCGGCCTGCTCGGCCTTCCACTGGGCCACGCTGGCCCCGTACACCACCGCCCCGCCGCGGGTAGCGGCGTTCCGACGCAGCTCACGACTCACCGTCGCCGCGCTGCGGCCGATCGCACGAGCGATGCTGCGCACGCCCTCGCCCTTGGCGTGAAGGACGGCGATCTCCTCTCGCTCGTCAAGGCTCAGGTATCGGCCGGCGGGCTCAGCCAACGACATCGGTGCCATCCCGCCACCTTGGCGGAACCATCGGGCCCCCACGGCCGCCGACACGCCGACGGCCTGCGCAGCCTGCTCACTGGAGAACCCCTCAGCCACCAGGCGCCAGAAGTCGCGGCACGCGACCCTGGACACCGGCGGTCGCCCCGGAGAACGCATCACCTCACCAACCGCACGATCCGCCCGCCACTGCCGACGCCGACCCTGATCCTCAACCACCGACAACCCCTCCGATCCTCGCAGTGTTGCGACCACCCCTTGAATCCGCCCTGCACCCCACGGTCGGAGTGGGGGACGAGGCCAGCAAGATCAGCGCCGTCCTTGTGGCGCTGCCAGACACCCATATGTTCAGGGCGTCCAGGGCGAGGTCGGTGCGCACGGGCTGGCGGGTGGTCTGCCAGCCCACGATCCGACGCGAGTTCACGTCCGTGACAAAGGCGACGTACACCCACCCCGAGAAGGTACGCACGTAGGAGGGGGTACCTCCCGCTGGCGGGGGAATGTCGGCGACCCACAGCTCATTGGGCTGGAATGCCGAGAAGTGGCGGTCCACCAGGTCCGCGGGGCACTGCTCACGCGGTGCGGAGCGCGTCGTGTGAGGCGTCTTGGCCCGCCGGGTGCCCCGCAGTCCCAGGCTGCGCATGAGGCGCTCGACCGTACAGCGGGCCACGTGTCCCTACCCGTGGCGCCGGGCGACCAGAGGCCGGTTGAGGACCACGTGCATCTTGCGGGCGCCGAGGGCCGAGTAGTTCTCAGCATGCACGGCACGGATCTCGTCCTTGAGGACCTCGTCGCGCCTGGCGCGTGGTGAGGGCGGGCGGGTCCTTGCCGCGTCGACGGTGGAGGGGGCGATCTTGATGCCGGCGCTTGCCAGCGTGGCGCAGATCGGCCAGGCCCCGAACTCGTCCTTCTTGGACTCCCCGTAGCGGCAGATCAGCGGGACGGGCGGCCTGGCTCCGCCGCGAAAATAGCCGAGGCGCGCATCGGATCGCGTTGGACCGCCGAAGCTCGCGGACCTCCAACGCCGGCTCCTTGATCCTCTCCGCCTCTGCCGTGGTGGTGCCGGGGCGTGTGCCCTGGTCCACCTCGGCCTGCCGCACCCAGGTGCGCAGAGCCTCCGGGTGAATGCCCAGCTCATCGGCGATCCGCTTGATCGCGCCCTTCGACCTGGCCGGGTCCGCCAGAGCCTCCAGCGTCATCCTCGTCGCCCGCTCGCGAAGCTCGATCGGGTACTTCCTTGAGTCCCATGCGCAGTGATCCTTCCTGTCATCACCGCCTCCATCAAACCCGGGGCGCAACAAACAGCCGGTGTCCTTCGGCCAGGACCGCATCGTTGGCGGTGTGCCACGCCACACCCAGCCCCTCGGCGACACGAGCCATGGACAGGTGGCCAACCACGATCCCAACCAGAGCCCAGGCCAGCCCGCCCCGGGAGATCCTCGCCCGCGGCTCAGCCGCCGCGGTGGTGTCCTGACGCCACACATGCGAGCACTCCGCGCACCGGTACCGACGCACCGTCACCAGCAGGGTGGTGGGACGCCACCCGAACGGCGCGTGCGCGAGCCGACGGACGACAGTGTCCCTGGCCACGCCCTGACAACCACACCGACGACACCAGTCGCCGGGTTCCACGACCCGACACTTCAAAACGGCGCGGTCTCGGTTGAGCAGCTGGCCGGTCACCTCCAGGCCGAGCTCGTCCAGCCGGGTGAAGGTAGTCAGGTCAGGGCAGGCGAAGGTAGTAGCGTCAGCCACGTCGAGGTCTTTCGGATGGGCGGTGTGAGAACTCCCATCATCGGAAGACCTCGACCCTCATCCAGCCAGCGACGCACGGACGACCTCTACACCCTCAACTGCGAAGAGCCGAAGAACCACATCGGCAACATCCAGCACGGCACCCCAGAACAAACATACACCGCATTCACCAACTACATCACCAGCCGCACCTTCGACTACAACTTCGAACACCTACCAACAACCCACCCAAACAACGATCTTGTTTAAAGCCAGCCATAGCACCCAAATTCGTTCATTTTCCAGCACCTTCCAAGGTTATGATCTGGTCAGCAGCCTCAGCAAGCGTAGAGCGATGCGTACTTAGAATTATTGTCATCTGCGAGGAAAACTTCTTGAGAACAGAAATCAGCCTGACCTCATTCGCAGAGTCCACCTGAGCCGTCGGTTCATCGAGGATCAGAATTCGGGGGCGCCGCAGTAGCGCCCTTGCAATCGCAATCCGCTGTCGCTCCCCTCCGGACAGGCTTACACCGTGGTCGTCGACGTGAGAGTCAAGTCCGTTGGGCAGACGGCTGATTGTCCTCCCCAATCCGAGGAGTGAAACCATCTCCGTCAAATGATCTTCGTTTGGAATATAGTGATGGACGCCATAAGTGAGATTCTCGCGAATGGTACCCCAAAAGATCGGAGCTTCTTGCTGCACGAATGCCGTAAGGCTGCTCGCTTCTGCGAGAGAGCGAGGATTGAGCAGTGCACCGTCTACACGCACCTCTCCTGCTTCCGGATCCTCAAGTCCACAAAGAATGTGTAGGAGAGTCGTCTTCCCACTTCCTGACGGCCCTCGTATCGCCGTGATTCCGCCCGGCGCAGCCTCCATGGAAAAATCCTTAAGGACAGGATGTTCCGATCCTGGGTATCTGAAACTGATATTCTGCACAGCAACTTTTACTGGCAATGCCGAGGTGAAGGCTGGGTTCGATACAGAATCGTCTTCGACAGCATCTGTCACTGCGGGCTCCTCGAGAACCTCGTTGATACGATGAAGAGCTCCCAGTCCTCGATGAATGGTGGTCATGGCTTGAAATCCGACGATCACGGGCGGGATGAGGGCGCCGAAGTACAAGACGAAGGAGACAAACTCTGCGAGGCCCAGCGCGCCGGATGCAACCCGAACACCTCCAAGGCCGAACACGACAAGAAAGGCAAGGTTTGCCCCGAAAAGCAGGACAGGCGTAGTCATCGCGTCCCAGGTTGCAGCGCGCAGTCCAGATCGCCATGCCCGCACGGCTCTCGCGACAAGACGATCTCTCTCTTTAGACCGCATACCGGAGGTGATCACCGTGATAAAGCCGCCGAGGACCCTATCAAGATCTGCTGACAGCTCCCCCACGTAGTGGTTGACTTCTTCAGTCTCTTTTGTAATCCTTGACAGGAACGTCCAGGATACAATCCCGGCGACCACGAAGATAGCAAGGCTTGCGGCAAACAGCACCGGATCAATTATGACCATCAGCACGATCGCCCCGAGGAACGTGAGAACTGCTCCTACAGCGTCAATCGTACCATCGCTAAAAATTGATCGGAGACTGTTGACGTCGTTGCCGGTCCGTGCGACAAGATCCCCGCGGCGAAATCTCCGATAGCTCGAAAGCCTCCAGAACAAAATGCTTCCTACAAGCCTCTTCCGCGCATCCAGTACTACATGCTCGCCGACCCGTAGAAGCACCCACGATTGCACACCGGAGACAATTACGTCTAATAGGAGCAAGACGCTTAGAATGCATAACGGAACTGTGAATCCGCTATCCTGCAAGGCGGCGTTGATGATCTGCATCATCGCGATTGGCTGCGCCACAGAGATGCTAGCGCCGACAACAGAAAGTGTGACCCCAGCGAAAACATTCAACCGATACGGTTTCAGGAAAAACCATAGTTCACGAGCGCGCGCCTGGGGTCCCAAGTCAGGGAGCCGGCTATCGGTTCGTGTTTCCACGGTAATTTTCTCCTCCTAGATGGGCGGTCAGGTCTTATCCTGGTCATGCGAAATAGTAACAACCGTGTTATACAGGAGATGCGCTAACAAACTTGGGATAATTCCATACGTCATAAAGAGCGAACCAAGAAGCATTCCTACACAAATAAGTTCTCCGTAGCGGAACCGTGCAGGCTCACATAACTGCGCTGAATGGCTCAGGGACCACGCGATGGCGCTCAGTACAACTGCGAGTATCGCCGCCAAGGACAAGGGCATGACGTGTTCCAACCCATTCCGAATGAGAGATATAGCAAAGAACCGGAATACCACTTCTTCTGTGGTCGCACTTACCACCGCACTTAAGAACGCGCGTGTGCCCGACAGTGCCGTTGCAGACTGAAAGGAACGTGGTGGGCTATCGATCAATCGACACGAGTCTCGTCTCGCCAAGAACGTGTAATAGCCCGCAGACATTGCAAGCCATGACGAGCCTGAGCAGAACCCAAGAGTAATCAACAATAGTAGTTGACTAAAACTACTAAACGCGAGAGGATCGGCATTGTCTGCTCGTTGCAAGGCTGTCGCTGACGCGACGCTTACCAAAACTACGACTCCATACAGCAGAGCAACCGTTGCATTTGTGATGTGACATACGATCCTAAATTGTTGCAATTTCACATTGTTCTGGTAGCTGCCAGCGATAATGCCAGGCAATTCGATAATGCCAGAGAGTAGCGCCACTACGGTGACGATAGATGCCAGTGCCAGTGAAAAAAAGAGATCCAGGTGGGCGTCACTGATAATTAAGAAGACTATTCCGACTCCGATCGCTAGTACAGAGGACAGGACAGCTCCGGCACCCGCAATATCCCAGCTACCGGACGAACGCCGACGTCCATCTGGCTGTCGTCGGGAAACTTCCATCCTCCGGTCAACACTCTGAACGTGACCGTCTTGGAGAGTTATCTCATGCCAGATACTTACGGGTCCAGCACTTTCACGGATCCGGAATGTGCCGGCACCTTGTGCGGTATTTGAAAGTTGATCACGCACGATCGCGGTCGAATCGTACCCAAGGGCCTTAAGGGTCGTGAGGATTGGATCATTAGGCGTCTGTATTTGGGATGGAGCAGTTGTGCTGCTGCTATAAAAAGTCATCTTCCCTGCCGGGCCAACGCCAACTAGGACTGACTCTTCCGTCGTGGTTGGAGCAATCAGCCGATTCCACCACTCCGCCAAGATTCCCTGCGAATTGAGAAGCTGCTTGACTACCTCAGCCTCCTTTTGCTCAAACTTGGCCGTTTCCTCGATGGCCTCCTCATCTCGTGATGTGGTGACGTATTCTCTCCAAGAATTGGTGTCTTCACCACGGAGAAGGGTTGCTATGGTCTTTGCTCGACTAATAGCCACTTCCTTCGGTGGTAGTGTGAAGCCTCTGGTGACGGGGTGCCCCGAACCGCGCCATAGTCGATAGCATGCTAAGGCGAGCAACCCGAGAATTACGGTGGTGAAGATCTGAAGCGAGATATTCATCATCTCATGTATGCGGGGGTTGGCTCGACAGACCGCGAGACATGGGTCATACAATGACAGCCGTATACTCTTTCTACTGCTAATTGGAGGTTCTCGGGCGATCCAATTTCCTCGACACTGTTGAGCCGGATGTCCCCCAATATACTTACCTCCTCCAACTGGCACGGAGTGACCCGTCCATCGCTGAGGATATACCAGGAAAGGTAGCCAGGGACAAGGAATTCCGCGTCGAAACCAGTTTGTGGAACCAATTCCTCAGTCGATTCACACCCTGACCACGGAAGCACTTCGAGTCGACTGTTTGAGTGAATGAAGGCGTCGATCTGCTCCTCAACTTCTTGTTTTTGGTCAAGACTTAAGATAAATTCACCTCGACCGTCTGCCCTTCCTATCGACTGGACCTGCCCGACCCGCAGCATCCTCACTCCGGTTTGATCGAGAAGTTGTGCTACCTCTTGAACCTGAGAATAGTTGCGTGGCGTCGCTGTCATAGCAACGTCAACATCGACGCCATTGTTCACGAAACGCTCGATCGTTCGAATAGATTTACTGAAGGCGTTTCTGCCTCCCCGAATTTCGTCGTGTGTGCGGGGCAGTCCATCAACGCTTATCTGGATGTCGACATTGCCCAAGTGTGCAACTAGGCCAATCATTTTATCCGACCAGGCGTAACCATTAGTGAAGACTTCAACCGAAGACATATAGCCGGACGCCGCGCATAGAACGTTTTGAAAGTCGCGCAGTAGCGTTGGTTCGCCACCTGTCAGCGTCACGTTCAAAGTTCCCCGCACGGCAAGTTTTTTGATGACTCCTATCCAGTCATTTGCTGTCAGTTCCTTATCTCTGTGAGTACCGGAAGCAGCGTAACAAAATGGACATTTCAAATTGCACCCATTTGTTAGTTGCAATGCAACCGATACTGGAATAAAAACATCCCCAGATCCGGAAATCCGTACTTCGGAGTTAATCGCACCTTCGAGCCATTCGGCGGTTAAAGGGTGTGCTGCCAGTAGGTTCGCCAGGGCTTCTCTCACAGTTTCCCTAGGCTCGCCGTCAATGAATGCTCTAAGATTTACGACGTCGTCGAGGGTCCGTCCTTTAGAAAATTGTAGCAGGAGCTCCGTGGCGAGGCCGGACAACCGAACATAGTAGAGGCTCTGTTTGTCAATCAACAGGGTCCCATCGGGCTGCTCGTGAAGAGCCCACCGGCTCCCGTAATCATTCCCCGGCCGGATTATGTCTGGACTATGCATGGAAATCTCCTTCCCTCGACTCGTTACCGCTTTTGCCAGTAAATGTTCTGACGATCAGTTCGGAGGCCGCATCGTTCACGGCCTCCGAACTGATGTCGGTCACGCAGCCAGCAGAATGGGATTCGGCTTACCACACGACCGCAATGCAACGCGATTCTTGTAGCGCCAGCATGCGACACAACCGGCTGCACGGATAAGCGGCGAGCCGACGGTTGAGCCGGACTTTTCGAGTGTGCTCGACAACTTCTTCATTGTCTTCACCTCCCTTCGAATCGCACTCGAGATCGTGATACGAAACGTGATGAGTGTAACGCAAATCACACCGACTTTCAAGGAGTCGACGAGACTCATCACAGGTGCCCGCGAAAGAGGCTCGGCGCTTCATCTAGTTGTACTGATCGGGGAGGTTAGTCAACCTCGTGATCGGTGGGAAGGCGTCGGTGGCGGTGTGGGGACGGTGGTGATTGTAGAAGTGGGTCCACGCGGGCAAGGCGGCGCGACGCTCGGCCTCGGAGCGGTAGTGGGGCTCTTCCCAGATGAGGGTGTAGCACACGTCGCGCGGCGGGCCGGCGTACTTGAGGCCGGATTGAGGTCGAGGTCTGCCGAGGATGAGAGCTCCTACACACTCAGCCCGAAAGACCTCGACGTGCACGACGCTGCCGTGGGCGGGTGCGCTGATGCGTTCGCCGGCCCCGACCTGACTGCCTTCTGCCGCCTGGACGAGCTCGGCCTCGTTGTCACCGGGCAGCGACTCGAGCCGGATCGTGCCGTATTGGCCTGCCAGGTGGTCGAGCCCGACCAGTGGTGCCGGCGCTGCGGCTGCGAAGGCAGACCACGTGACACCGGGGTCCGACGGCGTGCCCACGAACCACTGGGCTGGCGGCCCACGACGCTGGAGGTCCTCGTGCGCCGTTACCGCTGCAGCGGCTGCGGGTGTGTGTGGCGCCAGGACACCACCGCCGCGGCCGAGCCCCGGGCCAAGTTGTCTCGGCGCGCTCTGCGGTGGGCGCTGGAAGGGATCGTGGTCCAGCACCTGAGCGTGGCTCGGGTCGCCGAGGGGCTCGCGGTGGCCTGGGACAGTGCCAACGACGCCGTTGTGGCCGAGGGCAAGCGGGTGCTGATCGACGAGGAGCACCGCTTCGAGGGGGTGAAGGTCGTCGGGGTCGATGATTCCCCCGCACGCTGCGCTCTCAAGCGGGAGGTGCCCCCTCTGTGTGGAGGCACACCCGTGGCGGCGACAGGTACGTCACCGTGATCATCGACCTCACCCCAGTGCGAGATGGCACCGGCCCGGCACGGCTGCTGGACATGGTCGAAGGACGCTCCAAGCAGGCGTTCAAGACCTGGCTGGCCGACCGCCCGTCCCCAGGCCTGGCGCGACGGCGTGGAGGTGGTCGCGATGGACGGCTTCACCGGGTTCAAGACCGCCGCCGTCGAGGAACTGCCCGACGTGGTGACCGTGCTAGATCCCTTCCACGTCACGCGCCTGGCTGGCGACGCGCTCGATGAGTGCCGACGGCGAGTTCAGCAGGCCATCTGTGGGCGCCGCGGCCGCAAGGGCGACCCGCTCTATGCCGCCCGCCGGACCCTGTCCACCGGCGCCGACCTGCTCAACGACAAGCACAAGGACCGACTGGACACCCTGTTCGCCGACGACGCCCACGTCGAGGTCGAGGTCACCTGGAGCGTCTACCAGCCCATGATCGCCGCCTACCGCCACGAAAACCGGCGCCACGGCCGCGAGCTGATGGCCCGGCTCATCGACTCGATCAGCACCGGCGTCCCCAAGGCCTTGGTCGAGATCACCAAGCTCGGCAGGACGCTGAAGCAACGCGCCATCGACGTGCTCGCGTTCTTCGACCGCCCCGGCACCAGCAACGGGCCCACGGAGGCGATCTGTGAGTCTGGAATCGGCCGGTCTGGGACTGGCTGGTCATGATGGATGTCGGCCGTGTCGACCGG
>SKEM01001430.1_pt1 | contig 10351 bp, 7 predicted proteins | sample 4826731 | NCBI WGS metagenome assembly SKEM01 (sample SAMN11008809, study PRJNA524170) | human gut metagenome | biome: Human fecal sample; material: Feces; isolation source: fecal sample from pouch patient p37 | host: Homo sapiens | place: Israel: Tel-Aviv | collected 2015-07-27
TATTAATAGAATAGATTTCTTTATTTTTTCAGACTATTTTTACACCTCGAAACTATTCAAATAATTTCTTATACTCTCCGTATCCCTTTTCATCTAATTCAGCAACTGGAATAAATTGTAAAGCGGCTGAATTTATGCAGTATCGTAAGCCACCTCGATCTTGTGGACCATCATTAAAAACATGTCCAAGATGAGATTGTGCCTGACGACTTCTAACTTCTACGCGATGCATCCCGAATGAATTATCTTCATGATTTGTTACCATGCGATTATTAATTGGTTGAGTAAAAGCAGGCCAGCCACAGCCTGAATTATACTTGTCTTTAGAGGAAAATAGCGGTTCTCCACTAACAATATCTACATAAATTCCATCTTCAAAAAATTCATCATACTTGCCTGTAAAAGCACGTTCAGTTGCTGCATTTTGTGTAACTTGATACGCTTCTTCACCAATTCTTTGTCTCAATTCTTCTTTTGTTTCTTTCATTTCAGACACCTCACATTCTAAATTTATCATAATTCAAAATGTGTTGGACACAAAATAATTTGCTTGTGCTTTCATAGACTATTTTTACACTTTGAAAAAATGTTAGGCGTTTTCACTACCCATCTTATCTGCCAATTTAATTGCTTCTATGTATTTTTCCTTATCAAATGGGGTCTGCTTATATTCATTAGTTTGCATCGCAAGTTCTGTTATCTTTTCCGCATCGCTAGCCTTTAACCCAATTTCTGCTAATGATACTGGTAAGCCTAATTTCTTATTAAAAGTAATTACTTTCTTCAGCTCCTCTAATTCATTGAAATAAGCATGTAGAACAATTACTCCAAAAGCAACAACTTGCCCATGTAATGGTTCTTTTTCTTTTTTAATCGCTGTCGTTGCATTGTAGAAAGCATGAGCATGACATGAATTATAGTAGAAATCGTCTTGATTTACTAAGTTCGAAGCATAACCTGTTGAAACTACAATATCCAGAGCTACTTCTTCAATAGCCTTACTTACAGTTCCATTCTCTACATCTTTAATTCCTTGTTCCCCATACTTATAGAAAGCATCTTTAGAAGAAGCCGCAATTGCTGCACCTAATACTGCTGTATGAGGCAATTCCACACCACGTTCAACTGCTGCAGCTACCGCATGTTCTACTTCAGGAGCCTTACTAATACCATCACCTACTCCTGCCCAGAAATATTCTTTCGGTGCTTTAGCAATCACGCTTGTATTGATGAAAACATGTGCTGGTACATCTGGATATCCATATCTATCAAACGATCCGTCTTCCTTATATAAAACAGAAATACCCGTCCCAGCTGAACAATTTGAACAGATTGTTGGGAATGTAAAAATAGTCTTATCTAAAGCCTTTGCCACCATCTTTACAGTGTCTAATGCTCTACCTCCACCAAAGCCAAAAACTATATCTGCATCTTGAACTTCGGGAGTCGCTACTAGTCTATCTATATTGGCTTGAGTTGCATCTTTCCCGTAAACAAAACTACCAGTTACAGCAAATCCATTATTTTCCAAAATACTTTTTATATCTGCTTGCGAACTTTTTAATGCTTTTTCTCCACCAATGAAAACAATCTTATGTACTTTATACTTGTCTAAAACTTCTGGAATTTCTTTAAAACAATCTGGGCCATAGCTATAGTTACTCATATAATTTGTTGTCATAGTAAAACCTCTTTCCGTTGTAAGCGTTATCTATGACTAAGTTACCATCTTTCAATATCTTAGGTCAATTAAAAAGAACATCTAAATGTTCTTCTTAACACTTAAATGTTCTTTTAGTCTATTTAATTATTCTTCTTTTGCTTATTGTAACCTACTAAACCTAGCATACCTGCAATAGCAAGTGATACTAGTCCCCAAATAGATTGATTTTCTGTTTTATTACCAGTTTGAGGTAATTGGGTAGCTGGTAAGACAGAAGCCTTACTTACCGAAACATGTTGTTTCTTAAATGTATTAACTTCTTTAACATGTTGTTTCTTAAATGTATTAGCTTCTTTAACATTTGTCTTTGCTTCTTTTATTACTTTATTTGAAGTAAATTCTGATTTCTTGCCACTATCAGCCTTATTTTCTTTCTTCTCTTCAGTTTGTTTTTGAATGTTTCTATCAACTTCTTGAGAGATCTTTTGACTATTTAGAGCTTTATTATAGTTATCCAACGCTGCTTGTTGTTTAGCTACTGCCTGGTCTAACTCTGTTTTAGCTTTATCTAAAGCTTGTGCAGTTTGACTAGCCTCTACTTTAGCTAAGTTAAGTTCTTCATTGGCTTTATCTAAGACTTTTTGTGCTTCAGAAACATTTTCTCTAGCTGCAGCTACTTTACCTTGTAAGGAATTTAATTCTGCTTTAGCTGCATTTCCCTTGTTTACTAAATCATTTAACTCTGTCAATTCTTTTTGAACTGCTGCAACTTTATTGTTTAACTCAGTTGCTGCCTTTTGAGCAGCCTCAACATTAGCTTGAGCAACTACTAATTCCTTATTAGCCTTGCCAGCATCTACTTTTTTTGCTTGTAAGTTCTTCAATGCTTCATCTTTCGCTTTATTTGCTGCTTGTAATTCTTGTTTAAGAGTTGTTCCATTTTGTTCTGCATTAGCAAGCTTGTTATTAATGTCTTTTAATTCTTGTTTAGCTTGGGCTAAATTAGATTGTAATTTTTTCACATCAGAAGTTTTACTTACTTTAGCTAATTCTGCTTTAGCTGTATTTAAAGTTGCCACTGCCTTATCATTTTCAGTCTTTGCGGCATTGTATGCTTTTTGTTTCTTAGCTAATTCTGCTTTAGCTGCAGTCGTATCGACAGTAGCTTTACTTAAATCAATATCTTGAGCAGGGTTTAATTTATCATTTTCATTTCCCGAGTAGTATGTATACTTGCCATCATTCCATGTAGTATAGCCTGGGAAAACAAAATGCCAATCTAAGAAATTAATATAGGCATTTCCATAACCTGGATAATTATCAACTCTACCATCAATAACTGATGGAGCTACCGCTACATACTTATAATGTTCATTTAGGAAACTTAAAGCATGTCCGTAATTACTTCTAGCATCATCAAAGAATAGTGCCAAAATTGCAGTATATATATTTGCCTTTAAATCAGCCATTGTTGATATAGATATATAATTTGAATTATATTCTCTATAACTAACATCTTTTGCTGCTTTAACTTGCATAGCTGGAATATTAGTTCTAACTGTATCGTATACTGAAGAAGAGCCAATATTTTCAGCACGTTTATCTAGCAATTCTTTATCATGGCTATCACCTTTCATAATAGACTCACGTTTTGCTTGATAGCCATCAGCAATTGTTTTAGTTATTTTTAAGCTTTCTTCATTCAAGATTAAATCTTTTAATCCAAAATGTTCACGCATTTGATTAATTAAACTAATTGCATACTTATTAATTTCAACTAATTGTTCATGTGTTAGATGTTGATAATCAACTTTTTCATTAACATCTGCTTGAGAGTAGTTAAATTTTTTATTCAAATCAATTCCACTTTTAGAAATTGCTTCGAAAGTTGCGTTATTATCTTCACTTGCCGCCTTTAATCCTTCTAGTGTGTATTCTTTTGGCACTTGAATTATATTTAAAACTTCAGTCTTACTATTTTCTAATGCTGCCAATGCTGCTTGAGCCTTAGCCAGCTCTGATTGAGATTTATCCAAGTTAGCTTTAGCTTGAGCTGCTGCAACAGTTGCATCATTAACTTTCTTAGTTGCAGCTTCAACTGCTTGAGCCTTGTCCTTATTTGCTTTGTTAGCCATATCTAACTCTGATTGAATTTTATTAACTTTAGCTTCTGCCTTAGTTTTATCATTAGTTAGATTGTCAATATTATTAGCATCTAACTTAGCTCGAAGATCATTTACCTTTTTCTCAGCTTGATTATATGTACTTTGAGCTTGGCTAAGTTCTGATTGAGCCTTATTATTTTGATTTTCTTTTTGACCCTGAATTGCTTGTACATTCGATAAATTATTTGTTATTTGAGTTTGTTTTTGTTTTAATTCATTTAACTGATTTGTCTTATCAGCTATTTCTGTTTTAGTAGTTTCAGAGTTAGCTGATTCTATCACTTTTTGTGCATCTTTAACTTTATTTTCAGCTATTGTTTGTTCAGTTTTAGCTTGATCTAATGCTACTTGAGCATCTGATGCTACTTGATTTTTTTCAGTAACATCTTTATTTGCACTTTGATTTGCTTGTGTGGCAGAATCTACTTTGCTTTGTGCTTCTTTAACGTTAGTGCTTGCCAAATCCAAATCTTGTTTTGCAGTATCAACATTTGCTTGAACTTGATCAGTTTTAGTCTGTGTTTTTGCTTGAGTTGGTGTCACACTATCTGCTTTTGCAGTATTATCAATCACCGCATTTACCCCTACTGCGGAAGCAATTGTTGTCGCAATTGCAACTTTTTTCATCATTTTTTCCATATAAAATACCTCCCATTTAAAAGAAAATACTTAGATACACACTGATTTTATCACTATTTAATATATCTAGCAATTGTATTTCAAACGACTTTTATTCAAAATTTTTGCATAAAACAAAATCTGAGAAAAAGATCGAAATTAAAAAGCCGTCAAAGATTGTACTAATCTTTGACGACTTTAATTAATATAAGTTATTTAATTTTATAAAAAAATTAGTTTTTCTCGACCATTCTATCATTATCCAATTTTATCTAATGCTTGCTTCAAATCATTAATTAAATCTTCTTCATCTTCAATCCCTACTGATAGGCGAATTAATTCATCCTTAATTCCATTTTCTAAGCGAATTTCTCTAGGAATTGATCCATGTGTCATTACTGATGGAACTTCAATTAAACTTTCAATCCCACCTAAGCTTTCAGCAAGAGAAATTACTTTCAAACTTTCAACAAACTTTTTAGTATCTAATCCTTCTTGTAATTCAAAAGAAATCATCGCTCCAAAATGATCCATTTGTTTTTTAGCTACTTCATAGCCAGGAAAATCAGGTAAACCAGGGTAAAGAATTCTTGCAACTCGAGTATCATTTTCTAAGAATTCAATTATAGCCTTAGTATTAGCATGGTGAACTCTCATTCTAGCCCCTAATGTCTTAATCCCTCTTTGAATTAACCAACTATCATCAGGTCCCAAAGTACTACCAATTGAATTTTGTAAAAATGCTAGTTTTTCTGCAATTCCTGCATCGCTAGTAACTGCTAGACCTGCTACTACATCGCTATGTCCTCCTAGATATTTGGTAGCTGAATGTACCACAATATCTGCACCTAATTCAAGTGGTCTTTGGTTGTATGGAGTTGCGAAAGTATTATCAACGATTGTCTTTAAATTATGTTTCTTAGCAATCTTTGTAATAGCTGCAATATCTGCAATTTGTAACAAAGGATTTGTTGGTGTTTCAAAGTAGATTGCCACTGTATTATCTTGAATTGCATTTTCAACTGCTGCCAAATCTTGCATATCAACAACTGTAAATTCTAAACCAAATCGTTTCAATACTTTATTTATCAAACGGAAAGTTCCACCATAAACGTCACTTCCTACAATAAAATGATCATGAGCTGAATACATAGAGAATGTTGCATGAATTGCAGCTGAACCTGAAGCAAAGGCAAATCCAGCTATCCCACCTTCCAAATCAGCAATCAAAGCTTCTAAGGCTGCACGTGTGGGATTCCCTGTACGACTATATTCCCATTTAGGATTACCACCTAGTTCATATTGATGAAATGTTGATGAACGGTATACAGGGATTGATACTGCTCCTGTTGCTTGATCTTCACTTTGTCCGCCATGAATTAATTTTGTTTCAAATTTCATTATAATTACCTCCGATTAATCGTATATATTTTCACTCAAGTATCTTTCACTAGAATCTGGAAAAATTGTCACAATGGTTGAATTTTCTGGTAATTTTTCTGCCATATGCATACTTGCTGCTAAAGCTGCACCAGATGAAGAGCCTATGAACAATCCTTGATTTAATGCCATTTGTTTAACATAATTAAATGCCTCATCATCACTAATTGTTTGAACTTCATCAATCTTCACTTCTTTAAAAAAAGGAGGAATTATTTCAACACCTATACCTTCTGTCCGATGAGGATGTTCAGGTTGATTATCCAAAATTGATCCCTCTGGTTGAACTACTACTGAAGTCAGCTCTGGATATTCTGCTTGTAATATTTCTGCCGTTCCAGCAAAGGTTCCCCCTGTTCCTGCACCTGCCACAAAAGCATCTAATTTCAAATTATTTGCTTGTAAGTCATCTATAATTTCTTGTCCCAATCCTCTAGTATAAGCATCAGGATTATCACTATTTTCAAATTGATTAGGTATATAACTATTAGCGATCTGATTAGCTAATTCGCGACTTTTTCTCAAAGCTCCCTGCATGCCTTCAGCTCTAGGAGTATTAATAATTTCAGCACCCAATGCTCTCATTAAAGTTTGTTTTTCAGCCGAGAAATGCTCCGGTACTACCAAAATCGTCTTTAAATGATACTTTTGAGTGGCCAAAGCCAAACCAATTCCAGTATTACCAGCTGTGGGCTCTATAATGGTCGTATCTTTATCGATATCGCCTCTCTTCAATGCTGCTTCAATCAAAGATACTCCCAATCTATCTTTAACACTGCCACCAGGATTAAAAGACTCTAACTTAGCTAAAATCCTACTTCCTTTAGCTACTGGTATATCTAACTCTATTAAAGGAGTCTGTCCTATCAACTTATAGATACTTTTTACAATCATTGTCATCACTTCCAAATTAATTTTAGTTAATAAAAAAAGACACCAACCCAAATTTACTGGATTAGTGTCAATTACGATTCTACGTATAAGTTATGGTTATAATCTAATTACTTGTTAAAACAGATTATCGGCACACCAAAACGTGAAGCGCAATTGACACGCTTCACAACAACATGTATTTAATTCAACTGAATTAAATTTACGCATTTTGGTGTTCCTCCTATCATTTATGTAAGTCTATTAACTAATTGTAAGCAATTCTAGCACTTAATTTTTATTTCATCAATGGTTTTAAATTGCTTACTTAAAAAATCTCGGCTATACTGTCATTAATTAATTATTAGAGGTGATGTTATGGCTTTACCAAAAAGAAGTGAAGTTCCAGTTAATGAAACATGGGATTTAACCGCTATTTATCCAGATAAAAAAGCTTGGAAAGCAGATATGGTAGCAGTTAGAGAATTAGTTACACAATTTCAAAATAACTATCGTTCTAAATTAACTGAGGCTAAAATTATTATTGCTGCTTTACATGATTTAGAAACTATCTATCAAAAGCTTAGTTGGATTGAACACTATGCTTTCCTACCTCAAACTACAGATATGACAAATCCTGAATACAATCAGATGCTAGTTGAAAACGATAATCTACAAGCTGCAATTACAGCTGATTTGTCATTTTTCAAAACTGAAGTTCTAACCAATCCAGTGTCTTTACTTGATCAAGTTGTAGAAATTGAACCTCAATTTGCTCCTGTTGTTCGTCATTGGAAAGTTGAAAAACCACATCAATTATCACCAGAAGTAGAGAAAACTTTAGCGACATTAAGTCCTACACTTAACTCGTCTGAGCGTATCTATACTACAGCTCGTGCTGCTGATTGGGATATGGAAGATTTTGAAGTTGATGGCAAGACTTATCCTATGTCATTTGTACTTTATGAAAATACTTATCAATATCATCCAAATCCTGAAGTACGTCATAAGGCACACCAAATTTTCTCTGATACTTTGCGCAAACACAAAAATACGGTTGCCGCTAACTATTACACTCAAGTAAGCAAAGAAAAGAAACTTGCTGATTTACGTGGCTATGATTCTGTTTTTGATTACTTATTATCAGATCAAGAAGTTTCACGTGAAACATTCGACCGTCAAATTGATGTTATTATCGATGAACTTGGTCCTGTTATGCAAAAATACGTTAAACTTCTACAAAAAGAACGTGGCTTAGACAAGATGCTTTACTCAGATTTACAAATCGACTTAGATCCTGAATTCGCACCTAAAGCTGATTTAGAATCTGCTACTGGCTATATTAGCGAAGCTGTTTCCGTACTTGGTGAAGATTATAAAAATGCAATTTTAAAAGCTTTCCCTGAACGCTGGGTAGATTTCCCTGCCAATGCCGGTAAAGAATCTGGTGGCTTTGAAACAACTCCATACGGTCTTCATCCTTACATCTTGATGTCTTGGACTGGTGTTTTACCTGATGTCTATACTTTAATTCATGAATTAGGACACGCTGGTAACTTTATTAAGATTAACGAAAATAATTCAATCTTAACAAGTGAACCATCATTATACTTAATCGAGTCTCCTTCTACTTTTAATGAATTATTATTAACTCATTCATTGGAACAAAAGAGTGATGATCCTCGCATGAAACGTTTCGCATATACTACGATGCTAACAAATACTTACTTCCATAACTTTATCACCCACTTATTGGAAGCAGCTTTTCAACGTGAAGTTTATACTTTAGTTGAAAATGGTCAAACTTTTGATGGTGATAAACTTACTCAAATTAAAATGGATGTTCAAAAACGTTTCTGGGGCGATGCTGTAGATATTGACGAAAATGCTGGTCTAACTTGGATGCGTCAATCCCACTACTACATGGGATTATATTCTTACACTTATTCTGCTGGCTTAACAATTGCTACTCAAGCTTATCTAAAAGTTTTAGAAGAAGGTCAGCCTGCCGTTGATCGTTGGTTAGAATATATCTCTCTAGGTGATCAAAAGGCCCCAATGGATGCAGCTAAAGTTGCAGGAGTTGATGTTACTACTGCAGAACCTTTGCATAATACTATCAAGTTCTTAAACGATACAGTCGATAAAGTTATTGCACTAACCGAAGAATTGAATAGATAAAAATAAGTCTTGAACTTATCCTCGTTGATAAATTCAAGACTTTATTTTTGTTTTTTACGATTTTAAGATAGGACCAATTTTCTAATTTCTGCAAATTTTAGCTTATTTTTGCAGAAATTCAAAAATTGGTCCTATGTTCAAATTCAACATTTTTACTTTTCAGTTATTTTATTTAACCCTTCTAAATCTTCGCCATATTACATTAAATGGCACAGCTTGAATAACTGTTGTTAAAACAATCAATAATGATCCAATAATTGCGGCTGTTGATAATTTAGTTCCTAATAAAGTAACAGCTAAAATTGTCGCAATCAATGGTTCAAAAGCACTTAAAATTCCAGTAACGGATGGTGCTATATAACGAATACTTTGTAAAAATAAGGTATAGGCAAACATCGTTCCAAATACCACAATATAGATCACTAATACTATATTGAATAATGATAAATGTGGTTGTTCCATTGTTAAGAACCATGGCAACATAATAATTCCACTAACAAACATCGCTAGCCCACATACTACCATCGCATCGTATTTTTTCAACAATCCACTTGGAAGTAATGTATATAATGTAGCAGCAACTGCACTCCATAATCCCCAAGCTAACGCAATTGGGGTTAGAGTTAGTGTATCTAAACGACCGCCAGTTACTAGCAAAAATGTTCCCATTAATGCTACAGCAATTGAAATTCCATCTACTCTTCTTGGTCTAATTTTCTGACCAAAAGCCATCCATAAAACGATCAATACTGGCTGTAAATATTGTAAGACTGTCGCTGTCGGTGCATTGCTATATTTAATAGCAAAAAAATAAGATAATTGCGAATTCATAACTCCGAAAATTGCGAATGCCAAAACCATTGCCATATTTTTTCGATCATGAATAATTTCGTTGATTTGTTTTGAAGACTTAATTAATCCCCAAATTAATAATAGTAGTCCTGCACCCAATAATCTAACAGCTACTAACCACTCTGTTGTCACTGCATGTGTCATGAATAATTGCTGGGCTGCTGCTCCTGAACCTCCCCATAATGATGCTCCACCAGCAGCTAATAATATGCCCTTCGTTTTCATTGACATAACTTAAATCACCTCTTTTATTTTTACAATTTAGAGACCAGAATAACACTCTCACGTTGTCTTGTAAACAACTAATTGTCATTTATTTTATAAATTTTTAACGGATAATTAAATGTTGTCATAAAGTGACATTTGATGTTATCTTTTATGTATTTTGTGGAATAAAAAACTGGCAGAAATTTTCTACCAGCTTTTTAATTATTCATCATCTTTTTCGGTTCTTTGTCAAAAAGGACTGATGCCAAAATTTTAATTATTATTTTTAAACTATTAGATGGAAGTCTAATAGTTTTTTTGTTTTAGGTGGAGAAGAAAATTACATTATTTTTTA
>SKEM01001434.1_pt1 | contig 10292 bp, 25 predicted proteins | sample 4826731 | NCBI WGS metagenome assembly SKEM01 (sample SAMN11008809, study PRJNA524170) | human gut metagenome | biome: Human fecal sample; material: Feces; isolation source: fecal sample from pouch patient p37 | host: Homo sapiens | place: Israel: Tel-Aviv | collected 2015-07-27
ATACATTCATTACTTTAATTACCAACGTATCTCCTTAAAAACAAAAGGTATGACTCCGGTTGAATACCGAAATCATACCTTGGTAGCTTAAATAATCAATTTTGTCTAACTTTTTTGTTGCACTTCAAATGACTAGGCTTGGGTGATATTTAGACGGACAGCAGAGTTGATTTGTAAAGTAGGCTGCCTGCCTAATGCTGATGGGCGGAATCGAACCGCCTTATGGTAACCCATAATGCCCACGAACAGTGCCCAGCCCTACATATTGCAGTGAGCTTTCCGCTTCACATATCAGCGTTAAAAATCACCCAGGTAATGTCTAATCGGAATGCTTATGCCAAATAGCGGTAGACTGTATACTTAATTACTTTTTATAGGAGGTCATCCCTGGGCGAAAGGTAAGAGCCGGAATCGAACCAGCTTCATGCGTAGAAGGGCACGGAAGCATTCCTTCTATGCCCCCACCAGGGGGGCGTTACCCGGAGCCTGTGGTGCGTACCCGAATGGCTCCTTCAACTACGAGGTAGTTTAGTGGCTTGCCCAGGCCAATGCTGATTGTGTGCTCTGCCCACACTAGGCGGCTTGGTTACCGTTCAGCACCTCAAAAGGAGATGAATCTTAACATAATGACATTTGCTAACTTTGCCACAATACCATTTTCTGACATTTTTCTCCGATTGAACTCCGATAAAATTCCGATATTTTTTCGATAAAATTTCGATTTTCAATTGTCAGTCTTATAGCTATGCAAGTCTTCAACTAAGTCATCATCTTTAAGGAGCTTTGTATAATACTCCAACGTATCAGCAAATTCCAGACAAGCACGATTATAATAATCGTAGAAATGTGATGATTCATATCCAATCTTCTGTGCAATCTGCCATATTGGTTTTCCCTGGACGAACCGCCCTAATAAGATTACCCGACTGACCGGACTGCAAGCATTGATTGCTTGAGCTACTGTTTTAACTAGCAAATGATAATTAGCTACCTTGATAAACTTTGCTTCTGTGGGGTTGTCCTTAGCCTGTGCTCGTGGCATTCCATCAAGCTGCGGTGAACTGATAGTTATTCCACCACCCGCCAGCCGGCAAAGTCGATCATACTCTCCGTTGAAGAATGACTTCACATTATAAATTGTTTGTTCCTTGTTAATCTCTGGTAACAGCCCCACAATCAGCACACTCCTTTTGGTATAATTATATTGGTTAAAATTATTAGGCATGCTCCGTTGTGGGGTGTGTCTTTTTTAATTTCATACGACAACAAATAAGGATTTCAGTACGCCCGCCACCAACTCAGACACTAGCCACCAGCCGAACAAGCCGATTAGAACTAGCAGCATCGCAATCCATAGAATGGTGATGCCTACAATCATAATTCGCTCAAACATCGTTCGCCTCCAAACTTAAATACCTTGGTTCAATTTCAACCGGGCCATAACGATTATTAAGTGACCGCTGCTGTACTATCGCTACATCACCTGCCGTGCTCTGCTTGCAGTAGATGATGTCGTAGCAGTCACCCATGTAATAGACCGGTTGTTTGTTTTCCATAGCCTTGATGGTTTCTTCAATCGTCATCTTCGTTACCTCCTAAGGGACGGCCACACATCGGGCAATATAAAATATCTATAGTTGTGGGGTCCATGCTTTCGCCATAGCTAATAAGCTGATTAGCATCTAAATCAAAAGTAATATCTCCACTATAAGGACCACCGGACATTACTTGAGGACTATCAACATTATCAAATGCCAAAGCATTACCTTCCCAAGCAACTCCGAAATTAGCTTTAAGATCACTGCCTGGATGACACCACCTGCAGTTCTTCTGCTTTTCAGTTAGCTCCATTATCTCCACTCCTTTTAGAACGATACCCACATAGATGATGCGTAACCTTGCAATTTCAATATTTGTCGCCATCGTGGTGCATGATTGCACCCATCATAATCTGGTGCATGATTCTGCCACTTCTTGCACTTCTGCTCATATACAACAAACTTGTGAAATTTACTTCGTCTACTCATCAGTCGCACCTCTCATACGTCCGGCGGAAATCCTCGTCTGACAAGACATCAACTTCGGCTTTATCGTTTTCTATAAGCCAATCGCCAGCTTCAATAATCATTGGTGCGTCTAACCTAAACCTTTTCTTAGAATTAGGCACTTTAATAAACCCTTTCCAGCCGAACTTTTTAAGCCCATACTTTTCTGCAATTTCTTTTGACCCATCGAACTGCTCGGCCTTGATGGTCGTCTTCTTTCTGTACTCGTGTAGCATTAGTCGTCCTCCTTAATCCACGTCATCAAAGACTTCCGTAATGCTATCAATCGAAGCAATCGGGATAATGACCCGTCTGCCGTTCAAGTTAGTGCCAATGAGCACCACTGTCCCAGCATGATCTAGGGCCCGCCTGGCTTCCTGATACGTCGTTTTCAGCTTGTGGGTCTCTCCACTAATTGTTTGCACTTTAATCAGTTTCATAGTTATCCTTTCTCATCAGACCAGCCGACTAAGTAAGCCGGGCTGACGTGCAGAGCAGAAGCAAGGCATTCCCATACTTCCAGTGTGGGTTCACGCAAGCCTTTTTCATAATTGGATATCGTATTATCAGCAAACCCTACTTGGTTTCCCAGCTCTGCCTGGCTCATCCCCGCCGCTTTCCGGCACTCTCTAATCCGATTTTTCATTTCACATCCCCATTTTTACTTTGATTTTGTAATAATCGCATTGCCTGGTTTTACGTAGCTCAATCGGCGGTTCGTAATATTTCGCAGCCAAGTCTAGTACTTGGCGTAAATCATCAACAGATACCGTTGTGGGGTCAAATTCCCAATCGTTCTTGCAGGTATTGATGCTACCAAGTCCGTCATCAATACGCATCCAAAAGTTCATTACGTGCTTACCGTCTCCATCAGCTAGCATGGTTTTCTCATTCTCGTAAACCACAATGCCAAAGTAAGGATTGTAGACCGCCTGAATGATTGAGATATCGTTAATTTGGTCAATCAGTTCTTGCGTTGTCATCATGCTATATCCCCCTTCTTGTAGGTATCATCGTCTAATCGCCAATACTCCAGCCAAAGATCTTTTGCCTGTTTTACTTTACTTTCGGTGTAAGGCTTGCTAACCAGCTCCTCTAACTCACTTTTAGTAAACGGCGGTTTAAAATCAACACCCCTGCGTTTCATATTTCTGCAATGATGCATTACTTTGATTAGATTGACCTGTATCAAAACGCTGGCCTTTGGATACTCTACGCCGTCTAGCGCATAAGTTTCACAAGGAATGCTATTAATTTTGGCATCAATCGGGGCATACTGCTGATTAATCCTCCTGTCCTTTTCGCTCATGCTCTCCATTTTGTTCACTCCTCTTGGTCATAAATAAGCCGCTTCCGTTCAGCGTCAGACAATTGTTTCTTCGGCTTATCTTGCTTCTTGGCCCAGTCAGGTAACGGTTCTTCGATATGCTGATGGCCGTACTTAGGTCGGTTATGCGTCCCCTTAACTGGTACTTGCTGGTTGATATAGCCCTCAATCTTCGATACCCGAAAGAGAGTTTCAGGGCGTAGATAATTATCGCCAGGCTGACCATTAGCAAACACAACCCCATGCCACTCTGCATACTTTACGTCAATAATGTGCTTCATGTCCGCAACTGTGTAACCCTCTTTCAAACGAGGATTGATAGCCTTCTTGTTGCCATCTGCGTCTGGTTTGAAATGTTTTCCAGTCTTCTCGTTGAGGTATTTAATTACTTCACGCCGCTGTGCGGATAGTGTGCCTGGCTGTGCCAGGGCTTTATTATTCTCTGTTGAATTCTCTGATGAAGTCTCTGGTAGTCTATGGTATTGGTGGGGACTAATAGTCCCCTTCTGAGTGGGACTGTCAGTCCCTTTCTGATTAGGACTGGTAGTCCCTTTTCTTTGGGACTCTCCGTCCCCCTCCATTTGGTCAAATTGTCCTTTCGTATTGACCAATTTGTCTAATTCGTCAAAGTCAATCGTGTACCACTTGGTTCGGTCAAACTTTAACTTATTCAGATTGCGTGTAATCAATATCCCTTTACCTTCTAAATCTTTTAAATATCGTTGCACCGTTTTCTCCGCAATCCAGGGAAACTGCTGATGCCATTCATCGACTGTGTTCCTAATCCACTTATGTCCATTGACTTCTTTCCCTGAATTAGGATTATTTAGCCAATAGTTAATCTGCTGAAGGATTAATGCCTTATCGGAATTACCAAGTGCCTTAGCTAACGTTGGCAAAAATTGTAAAGGCTGTTCATTTATTAGCAGCTTGCTCATAGTCTCCACGTACCCCTATCTTTTTTAAGTCGTCAGCACTTAAATGAATCCCTGATGCTGAAAGATGATACTTATTGCAAAAGGCTGTTTTACCTATCTTGTGGTACTCCGTATGATGGACCCGGCACAGGGCCATTAGTCGGTGCTTAGTGTGGTCAATATGGTTCCTATCACGGCCCATACCAACGGCGTCAACGTGGTGGGTGTCGGCCTTTTCTCCACAAATCAAACATTGCTTATTCATCAAGCACTTGTATTGGAAATCCTCTTCATCTCGTGGCAAGAGCTCATATCCTTTCCTAATCGGCACTCGGTAAGCAAAGATAAAATCGATAACCAGGTCGATTAACTGTTTGGCCTCACTGACCGTGTTCTGGGTGCCGTCACGAAGACTAATACTTTTGCCCAGTGTCTTTTCCCAGTATGCTTCCCGGAAGTACTCATCGACCATTTCCTTGGGCTCACCTGACCAGGTCACTATGTCGCCCAGCAGAGCGAAATACAGTCGCCTTTGACGAGGACGAACCTTCCTTGGGTCAATATAATTAACTTCGACAGGAACGCCCTGGAGCTTGCCAGAATTGATAGTAGCAATGTGGTCCCAATTAGGGTCAGTGTCATACTTGATAACACCAAAGCCTCGCTTGTAATAAGCCGTTCCTGTTTCCATCTAAATCAGCTCCTAGAACGGTAATTCATCATTGCTGACATTGATTGGCTGCCCTTGTTCCTGGTCACTTGCTGGTTGGCTTTGCTGCTGAGACTGGTTAAACCCGTTCACCATATCATCAGTGACTTGGTCACCAGTTGGTCGTTTCTTCCCATTCGGCTGGCTACCCTCTTTAAGCAGTGGCCGGTAACGTTGAACAGTCAAATAAAACTTACCGTTCTGACTTTGCGTCCAATCAACATCGATAGCTAGCTTTTTGCCAATCATGCCCGTTACGAACTCCTGAATGGAATTTAATGGGGTTCCCTCTGGCACCGCCGCCATGACCATGATGGTATTGAAACGGGTAATTGACTGGTAATACTTTTCAGTCGTGCTATCGTCCCAGACAACGTTGTCATAACGAATCTGGCCACCAGCATACTTACCGTCAAGGACTTCAAAGTTCAGGACTGCCATTGGCTTATGGGTACTGGATTCCTTGTAAACCGAACTGTCGGCCACCTTGACGTTATACGTCCCGGCTTCATCAACTGTCTTACCAAAAACGTTGTTAGGATCTACTGTAAAAAGTGCCATTATTCATTCTCCTTTTCTTGTTTCGGTGTGAGTAATTCATCTGCTTTAAATTGGGTCCGGTCATCAATTCGATTCTTTCCATGATTGCCAGCTTCTGGGTCGCAGTTAATCCAGCGTTGCCCATCTTGCTTGTATATCCGGCCAACAAAATCAAACATGCTAGTAAAAGCATTGAACGTCTTCTCGTTCATATCAGCAGCGTAACGACCTTTGCTGGTCAGTCCAGAGGTGCCGTTATCAACCTGATGGGCTGTTGCGTAAACTTCCACGTTACTCTCACGGAGCATAGTGCCTAATTGACGGAACCAAAGTTGCAGTTTCTGATAGTTTTGGCGATTATCCTTTGATGCATTATCGATATTCTCTAAAACGAGGTTTTGTAATGAGGTCACGTTGTCGAGCGCTATTGCATCATAATCACCACTTTTAATTGCTCTTTGCAGAAAGCCAACAATCAATTGCTGAATATTAGGGAAGTCGTCTTCTTCAACCGCCATAGAATCAATGTCCTTTTGATTACGAAGTGGATTAGTTGACTTATCAAAACTGAAAAGTAGCTTTTTACCTTTGAATTGTCTGAAAAGGCTAGTCTTACCAGTTCCACCGTCTCCATACACAAAATACATATGTGGTTGTAACGGAATTTGCCCGGCTTTATAGAACTTCATCGTCACCCTTCTTTCTGTACTTAATCGTGACGGTCGGCTTACCACCTTTCTCAACGGTAATTCCGTCGAGAATTTCACCCGTTTCGGTAAGGATTACCTGACCATTTGGTGCAACGGTGGTGTGCTTTCGCAACTCGGCTTTATTGAACTCCTTAGTTTCCTTGACTGTAATAAGCTCAGCTGGAAGTTTAGCTATTGCTTTACGCTTAGTTGTAGCGTTACCCCAGTCCCACTTATCTGATGTCAGACGTGCTTGAACATTGCCAAGAGAAGTGGTGACACTCGTTTCACCATTCTTCACGTCAATAAAGCCGTACAATTCAGCTTTTAAGCGATCAATTTCGTTCTCAGCTTTATCAAGGTAAGTGCTGTAAAAATCTTTAATTCTAGCGATTTCACGCTTTTGCGATTCCTTGATTTCGGTTTGCTTGTCCTGAAGTTCCTTAATGCGGCGTTGCCGGTCCATAATACCTGCGGCACGGTCACCGGCAAAAGTTGGGAATTTATTATCATCCATCCAGATTAACCTCCGTTCGTGGTATAATTCAGGAAACGAATAGTTGTGGTAGATTTAATTCGTTTCCGAGGCGTCGACAGTGCGATTGTCGATGCCTTTTCTTTTTTCAAATTTCCATATACATCCATAAGCAGTGCTTTGTTTGCCATGGCAACATCTTGAAATAGAAGTATTAGACAAGCCATGTCTCCTACATTCTTGTAGCGATGGCCACCTTCTCAAAAGTTTTCCTTGTAAATCATACTGATTCACTGGCTTGGATTGTAATCCATTAGTCTGTGTGACTGCTCTTCGCTGAATGCGTGTACCGTAATTATTGTTATATTTAACTGTGCACCATTCTAAATTTTCCATTTTGTTGTTCATTTTATTCTCGTCTTTATGATTAACTTGCGAATAATGATTGGGATTAGGAACAAAGGCTTGTGCAACTAATCGGTGAACCTTAAATGTGTTCATCTCACCATGTCGATGTAATCCAACTATTAAGTATCCGCCTCTGTTTTTCCGTAATTTCAGTATTCGTTCTTTGCGACGCTGCCTGTTACCATTCTTACAAGTTACCCAGCGGTCAAGACTTTTTACCCTTCCAAAGTTACTTACTTGATAGATTCCTTCATATTTAGGGATGGGTTTCCACAACTCATTCGTTCTCATCTGTATACATCTCCTTTGGTGCGTATCGTAGTAACAGCACCAGTAGCACTGCCGCTAAGAACAGACCCGCATTAGCCATTCCATAGAAGAAGCTAATCGTCATTGCAACGGACACGGTTGCTGTGAGTGCGTGGCTCATCAGTTATCATCTCCCTTCTTTTCAAAAGCTAGGCTGTAAATTACGGCTCCTAGCAAGATTACCGTAATAACCAATGCCGGCCAGGCGAATACTAAGCTGTCCATAATGCTCACCTCCTAAGGCATTGACTGACCCCAATCAATTTCGGCCGTATGGTCATGAATCCACTTCTTAGCAACGGGCAAATTAACTTGCACTGCCCTCCCTTTTCCAGGGTTAGGGTCGGTCGACCATTTCCTGGTTTCTGGATAAGCGTTTAGGATAAATGTTTGAATCCAGGCTTTCGACTTTGGCCCTGGCGTTGATGACCGTAGCTTATCAAGAGGTTCCCAATCTTCTTTGGGTTCTTCTTTTTCGAAAGACATGTACGGTTTTAGCATTTCAGCTGCGGCCTTGCGATCCTCGGGCGGTGCTTCCTTGATTAGCTCTAGTAGTGCGCTCATTTGACTGACTCCTTTCTGATAAAATTAAAATAGTTCAACATAAAGGTGGTGAATTAAAATGATTAAGATTACTTTTGCAGATGGTTCTAGTAAAACTATCAACAAACTAACTGATGTTTCCGCGTGGAAATCATTAGACGCAGTTTCTAATAAGGAACCTTATTATGGTGAAATGGCTTTCCATGGTTCCTACAATGATGGAACTGAAATTGCAACTAGTGATCCTTTGGCTGGTATTAGCGGCTTAATCGGGTCAACCGACTGGTTTTCCATTGGGAAAGATAAGACACTCTACAAAACAACATCAGTTGTAAAACTGGAGCTTATTGATTAAGCGCTATTTGTTCTAGCTGCTTAATCATCAACTTTATAAACTCGTGAATTTCTTGAGAGGAACTTTTGAATAATTGCTCTCTAAGAAATCCACGGGCTTTTTTGTTACTGCCAAATTCATTAATCAAACTTTGAGCATAGTCATGAGTTAATCGAACGTATTCCTCAGATTTAGATTTAAAATCAGTTTGTAATGAATCCATCTTGTTTCTCTCCTTTCGTATTTATTCCTCCGACCCGCCCAGCGTAAGATGAAATGATAGAATGTTTTATACGTTTTTCGATAACAAGTATCATCAAGAACCTAAAATAACTACCATTTGCTGCAAGCATAAACAAACCAAATTGCCCAAACAATTGATGCAACAATTAATCCATCAGCGAAACTTTGCCAATCCATACCCATCACTCCCTTTCTGTTGAGTAAGCAGGCTTCCACTAATCAAATTACTTTTGATATACTTGGTTCAGCTCCTGTGAAAGGAGGTGAACATTATGGCGCAAATGAGTAAAGAAAAAATTGATAAAGCTATCGAAAAAGCTGATAAAGAGTTGGACTGTTCTTATGAGATGAAGCATAAAGGAAACCTAGAAGCCACTCTCTCTGCCTTGAGTGATGATGATAGGCAGTATATGAGGGACTTGCTTAGTGAGACCCTCGTTCAGCTTTTCGGTAAAAAACACCATGAGAAGGACTAGCTGTTTAATCCCATTGAACGTAATCTTTCAAGATTTTTTTAAGCTCTTTTCGAGTTACCAACTGCTCTTTGCTACCTCCAATAGCATCGAGCAGTTTTTTAATTTCCTTGGGTTTGCCTTTTAGAATGACTTTCATTACCATCGCCCTCCTCTACTTCATTCCGGCATATGCAGCAAACTTCTTTCGCCATTCATCCGCTTTGGGACCATGTTGATTACCATTAATGACTGTATTCACATACATTGCAGATAAGCCAAACTTATCTGCAATAGCTCTTTGGCTTGTTGGCTGTAATCCTGCGCTTTTATTTCTAATAAATTGAATGGTTAGTTTTTCCTTATAGGACAAATTTGTCATATTAACACCACACTTTCTTTTAAGAATATTGACTTTTTTTAGTCTTTGTTTTAACATTTGAGTATAAAAATAAGCTTATTAGATAAGCCTTTTTTAATTAGAACATTGACTAAAACACTATATATTTAAGTAAGTATCATGCCTCACCAATCAACTTACATTATAAGTATATTAGTCTTTGTTTTAATTATCAATCTATTTTAGACTTTATTTTAAAAAGAGAGAAGAAAATAAGTTATGACTCCATTTGATAGACTAAAAAAATTGGCTGATAAACAAGGACTATCAGTGAATGAAGTAGAGGAAAAAGTAGGTTTAGGAAAAAATACCCTATATTCTTGGAAAAAGAAGACACCATCTGGTACTAATCTTACTAAGATTGCCGATTATTTTAACGTTACAACCGATTATCTTCTCGGTCGCACCGATACTCCACAGTTCACTCGCAAAGATGAACGAGATGTCCAAAAAATTCTTACCGATATGACAGAAGGCCTGAGTAATGATTCTTCCCTCGCCTATATGAAGAACGGCGGCGAGGAAATCGACGAAGAAGATGCTGAACTTCTACGTGCTTCGCTGGAGAATGTCATCCGGCAATCTAAGTTAATTGCCAAGGCAAAGTTCACGCCGAAGAAATATCGGAAAGATAAGGATTAACGAGGTGACCGTTTATGCTCAGGGAACGCATCAAACGAAAAGCTCATGAGGTTGTGTATGCAACTGGCACTCGTGATCCCCTCAAAGTATGTGAAGCCAAGCATATTCCCGTGTATTATGACGATCTGGGGAGAGAGTGTCAAGAATGTTGTGTAAAAAGGGAAACTTCGCCCGCATGAATTGGCAATTCTAAAACATCGAATCAAGCGTGTCGTGACAGTCCTTGAATCCCCGATGTGCTCGATTCTCAAATTTATCG
>SKEM01001435.1_pt1 | contig 10291 bp, 9 predicted proteins | sample 4826731 | NCBI WGS metagenome assembly SKEM01 (sample SAMN11008809, study PRJNA524170) | human gut metagenome | biome: Human fecal sample; material: Feces; isolation source: fecal sample from pouch patient p37 | host: Homo sapiens | place: Israel: Tel-Aviv | collected 2015-07-27
GTATTATATACTTGTAAATGATATAGATTGTGTTTTTTGAAAGGCACGGTGATTTTATGAAATTAAATGAATTAGTGGAGTTAAATGTTGGCTCACCACAATTTAGAATTAAAAATTCGGTAATAACAACGGATCCTGAGTACAAATTCTATAGCCAAAATGACTTGGAAGAGGATTTGGCAGGGATGAAGTTATTCGATGAACAGCCTAAATTGATTAGAACTTCAGATAACGTTACAACTTTAGCTGAAAAAGATGTAGTTTTTAGTCTGATTTCTGGAAAAGCAGCGATTGTTAGTCCACTTCATAGTGGCCATCTATACACACAGAATTATATCGTAATTAGGACAGGAGAGGAAGTAGACGATAAATTTCTAGTTTATCTTTTAAATGAGGATAAGCAAATTGCTCGGCAACTTTGGTTAAGTTTACAAGGCTCGAGTGTTTTGAAATATACAGTTAAGCAACTTAGAGAATTGAAAATAGCAGAGTTACCACCAATAGATAAACAGAAAATAATAGGCGATGTCTATATGAAACAATATCATTTACAAGCTCTACAAGAGAGAAAAGCACGTAATGAAACGTTGCTTAGACTAACGCGATTAGGGGAGGCGTACTAAATGGATGAATTAAAATTCGAAAGTGAATTGATTCAATATATTACACATGGGACAATCACTCATTCGAGAAATGATGTTAATTCTTGTGAACAACTTGATGATCCTGATGTGTCGAACTACATTACAAAATCAAAATTGTGGAAATACGAGCCATCAATTAGAACAACAGATGCGCTTTGGAATAACTTTAAGGCAATTTTGGAGCAACATAATCAAAGTACGTTGGATCGCCCTTTGTCAGTTGTCGAGTTTAATCAAGTAAAAAAGATTATCTCTGATTTAAAGACACCTTATCAAGCAGGACAATTTCTATATGGTTTAAATGGGGTTTCACAAATTGAAATTGATCTTGATGATGGTCGTCATGTGTTTTTGACAGTATTTGATCAAAAAAAGGTTGGTGCAGGAGATACTGTTTATCAAGTTGTTAATCAAATTAGACGCCCAGCTGTGATTACAGGTCGACCTGATCGACGTTTTGATACAACTTTACTTATTAATGGGTTACCAATTATTCAAATTGAAGAAAAACGTGATACGCATGATGTGAACGAAGCATTAAATCAAATGCATCAATACATAACAGAAAATCAATATCACGATATTTATTCAACTTTACAGATTTTGGTTGCTATTACACCTAATAACGTTAAGTATATGGCTAATACAACTGCTGATAAGTTTAACAAAGATTTTGCTTTCAATTGGCAACGAAGAGATGATAACAGCATCGTTAGGAATTGGAAAGAATTCGCTGATTCTATGCTTTCTATCCCTATGGCTCATCAAATGGCAACTAACTACATGATCTTGGATGGAACAAAGAATAAACAAATGCTTAAAGTAATGCGTCCTTACCAAGTTTATGCAACACAAAGAGTAATTGAAAAGCTTAAAAAAGTTGATTTTGATTCTGGTAAAAATAAAGTTGGCTATATTTGGCACACAACGGGGTCGGGTAAGACCATTACTAGTTTTAAAACAGCATGGTTGGCTAGTCGTATGCCTAAAATTGATAAAGTAGTTTTCGTAGTTGACCGAATCGCTTTGACAAGGCAAACATTTGAAAACTATAAGGCTTACGATCCGGATGCTAGTGATGATTCACTTGGAAGTGTTCAAGATACGAAGAGAACAACTGAACTTAGTCGTCGTTTACGTAGTAATGATGATGGAATTATTGTAACTTCTGTTCAGAAATTAAACACACTTATTAATAAGAAATCTTTCAAAGATCCTGGTAAAAACATCGTCTTTATTGTCGACGAAGCACATCGTTCAACTGGTGGAGCTTCATTCGCTGATATTCAAAAAGCATTTAAACATGCTGCATGGGTTGGTTATAGTGGAACACCAATGTTTGATGAAACAACATCAGGATTGAGAACAGAAGATATCTTTGGACCTTTACTACATGCTTATACAATCAGAGAAGCAATTGCTGATCATAATGTTTTAGGATTTAAGGTCGATTTTGAAACAACGATTGATGAAGAAAAGATGAAAAAAGATTACTTACCGTCTTTCTATCATGAACATTATCCTGAATGGACAGATGAACAGATAGAAGAAAAGATTGCAAATCTTACTCCAGAAGATATGGATGATGCAGTAGAACCTAGTTTCTATGATGAAAATCCAGAACATATCCGCTTAGTAGTGGAAGATATTTTCAAGAATTGGCGTAATCGTTCTAATGATGGGAAGTATAATGCCTTGTTTACTACTCACGTTGGTGGTGGAAAGGCAAGTACTCCAATGGCAATGATGTACTTTAAAGAATTCCAAAGGGTTAATAAGGAACATGCTAAAACTGGCGACTTAACTTTGAAAGTTGCAGTAACTTTCAGTCAGAGTACTAATAACGGCGATAATATGGTCACAACTAATAACAACTTAGAATACGCGATGGACGTCTACAATAAAGAATTCGGTACAAACTTCAAGTTAGATACAGTTGCTGAATACACACAAGATGTAACTAGTCGTCTAAATAAGAGTGCACGTGATAAGAAGTTCTTGGATATTGTAATTGTTGTTGATCAACTTCTAACAGGTTTTGATGCTCCTGAAATGAATACTTTATATGTCGATCGTACTTTGAAAGGTGCTGGCTTGATTCAAGCATATTCTAGAACTAATCGAATTGCTGATATTCAAGAAAAGCCTTGGGGACGTATTATTAATTATCGTTGGCCTGCTCAAAACGAGAAGTTGATGAACGATGCGTTAGCAATCTATGCAAATAAAGATTCTGCGAGTCTTTCAGAAGAAGAACGTAAAGCTAAGAATAAATCTGACGGTATTACTGCACCTGAATTTAAAGACTTATTCAAAGAAGTTAAAGAAAAAGTTAGCAGATTGTCTAATTTAACTAGCGAATTCAATGAATTACCTAAATCTGAAAGAGCAAAAGACGAAATGTTTGAACTGTTGCGAGAATATAACGCTGGAATTGCCAAATTAAAGCAATATGATCCACAAGAAACAAAAGATGAAGATATTGGATTTGATTATGATAATCCTGATGCTTTGATTGAACAATTAGGTATGACTCCAGATCAGGAAACAATGTTGACGACAGTATTAACTAATGAACTAAAACAACATATTGCTAAGAAAAAAAGGGTACCACTTTATCAAATAGAGTTGAAATTAACTCATATTAAAGATGTTAAGGTGAATTACGATTACTTAACAGAATTAGTAGAACAATTATTGAATCAAGTGCATGAAGGTAAGACTGAAGAAGCTAAAGATACACAAAGTAAAATTGAAAAATTTGCTAATGGACTTGATGATGCTAACTACGCCAAGAAGATTAAGGCTGCTGCTTTGGCAATTATTGAAGGTCATTATCCACCAAAAGGATCCAACTTTAAGTATCCAGCAAAACTTGATAGTAGTGACAAAATAATTCAGGGGGCTAATGCAGTTAGTCTAGATAGATTATTCTTGGATTTCCGAAATGATTGGGGAATTACAGATATCTTAACTAATGCACAGTTGAGAGAGATGATTAGTCGCCATCGTTACGCTCAACAAGATCTTGATGATACTGGGCAAATTCGCGACATATTGGCAAAAGCTGCGACTAACTATAAGCAGCTAGCCTATAAGGAAGAAATTCAAAAACTATCTAAGATCAAGTATCGCAATGGTTTACGCGAAGCTATCTATAAGTTAGCAGATAATATGCTTGATAGAATTTAAAATAAAGGAGAACGTTATGGATAATAAGAAAAATGGTATACCTAAGTTAAGATTCCCAGGATTTACTGGAGCTTGGGAACAGCGAAAGTTGGGGGAAGTTGTTGAAGATTATATAGAAAAAACAACAGTTGAAAATCAATATCCTATTTTAACATCGTCTCAACAAATGGGGATCGTTTTACAAGATACTTATTTTTCTGGAACTAGAGTAAGTGAGTCAGGAAATACGGGATACTTTATTCTACCTAGGGGTTACTTTTCTTATCGTAGTAGAAGTGATAATGATACTTATGTTTTTAACAGAAATGATTGTATAGATAAAGGAATTATTAGCCATTACTATCCTGTATTTAAGCCTAGTGGTGTTGACTCAGATTTTTTACTACGACGCTTAAATAATGGGCTTAAAAAACAATTATCAATTGTTTCAGAAGGAACAGGGCAACATGTTCTATCGTTAAAAAAATTCAAAAATATAGAAACTTCTTTCCCTAATATTAGAGAACAACAAAAGATAGGAAAGTTTTTTAAACAACTCGACTTCTTCATCGCCCTTCATCAGCGTAAGCTTGAGCATTTACAAGAGCAGAAAAAAGGTCTACTTCAAAAAATGTTTCCTAAAAATGGAGAAACTGTTCCTGAAGTAAGATTCCCAGGATTTACTGATGCTTGGGAACAGCGGAAGTTGGGGGAAGTAGGAAAAACTTTTACTGGTTTGTCTGGTAAAACAAAAGAAGACTTTGGACATGGTGATGCCCATTTCGTAACGTATATGAATGTTTATTCTAATCCAATTTCTGATCCCAATATGGTTGAAAATGTAGAGATAGATACTAAACAACAGGAAGTTAAAAAAGGAGATGTTTTCTTTACTACTTCTTCTGAAACTCCTGAAGAAGTTGGAATGAGTTCCGTATGGTTGAGTGATGCACCACATATCTATTTGAATAGTTTTTGCTTTGGATTTAGGCCTACAGTGAATATATTCAATCCTTACTATCTAGCATATTTGCTTAGATCAAATAATATTAGAAATAAAATGATGATACTTGCCCAAGGAATATCTAGATATAACATCTCTAAAAATAAAGTGATGAAATTAGACGTAACTATACCTAATATTAGAGAACAACAAAAGATAGGAGAGTTTTTTAAACAACTCGACACCCTCATCACTCTTCATCAGCGTAAGTTAGAACACTTAGAATTAATGAAAAAAGGATTACTACAACAAATGTTTGTTTAATTAAAAATAAGGAGATTGATTAATATGTCAGAAAATACATTTCAAACAATTACAAGTAAATTATGGGCAATGGCCAATGAATTAAGAGGTAACATGGATGCAAATGAATTTAAAAACTACATTCTTGCATTTATGTTCTACCGTTACTTATCAGAACACCAAGAAAATTACTTGGTAACAAATAACGTTATTGATGTTCCAGAAGGTATGTCTGTTAATGATGCTTACAAGGAAGAAGCAAAGGATGAAGATTTAGCAGACTATCTTGAAGACATTTCATCATCGCTTGGATATGCAATTGCCCCTAATGATACATGGGCTACTTTAAATGCTAAAATCGAGGATTCAGAAATAATTCCTAGTGATTATCAAACTATTTTTGATAACTTTAACAAAAATGCTGAATTAAATGCTGAAGCTATTCAAGATTTCCGTGGGGTATTTAATGATATTAACTTAGGGGATTCAAGACTAGGTTCTAGTACTACTGCACGTGCTAAGTCTTTGAACAATATCGTTAAGTTAGTTAATGGTATTGAATTCAAAGATGAGAATGGACGAGATATTTTAGGGGAAATCTATGAATATTTAATTGGACAATTTGCTGCAACTGCTGGTAAAAAGGGTGGCGAATTCTATACACCACACGAAGTAAGTAAGATTCTTGCTAAAATCGTTACAAATGGGGTAAAGGAAAGCGATGAAGCATTTGCCGTTTATGATCCAACTATGGGATCAGGTTCATTATTGTTGACGGTTGGTAATGAATTACCACATGATGCTAGAAGTGGTGCTATCAAGTATTATGGACAAGAATTAAATACCACAACTTATAACCTTGCTCGCATGAACTTAATGATGCACGATGTAACTTACAATAATATGAATTTAAATAATGCTGATACTTTGGAAAGTGACTGGCCAGATGGTCCTGATGAAAAAGGAATTGATCATCCACGTTCATTTGATGCAGTAGTTGCTAATCCACCATATTCAGCTAAATGGGATAATGACAAGACTAAGTTAAAAGATCCACGTTTTAGTGATTATGGAAAGTTAGCCCCAGCATCTAAAGCTGACTATGCCTTTATCTTACATAGTTTATACCATCTTAATAATGATGGAACTATGGCCATTGTATTGCCACATGGGGTATTATTCCGTGGAGCAGCAGAAGCAACTATTCGTCAAACTTTGATTGAAAAGAATTATCTTGATGCAGTAATTGGTTTACCTGCAAATCTTTTCTACGGAACAAGTATCCCAACTACAATTTTGGTATTTAAGAAGAATCGTAAAAATAAAGATATTTTATTTATTGACGCTTCTAAAGAATTTGAAAAGGGCAAAAATCAAAATACTTTAACAGAAGAAAATATTAGTAAAATCATCTCAACTTATGAAAAACGTGAAGATGTAGATAAATTTGCTCATGTAGCAACAATTGATGAAATTAAAGAAAATGAATATAACTTAAATATCCCACGTTATGTTGATACTTTTGAAGAAGAAGAACCAGTAGACTTGGAAGAAGTTAAGAAGATGCTGGCACAAGATGATGAAGATATTAAGAAACTTGAAGCTGAAATTGCTGAACAACTAAAGATTTTAGGTGTGTAAATAATAATTTAGTATATAAGAGAAGAAACGGATATTGGATTAGTCTGATGTCCGTTTTTTGTTTGCTTGGGAACAGCGAAAGTTGGGGGATTATCTTTCTATACCGGCAAAGGAACCGATAACAGATATTAATAAATTGAAGTTAATGACTTTAAAATTAAATCTTGAGGGAATAACTTTGGCAGCCAATAGGGAAACGCTAAAGTTAGGATCTACAAAATACTATAAACGACATGAGGGCCAATTATTGTATGGAAAACAAAATTTTTTCCATGGTTCTATTGCTTTAATTCCTAAAGAGGCTGAAGGATATGCTACATCTGGTGATGTTCCAGCATTAAACATTTCAAATATAAATAGTAAGTACCTTGTTGACTACATTAGTAGACCTATTTATTTCGAAACAAAAGAAGCATTAGCTACTGGAACCGGTAGTAAACGAATTCATGAAAAAACATTGCTTAACTTTAAAATTGCTGTGCCGTCTTTGGAAGAGCAGTCTGAAATAAGTGATTTTATAGCTAAATATACAGCCCTCATCGCCCTTCATCAGCGTAAGCCATTTATTAAGAATGGGGGCATTAAAATGATAACAAGTAACTTTACATGCGATAGTTTATTCAAAGATTATTTTGAATTTTGGATAAAATTGTACAAAGAAGGTGCTGTTCGTCCAGTTACTCTTGAAAAATATCGAAATAACCAAAAGCATATTGCCAAAATTATTCCTAATTTGAAGATGAAAGATTTTGATCGAAATGCTTATCAAGAATTATTAAATCAATATGCGTTAACTCATGAACGACAAACAGTAATTGATTTTCATCATCAAGTAAAAGGAGCTATTCTTGATGCTGTTGATGATGGTTTAATTGATAGAGATCCAACAAGGAAGGCTATATTTAAAGGAAAAGCACCTAGGGAGAAAAAGCAAAAATACCTGAATCAATTTGAATTGCATAATCTTTTAGAGGATTTAGATTTAGGAATGGAAATTACATGGGATTGGTTAATTCTCTTAATAGCTAAGACTGGTTTGAGATTTTCTGAAGCTTTGGGATTAACTCCAGCAGATTTTGATTTTGCTAGACAAACGATTTCTGTAAATAAAACTTGGGATTATAAAACAAATACAGGATTTCAACCTACTAAAAATAGAAGTTCAATTAGAAAAGTGCAGATGGATTGGCAGTTAGGTATGCAGTTCCAACATTTAATTAAAAATTTAAATGAAGATGAACCTATTTTTGTTAATGGACCAGTTTGTAACTCAACTCCTAACAATTGTTTAGCTCGTCATTGTAGGAAATGTGGTATTCCAGAAATATCAATTCATGGATTACGTCATACACATGCATCATTACTCATGTTTGCTGGCGTTTCTATTGCTAGTGTTTCTAGAAGACTAGGACATTCGTCAATTACAACTACACAAAAAGTTTATATGCACATAATTAGTGAGTTAGAAAATCAGGATAATGATTTGGTTATGAGATATTTATCAAGTTTAAGTTAATTTAGATGTGTATTCTGGCTTACGCTGATGAAGGACGATGAGGGAGTCAAAATAGTTGAAAAAATTACCTATTTCTTGTTGTTCTTTGGGATTTATTGGAAGAATAACCTTCAACTGTGATAAAGACTTTTGACTAACTCCTTGTGCAGTTCCACCACTTGCAAGTGACTTGAGCGTGTGTTGAACATTTTGTGAGCGTAAAAGCACAGCTAGAAAATCATTGGTTACTTTTGTCTCATCAACGTTAAAGGCAATTGTTCTTTGACTTAACACGTACTTTCTATTATCTGGAACTTGCGCCACATTCCCCATAGGAGCTTCAGTAGTAAAAAGTACTTGTCCTTTATATAAATCATTTCCTGCCATCCACTTATCGTACAGATCTTGATTAGCATAATGAACATCTGCTGTAAAATCGATGTAGCCATCTTTAACGTTTAATGCAGATAATGCTGTATATCCTTCAGCACTCCATTCCATTCCCAACTTTTTAGGAGTTCTTCCACGAAAATCTATGACTTTTTCAATGTTATCAAAAAACTTTCGCTGTTCCCAAGCGAAAAAAGAGCATCTGTCAAAAAACGATGCTCTTTTCTAATTATTCAATTTTGTTGGTAAATTTCCAATTATATCCTGTCCACTATACATTATCCTAATTATTTGAACAATTTGCTTGTTATCTTCGGGGTAGTAAAAAACAATGTAATTTTCTACTGGAAAATACCTTAATCCTAAACTGTACCAAGGTTCTTCTGGATACAATGGGTATCTTTTAGGCATTGAATTCAAATTTTTAATCATACTCAGAAATTTATCAGTAATTCTATTGGCTGCCATTGGAGAAAGTAGATCGTATCGAATATAATTATCGATATTAAGTAAATCTACTCTCGATTGATTAGAATATATAATTTTCCACTGTTCCATCATTAACCTCTTCTACGCTTTAAGAGTTCTGCTTGAACTTCTTCTGGTGTAAAAACATCATCTTTATCAAAATCAGCAAATCCCTTTTGAATTTCATTATTAAACTGTTCTTTAGTTAAAGTTGAATAGTTTGTTGGAATTTGTTTAGTAGTAACTTCAAATGGTATTCCTTGATGATTAACTACTTGCTGTAAGAACATATTAATAGCAGTTGTCATTGGAATTTGTAATTTATCCAACACAGCTTCAGCTTGTTCCTTTAATTCTGGTGAAACTCTAGTAAAGACACTTGCCTTTTTATTTGATGCGACTGTCATAAAATCACCTCATTATTTTTTTAATTTATTATAACAACAAAGAAATCTATTTGCAATCATATGCAATCTTATAGATATACAACTGAAGTTGATATTAAATATTTAACTTTACGCTGATGAAGGGCGATGAGGGAATCGAGTTTCATCAAGAATAAAGAAATTTTTTTCTGTTCATCTATATTTGGAACTAAACTTGAAAATGTTTCTACAGATTTCTTTGAAATATTTAGTTGTGACATCCCTGCACCTTGTGATTTAAAATATTTTTGATGACTATTAATATAGAAGAATAAGAATTCAGGATTTACAGTTTTATTAGGACGAAGTAAAGCAACTCTTTGATTAAGAATAAACTTATTATCATCAGGGATTAGTGCTACTCTTCCTAGAAGATCACCATGTCCTACATCGCTTAGTATCATTACAAGATCATTTTTATAAAGTATCCCATCATCAGATTCATTGATAAATTTTCCAGAATGCTTGAATCCACCATCTATACTAATAGAATTAAGATTTACTAATTCAAAATCTCCAGAGTCTGTTTGTTTATCTTCATGCCCCTTTCCGTTTTTATATTGAGTCATACTTGACAACTTCCGCTGTTCCCAAGCAGAACAAAAAGTGTGTTTATAGTTTAAAACTAGGGAACTTAGGTAATCAAATTATAAAAAGGAATTATTCTTAAAGAAAACTTTTCAAGATTATGAAATGACACCTGCCGAAGCAGATAAGTTATTTATGAAGAATGAAGGAGAGTTAGTAGATTTAGATGAAATTGAAGGAAGAGTAGCTCTTGAAGGTGCGCTACCATATCCACCAGGAGTAT
>SKEM01001439.1_pt1 | contig 10242 bp, 9 predicted proteins | sample 4826731 | NCBI WGS metagenome assembly SKEM01 (sample SAMN11008809, study PRJNA524170) | human gut metagenome | biome: Human fecal sample; material: Feces; isolation source: fecal sample from pouch patient p37 | host: Homo sapiens | place: Israel: Tel-Aviv | collected 2015-07-27
GGGGAGTGGGGCATGCGTCTTCCGTTCGCGGTCGGGGGATGGGAATCGTATCGGCGCCGGGACCTCCGTAGGATGGCCCGGCCGCGCCCCGAGACGCGGCAGCCGACGCCCCGAACCCGAGGAGAAACCCATGGCTGACGCCGCTCGCGCCCGCAAGGTCGCCGACCGCATCCACCAGACCGTCGCCCGCCTCCTCCAGGGCAGGATCAAGGACCCGCGCCTCGGCTTCGTCACCGTCACCGACGTCAAGGTCACCGGCGACCTCCAGCACGCCACGATCTTCTACACGGTGTACGGCACGGACCGCGAGCGGCGCGAGTCCGCCGCCGCGCTGCGCTCGGCCACCGGCCTCATCCGCTCCGAGGTCGGCAAGGCCCTCGGCATCCGCCTCACCCCCTCCCTCGAGTTCCAGCTCGACGCCCTGCCCACCCAGGCCAAGACCTTCGAGGACGCCCTCGCCCAGGCCCGCGCCAAGGACGAGGAGATCGCCCGCGCCTCCGAGGGCGCCCAGTACGCCGCCAGCGAGGACCCCTATCGCCACGACGACGAGGACGAGTGGGACGAGGACGACGAGAGCGCCGGCGGCGAGCGCGTGCTGGTGCGTGACGACGCCGAGGACGGCGACACGGCCGAGGACGTCGTCCGCGCCGAGCTGCTCGCCGAGGACGACGTCGTCGGTGACGACGACGAGCGGCTCGCCGAGGGCGTCGAGGACGAGCCGGAGACGGATGACGCCCCAGGCGACGCCGGGGACGTCGACCCCGAGGACTCCGTCCGGTGAGCCGCCCCGAGGTGCCCCGCGGCGCCGTCACCGCCGCCGACGGACTCCTCGTCCTCGACAAGCCGACCGGCCTCACCAGCCACGACCTCGTCGCGCTCACCCGGCGCATGGCGGTCACGCGTAAGGTCGGCCACGCCGGCACCCTCGACCCGATGGCCACCGGCGTCCTCATCCTGGGGATCGGCCGTGCCACCCGCTTCCTCACCTACCTCGTCGGTGCCGACAAGACCTACGAGGCGACCGTCCGCCTCGGCCAGGAGACCCTGACCGAGGACGCCGAGGGCGAGGTGACGGCCGGCGCCGGCTGCGCCGCCCCCGGTGCGCCCGGCTCCCCGCTCGACGGCCTCGACGCCGCCCTCGCCGCCCTCACCGGCGACATCGAGCAGGTCCCGAGCGCCGTCTCCGCCATCAAGGCCGACGGCGTGCGCTCCTACGCGCGCGTCCGCGGGGGCGAGGACGTCGAGCTCCCCGCCCGCCCCGTCACCATCCACGCCCTCACCCCGCTCGACGAGCCGCGCCTCGCCGTCGCCGCCGACGGGACCGCCGTGGTCGACCTGAACCTGCGCGTGACGTGCTCGTCCGGCACCTACGTCCGCGCCCTCGCCCGCGACCTGGGGCGGGACCTCGGCTGCGGCGGTCACCTCACGGCCCTGCGTCGCACCGCCGTCGGCCCCTTCACCCTCGACGACGCCCGCGCTCTCGAGACCGTCACCGCAGAGGTCGCCGACGGCGCCACCGCGGCGGAGCGCGGCGAGGACCCCGCCGGGCTCGCCACGACACCCCTGGAGGAGGTCGCGCGCCGCTGCTTCGACGCCGTCGCCCTCACCGAGGCGGAGGCGCGCGCCGTCGGCCACGGCCAGCCGCTGCCCGCCGAGCTCCTCGACCGCGCCGAGCGCCTCGACGCGCCCGTCATCCCCAAGCACCTCCGCGGTGCCGACGGCGCCCAGGAGGCGCGCGAGGTCGTCGCGGGGTTCGCCCCCGACGGCGGCCTCGTGGCACTGTTGACCCGCAAGGGCTCTCGAACGAGGCCCCTCCTCGTCCTCGCGCCCGCCTGAACCCGGGCCGGGCCCCGGACCGGACCTCGAGCCCGGCGCCGCACCGACGACCGCCGGCCACAGCCACGACACCCACGCAGCACGACCCCAGGAGACGACGATGAGCGAGCAGACCGACCAGACGCAGCAGACGGAGACCGCCGGCGGCTGCGGGTGCGGCTGCGGCGGTCACGGCGACCAGGGCGCACCGGCCGCCGACGAGCGCGCCGCCGCCCCCGTCGTCGCCCAGCCGCTCGGGGCCGGCTACACCGCACCCGAGCCCGTCACCGCCTCCTCCATGGAGGCCGCCGACCCCACCGGCATCGCCGCGAACGTCATGAGCGTCCTCGCCGACGGCACCGTCCAGGTCGCCGTCCCCGCCGACGACGCCGCCGCGGCCGACGCCTCCGCGGGCGTGGTCCCCGGGCACAAGGCCGGCAACATCCTCGGCCTGCGCGACGTCTCCGCCGCGGGCAACGGCGGCGGCTGCGGCGGTCACGGTCACCACCACCACGACCACGCCCACGGCGAGCAGGCCTCCGGCGGCTGCGCCCGCGGCGCCCACTGACCGGCCGACGGGGACGGGGCGAGCAGGCGTGCAGGTCTGGTACGGGCCCGAGCAGGTGCCACCGACCCTCACGGGAGCGGACGGCACCGGGAGCGTCGTCACCATCGGAGTCTTCGACGGCGTCCACCGCGGCCACCAGGCGATCCTCGGACGAGTCGTCGCACGCGCCCACGAGGTCGACCCCGAGGGCGAGCGCCCGCTCGCCGTGGCCATCACCTTCGACCCGCACCCCGCGCGCGTCCACCGCCCCGAGTCGGGGCTCGAGCTCGTCGCCTCCCTGGCCGACCGGCTCGAGGGCCTCGCCGCCGCCGGGCTGGACGCCGTCCTCGTCGTCCACTACACACTCGACTTCGCCGACCAGTCGCCCGAGGACTTCGTGCGCACCTGGATCGAGGGGCTCCTCGGCGCCCGCGCCGTCGTCGTCGGCGACGACGTCCGCTTCGGGCGGGGCAACGGGGGCGACGCCGCCACGCTCACCCGCATCGGCGCGCAGGACGGCGTCGACGTCGAGATCGTCTCCGACGTCGTCTCGCCCGAGGGACGCCGCTGGTCCTCGACCTGGGTGCGCGAGCTCCTCGAGGGCGGCGACGTCGCCGGCGCCGCCCGCGTCCTCGGTCACCCGCACCGCCTGCGCGGCACCGTCGTCCACGGGCTGCGCCGTGGCCGCGAGCTCGGCTTCCCGACCGCCAACCTCGACGCCGCGAGCGTCGGAGTCGTGCCTCCCGACGGCGTCTACGCGGGCTGGCTCGTGCGCGAGCCCGGAGCCGGCGAGTCCCGAGGGGCGGGGGAGGAGCGGCTGCCCGCCGCCATCTCCATCGGCACCAACCCGACCTTCGACGACGTCCCGGAGCGGACCGTCGAGGCCTACGTCCTCGGTCGCGCCGACCTCGACCTGTACGGGCAGGTCGTCGCCATCGAGCTCGTCGAGCGGCTGCGCCCGATGCTCGCCTTCGACGGCCTCGAGCCGCTGCTGACCCAGATGGACCAGGACGTGCGCGACGCCGCCCGTGCCCTCGAGGTGCCCGAGCCCGAGCGGCTGCGCGTCCGCCCTGAGGACGTCACCGCCTGAGCCGGGAGCGGACCAGGCGCCGGGTCGTCCTGAGACCGAGCCCACGGCGCTCGGCGCCGTTCCGGCGGTCGGGGCGCGTCCGGCGCTGGTAGGGTTGGCGAGCCGTCGATCGGCCGCGGACGTGTCATGCCCGGGAGAACAAGCCCCGGTGCTCCGCGCAACGAGAAAGAGGAGCAAACCGTGTCGGTTTCCCCCGAGCGCAAGAAGCAGATCATCGCCGAGTACGCCACCCACGAGGGTGACACGGGCTCCCCCGAGGTCCAGGTCGCCGTTCTGTCCGAGCGCATCTCCAACCTCACCGAGCACTTCAAGACCCACACGCACGACCACCACTCGCGCCGCGGTCTCTACCTCCTCATCGGTAAGCGCCGTCGCCTCCTCGACTACCTCATGAAGGAGGACATCGAGCGCTACCGCGCCCTCATCGCCAGGCTCGGCATCCGCCGCTGAGCCCGCGCGAGCGCAGCTCGAGCCCGTCGCCCCGGCCCCGCCTCCCCTGGGAGAGCGGGGCCGGGGCGCGTTCGCGCCCCGGAGCGGCGCCTGCTCGGGGAGTGAGGGCGGGGAGGTCGTGAGTCGCCGGTGGGACGGGACGCCGAGGCGGCGAGCGGCGCCGGGCCGCGCGCCCGCGCCGCGTCCCATCTCACGGGGGAGAACGTCCCGGCTCCCGCGAGATCGCTCGCCCCCACGGTAGGATCGCAAGGTCCGCGTCGCGCGTGGGCGCCGGGGCCGCCCCGGGCCGACGGCGCGACCGCAGGGGCAGGGCGCGTCGCCCGCCTCCTGCGCCGCGGACCCGGCGACGGGGAACGACCCCGGCCGCCGGACGGCAGGGCACGTCGGTTTTCGGTGGTGGCCTCCGGAACGGTGCGCGGGCGAGTCGCCCGCACGGGCTGGGCCCGAGCCGCTCCGTGGGCCTCGATCGAAGGCCACGGTCCTGCCCCGATCGACAGAAAGAGACACATCACCGATGTTCCTTGATGACCCCGAGGTCACCGCCGCTGAGGCCGTGATCGACAACGGCTCCTTCGGCAAGCGCGTCGTCCGCTTCGAGACCGGCCGCCTCGCCAAGCAGGCCGCCGGCTCCGCCATGGCCTACCTCGACGGCGAGACCGCCGTCCTGTCCGCCACCACCGTGGGCAAGCACCCCAAGGACCAGTTCGACTTCTTCCCGCTCACCGTGGACGTCGAGGAGCGCCAGTACGCCGCCGGCCGCATCCCCGGCTCCTTCTTCCGCCGCGAGGGCCGCGCCGGCACCTCCGCCATCCTGGCCTGCCGCCTCATCGACCGCCCGCTGCGCCCGTCCTTCGTCAAGGGCCTGCGCAACGAGGTCCAGGTCGTCGAGACCGTCCTCGCCATCCACCCCGACGACGCCTACGACGTCCTCGCCATCAACGCGGCCTCGATGTCCACCCAGATCGCCGGCCTGCCCTTCGCCGGCCCGGTCGCCGGCACCCGCCTCGCCCTCATCGACGGGCAGTGGGTCGCCTTCCCGCGCTGGAGCGAGCTCGAGCGCGCCACCTTCAACATGGTCGTCGCGGGCCGCGTCCTCGAGGACGGCGACGTCGCGATCATGATGGTCGAGGCAGGCGCCACCGAGAACGCCTGGGACCTCATCCAGGCAGGCGCGACAGCCCCCACCGAGACGGTCGTGGCCAGCGCCCTCGAGGCCGCCAAGCCGCACATCAAGGCCCTCTGCGAGGCCCAGATGGAGGTCGCCAAGCACGCCTCCAAGCCCACCGCCGAGTTCCCGCTCTACCTCGACTACACCGACGAGCAGTACGACGCCGTCGAGAAGGCCGCTGAGCAGTTCGACCTCGCCGGCGCCATCGCCACCGAGGGCAAGCAGGCCCGCGACATCGCCACGGACGCCGTCCGCGACCAGGTTATCGGTTCCCTCGCCGAGCGCTTCGGAGGTGAGGACGACATCAAGGCCCTCAAGGCGGCCTTCAAGTCCGTCACCAAGAAGCTCGTCCGTCACCGCACCCTCACCGAGGGCATCCGCATGGACGGCCGCGGCCTCAAGGACATCCGCACCCTGGCCGCCGAGGTCGAGGTCCTGCCCCGCGTCCACGGGTCCGCCATCTTCGAGCGCGGCGAGACCCAGATCCTGGGCGTCACCACGCTCAACATGCTGCGCATGGAGCAGCAGATCGACGACCTCTCGCCGATCACGCGCAAGCGCTACATGCACCAGTACGTCTTCCCGCCCTTCTCCACCGGCGAGACGGGCCGCGTCGGCGCCCCGAAGCGCCGCGAGGTCGGCCACGGCGCCCTCGCCGAGCGCGCCCTCGTCCCGGTCCTGCCGAGCAAGGACGACTTCCCCTACGCCATCCGTCAGGTCTCCGAGGCCCTCGGATCCAACGGCTCCACCTCGATGGGCTCGGTCTGCGCCTCCACGCTCTCCATGCTCAACGCGGGCGTGCCGCTCAAGGCCCCCGTGGCGGGCATCGCCATGGGCCTCATGCACGAGGAGATCGACGGCGAGACCAAGTGGGCCACGCTCACCGACATCCTCGGCTCCGAGGACGCCTTCGGCGACATGGACTTCAAGGTCGCCGGTACCCGCGACTTCATCACCGCCCTGCAGCTTGACACCAAGCTCGACGGCCTGCCCAGCGAGATCCTCGCCGGCGCCCTCGGCCAGGCGCGCGACGCCCGCTTCAAGCTGCTCGACCTCATCGACGCCGCCATCGACGGTCCCGACGAGATGGCACCGACGGCTCCTCGCGTCCTCACCGTCCACATCCCGGTGGACAAGATCGGCGAGGTCATCGGCCCCAAGGGCAAGATGATCAACCAGATCCAGGAGGACACCGGCGCGGACCTCACGGTCGAGGACGACGGCACCGTCTACATCGGCGCCTCCGACGGCCCCTCCGCCGAGGCCGCCCGCGACGCCGTCAACGCGATCGCCAACCCGCAGATGCCGGAGATCGGCGAGCGCTTCGTCGGCACAGTCGTCAAGACGACCACCTTCGGCGCCTTCGTCTCCCTCACCCCCGGCAAGGACGGACTCCTGCACATCTCGCAGATCCGTCGCCTCGTGGGCGGCAAGCGCGTGGAGAACGTCGAGGACGTCCTGGGCGTGGGTGACAAGGTCAACGTCGAGCTGGCCGAGATCGACCAGCGCGGCAAGCTCAGCCTGCACGCCGTCCTCAACGAGGAGCAGCAGGCCGCTGAGGACGAGGCCAGGGCCCACCGCTCCGAGCGCGGCGACGACGAGGGTGAGCGCCGTGAGCGTCGCCCGCGCCGCCGCTCCGGCGAGGGCGAGGACGGGGAGCGCCGTGAGCGCCGCCCGCGCCGCCGTCGCACCCGTACCAACGAGGACTCCTCGGACGCCGAGTGAGGCAGCGCTGACGCAGCCGACCGGGCGCCCTGCGCGCCCGTGAGCAACGGCGGGAGCCGGGACCACCCCCAGGGGCGGTCCCGGCTCCCGCCGTTCCCGGTCCTCTACGCCGTCGGCGAGGCGTGAGGAGGCCGACGGCGGGGAGCGGGCGCCCGGCCGCTAGGCTCACCGGGTGACCAGCAGCCGCACGACAGACCTCCCCAGCACCTTCGCCGACGAGGGGCGCAGCACCGGCGACTTCGAGGCCTCCTACGACGAGGTCGCGCTCGTCCGCGGGCGCGCCGGCGACCCCGCCACCGAGCTCACCCTCACCGACGACGGCGCCACCCTGCGCCGCTCCGTCCTGCCCGGGGGCGTCCGCGTCATCACAGAGTCCGTCCCCGGCCTTCGCTCCACGGCGCTCGGCACCTGGTTCGGCGTCGGCTCCCGCGACGAGGTCCCCGGCCAGGAGGGCTCGACCCACTTCCTCGAGCACCTCATGTTCAAGGGCACCGCCACCCGCGACGCCCGCGGCATCGCCGAGGCCTTCGACATGATCGGCGGCGAGTCCAACGCCGCCACCTCCAAGGAGCACACCTCCTACTACGCCCGCGTCCAGCGCCGTGACTCCATGGAGGCCCTCGACGTCATCACCGACATGGTGACGTCCTCGCTCCTCACCCCCGCCGAGGTCGAGACCGAGCGCGGCGTCATCGTCTCCGAGCTCGCCGACGCCGCCGACGACCTCCTCGACGTCGCCCAGGAGGCCTACAACCGGGCCGCCTTCGGGGAGGACACGCCGCTCGGCCGGCCCATCGGAGGCACTCCCGAGGCCGTTCGCTCCGTGCCGCGCGACGCCGTCTGGGACCACTACCAGCGCAGCTACGCCTCCGACTCCCTCGTCGTCGCCGTCGCCGGCGCCGTCGACCACGACGAGGTCTGCGACCGGGTCCTCTCCGACCTCGCCGCCGCCGGGTGGGACGCGAGCGCCGACGCCGTGCCGCGACCCCGCCGCTTCGAGACCGTCGGCCTGGACACGCCTCCCGTCCACGACGTCACCGTCGTCCGCGACGCCGAGCAGTCCCACGTCCAACTCGCCTGCCGCGGGATCCCCGTGCGCGACGAGCGACGCTGGGCCATGAGCGTCCTCACCACCATCCTCGGCGGCGGCATGTCCTCCCGCCTCTTCCAGGAGGTCCGCGAGAAGCGGGGCCTGGCCTACACGACCTATGCCTTCGACTCCTCCTACGCCGGCGCCGGCGCCTTCGGCCTCTACGCCGGCTGCGCCCCGGAGGACGTCGAAGAGGTCTGCGCCGTCATGGTCGGCGAGTTCGAGCGCCTCGCCGAGGGCGGCGTGAGCGAGCGCGAGCTCGCCCGGGCCCGCGGCCAGATCCGCGGCGCGATGGTCCTCGGCGGCGAGGACTCCCTCGCTCGCATGGGGCGCCTCGGCCGAGGCGAGGTCGTCACCGGCCGCCTGCGCTCCATGGGGGAGAACCTTCGCCGCCTGGACGCGGTCACGGCCGACGACGTGCGCGCCCTGGCAGCCCAGCTCGCCGCCCAGGAGCGCTGCCGTGTGGTCGTCGGCCCGGGTGCCTGAGGTGAGGGACGGCGAGTACGCGGTGACCGCCCACGGTCAACCTTGTGCCTGCCTTGTTCGAATCCGCTGAGGCTGGAGCACGGCAAGGACGAAGAAGAGGATCGCGCCGATGACCCATGCTGCGACCATGCCCGTGGGATGAGTGAGGGCGACCGCGATCATGACTCCCAGTGCCACGGCGGCAATCGCCTTCAGGGCTGGCAGGCCGGTGGCGACTGCGAGTGCCGTGCTTGTGGCGGAGATTGCGACGGCGATTGTCACCGCTCGTTGCGGGGTATCCCAGTTCAGGTGGACGAGAGCCCCGCTCAGGACGGCGATGGCGGCGAACGACAACGACGATACTATGTTTTTTTCGCCCTTTTTTTGTCGTGTTGCAACGTGGTTCGACGAAGTTTGTTATGCACAAGACTCCCTCCATCCACAATATGCTTTGGTGCAGCATTTGTTAACGGTGAGGGCTGCCGGGCACCATACGGCCGCGCAGGCGAGACAGAGCTGCCAAGGTGACCATGGGTTGCACGTGAGACCGCATGGCCCGCACGCATTGAATACGCAAGTCTTGTTGTAACTTGAGCAGACGCAGGTGTAGCAGGCTCCTTTTTTGCTGCACGTGGACTGGACGCATCCCGATGCTGCAGTTGTTGCGGCTAAGTCAAGCGTTTGTGATGACGTGGTCTGGATGGATGACGTGGTCTGAATTGATGGTGTGCCTTGGGTGAGTGTCACGGTGCGGTCAGTGCCGGTGCTCGTGGCGAGGAGGTTGAACGTCTCGTTGGCCTTGTTGGGTTGCTCGAATATCATGATGTTGGTCTGAATGTTCGCATCAACCTTTGTGCGGTATACGGCAATCATTACCGTTGACAGATCGACCGCAAGCGCCTGAGTTGTTCCGCCGCCTGTCAGGTCATGGTTCACAAGATGGACGGAATCGTACTCATCTGAACCTGCCAGAATAGAGTTCAGTTCCGTCTCAATGTCATCTCTGGAAGCATAAACGTGTATCAGTGCGTCATCGCGAGAGAAGGCGCTGTCTAGAGGTTTCCGCAACTCTCCGTCGTGGGCGAGAAGCGGCCTGAGTGCCTCGAGCGCTATGTTCGGTGGCTGTTCGTTAGAATCCTTGATGCTGTGACCGGCCATGACGTCTGATGTAACTCCCGCTGCGGAAGCTGTCGACGTTGTCCCTCCTAGCAGGGCTGCACCTCCGATGATGCCGAAGGCTAGTCGCATGAACGGGCGGCGCATGATCCTGACCTCAGAGAGGCGGGGGGACGATTCGATTCGTAGCTGCCCGAGGTGTGTTGCGAGCCGGGCTGTCATGGTGATACCGACTCTGCGGACAAGTGTCCATCCGAGTGCTAGACCGGTCCACCCCTGCACACATCCTTGTTCAGTGACTTCGACGAGGGTTGGGGTCCAAGGGGCGTCAGGGCCGAGCGCATCGCGTCGCCAACGAGCCATCGCGGGGTCGTTTAGTGCGATGATTCCAAGTCTTTCCCCCCCTTCTTCCTTCACATCTTGCCGCACCTGGCGCGCCAGGTGCGGCATGTGCTGCATGACGAGTCGTAGCCGAGGTACAACATTGGAGCTTCCTTGAGTGGGGAACAGGGTGAGAGAAGGATATGTGGCTCTTCACGAACGAGGGTGTAGCGCGGGTCTGAACCCTCCGGCTTCGAGCAGCGACCGAGCGATGTAGTGGGTGAGGTTGCGGAAGCCGAGGGCGGAGCCGCGGAGGTGTTCGAGTCGGCCGTTGAATCTCCTATGTCTGTCAAGTCGTCTTGAGCTGGGCCCGGGCTGCGGTGTTGAGGTGTCGGTAGATCTCACGGGCGAGGTATCGCTTGAGGCAGCGACGAATCTCGCGGAGGCTGGGTCCT
>SKEM01001444.1_pt1 | contig 10233 bp, 8 predicted proteins | sample 4826731 | NCBI WGS metagenome assembly SKEM01 (sample SAMN11008809, study PRJNA524170) | human gut metagenome | biome: Human fecal sample; material: Feces; isolation source: fecal sample from pouch patient p37 | host: Homo sapiens | place: Israel: Tel-Aviv | collected 2015-07-27
AATGAAGTAACATCAACTGAAAAAAAAGGCATGACTTATCGAGTTGTGCCTATTTTTGAACGTTCAATCATGTTTCAAACATCAGTTAATGCAAATGTATTGACAAAGTCAGATAGCGTGATAAAATAGTAACAATATCTAAACACAAAGCAAGTATTTGCTTACTTATAAATAAGAAAGAAGGAACTATTTCAATGTCAAATTGGGACACTAAATTTCTGAAAAAAGGCTACACATTCGATGACGTATTGCTCATTCCTGCTGAAAGTCATGTACTACCAAACGAGGTAAACATGAGGACACAGCTTGCCCCCAACTTGATTTTGAATATTCCCGTTATTTCAGCGGCCATGGATACAGTCACTGACAGTGCGATGGCTATTTCGATGGCGCGTCAAGGTGGTATGGGTGTAGTCCACAAAAACATGAGTGTTGCTGAGCAAGCTGATGAAGTGCGTAAAGTTAAACGCTCAGAGTCTGGTGTTATCACTGACCCGTTTTTCTTGACACCGACACACACAATTCAAGAAGCAGAAGACTTGATGTCAATGTACCGTATTTCTGGTGTGCCAATCGTTGAAACACTAGAAAACCGCAAATTGGTCGGTATTTTGACTAACCGTGATTTACGTTTTGTCGAAGATTACAACCAAGAAATCAAAAATGTCATGACATCTGAAGATTTAGTGACAGCGCAAGTCGGTACAACTTTGAAAGAGGCTGAGTCTCTTCTTCAAAAGCATAAAATTGAAAAATTACCACTTGTAGATGGTGAAGGTCGTTTGTCAGGCTTGATTACGATTAAAGACATCGAGCGTGTGATTGAGTTTCCAAATGCTGCTAAAGATGCACAAGGTCGCTTAATTGTAGCCGGTGCTGTTGGTGTCAGCTCTGATACATTTGAACGTGCTGAGGCTTTGTTCGAAGCTGGTGCTGATGCTATTGTTATCGATACAGCTCACGGTCATTCAGCAGGTGTTTTACGTAAAATCGCTGAAATCCGTGAACATTTCCCAGACCGTACTTTGATTGCTGGTAACATTGCGACATCTGAAGGTGCGCGTGCCCTTTATGAAGCAGGTGTTGACGTGGTCAAAGTCGGAATTGGACCTGGTTCAATCTGTACGACACGTGTTGTGGCAGGTGTTGGTGTGCCACAAATCACAGCAATTTATGATGCAGCAGCTGTTGCGCGTGAATATGGTAAAACAATCATCGCTGATGGTGGGATTAAGTATTCAGGCGACATCGTTAAAGCCCTTGCAGCAGGTGGTAATGCTGTCATGCTTGGCTCAATGTTAGCCGGAACAGATGAATCACCAGGCGAATTTGAAATTTACCAAGGCCGTAAATATAAAACTTACCGTGGTATGGGTAGCTTGTCAGCTATGAAAAAAGGCTCATCAGACCGTTACTTCCAAGGTGGTGTCAATGAGGCCAATAAACTTGTACCAGAAGGTATTGAAGGGCGTGTTGCTTATAAAGGCTCTGCCACAGATATCGTTTTCCAAATGATTGGTGGCTTGAAAGCCGGTATGGGTTATACAGGTGCTGCGACAATTGATGCCTTGCATGAAAATGCACAGTTTATCGAAATGTCAGGCGCTGGTTTGAAAGAAAGCCACCCACATGATGTCCAAATTACTAAAGAAGCACCTAACTATTCAGTACATTAAGCTTTTATTTGACTAAAAAACTTCTAATCCTTTCGGGTTAGAAGTTTTTTTGAGGTAAAATTCTTTATAATGTAATAAAAAAATAACATTTTTAGCATTTAAGTTTTGATAGCGCTTTCAGCAAGTGATAAGATAGAGGTAAGCAGAATAAGGGTAGTTATTATTAAGTTAAGCTAGACCAAAAATGGATGGGTGATGCTATCGTTTTTGGTCTATTTTTTTATCCGTTTAAAAAAGATGGAGTTGGGTTATGCAAATCAGTAAAATTCTGAATAATAATGTCGTTATCACTGAAAAAGACCAAGCAGAAGTTGTTGCTATGGGACGTGGACTGGCATTTGGCAAGAAGATTGGCGATAAAATTGCAGTTGAAAAGATTGAAAAATGTTATACACTGCAAGGTGATGAAAGTAGTCGCATTGACGAACTACTCGCCGAAATTCCGGATGAAATTTTTGTGATTACAGATAAAGTCATTACTTTAGCCAAGGATAAAATTCCTGGCAAGATTAATGATTCCCTTTTCTTGTCGCTAGCTGACCATATTAATGCAACCCAACTCAGAGCTAAGGAGGGTTTTGTAGTTAAGAATTTCTTGCTTTGGGACATTAAGCGTTTTTTTCCAACAGAATTTACCATTGGAAAAAAAGCAGTTGCTGATATTGCAAAGAAGTTTGGCCTACCCGACTTACTAGATACAGATGATGAGGCGGGTTTCATTGCCATGCATATCGTCAATAGCGAGCTTGGTCGAGGAGACTCTAGTGCATCAGAATTGGCCAAATTAATGGAAGAGATGTTGACGATTGTCAAGTATAGTTTGCAAGTCGCGATTAATGAAGAAGATATTTTCTTTCAACGCTTTGTAACGCATCTTAAATTTTTCAGTGAACGAGTCTTGCTTGATGATGCTACGACCTTACCTAACAGTGATGATAGTCTCTTTCAGATGATTATTGAGCGCTTTCCTGAAAGTTATGAAACGACACTCAAAATTGTCGGTTTCCTATCCAAGACGCGTGGTTATCAGGTTTCAAAAGATTAACAGACCTATATCACGATTCATCTGGCACGGATTGTGCAAAAAAATGTGTAAATATGTTAATTCAGGGCTTTGCCCTTGAAAATATAGATTGACTTGCTTGATAGTGGTTAATCGCCTAATACAGATAGAAAGAGGTCAAAATTGTCGTGTCTGAGGAAGAGACACAAGTGCTTGGGTCGTTACATTAAGTTGGCGAAACCTCCAGTATAAAATTTAAATATTTTTTGGAGGAAAAATCATGGGTAAATACGAAGAACTGGCGAAAAAAATCGTCAAAGAAGTGGGTGGCAAGGAAAATGTCAACTCATTAACCAACTGTATCACGAGACTGCGTTTTAAATTGAAAGACGAGTCTAAGGCAAACACGGGAACTTTAAAAAACATGGATGGCGTCGTAACTGTTATGCAAGCAGGCGGGCAATATCAGGTGGTTATTGGTAACCACGTGCCTGATGTGCGTAAAGATGTGGATGCTGTCTTGGGTGTTTTAGACCCTGTTACTGATGATGGACCAAAAGGTAATCTATTTGACCGGTTTGTCGACATGGTTTCGGGTATTTTCCAACCTATCTTACCAACACTAGCAGCAGCAGGTATGCTAAAAGGTGTCACGGCGATTTTGAGTTTTTCTATGAGGCCAAGCTTTGCAGCAGGCTCGACTTATGCGATTTTTAATGCCATGGGAGATGGGCTCTTTCTATTCTTACCAATCTTCCTTGGCTATACGGCTATGAAAAAATTTGGTGGCTCACCATTCTTAGGAATGATGATTGCAGCCGCTTTAGTCTATAAAGGTTTTATTGACGGCTCGGCTGCCAAACAATTCGCAGAAACGGGTGGCATGCACTTCTTCGGCATTCCATTCTCAATTCCATTAGCGGGTTATGGCTCAACAGTTATGCCAATTATCTGGTCAACGGCATTCGCTGCTTTTGTTGAAAAAACACTTAGAAAAGTCATTCCAGATGTTGTTAAGCTTTTCCTAGTACCATTTTTTACAACTTTAATCGTTGTACCATTGACTTTCTTAGTTATTGGTCCAGTCATGAATTTAGCTGCAGATTTATTAGGAAATGGTTTGCTTGCTGTTCAAAACTTTAACCCAATCATTTTTGGTGCGATTATCGGTTTCGGTTGGCAAGTTTTGGTTATGTTTGGGATGCACTGGGCGCTTATTCCGTTTGTTCTTATTGCACTTGCATCAGGTCAACCAACTTCTCTCTTGGTTGGTAGCGGTAGCGTTTCCTTTGCACAAACAGGTGCAGTGCTTGCCGTATTGTTGAAAACCAAAAACATGAAATTAAAAGAATTGTCTATCCCAGCCTTTATCTCAGGTATCTTTGGGGTGACAGAACCAGTGATTTACGGGATTACCTTACCTAAGAAAAAACCATTCTGGGCATCATGTATTGTTGGTGCTGTCACAGGTGCCATTGCTATGGGCTTAGGTATTGAAGTCTATAATAATGGTGGTTTAGGTATTTTCAGATATACGACAATGATTGCCCCAGACGGCTCAATGAAATTTGTGATTTATAGTGTTATCTTGGATGCGGCAGCTTTAGTTGCAGGTTTTGCTTTAGCATATGCTTTAGGATTTGATGATGATACAGAGACAGTAGCACTCACAAAAGAAGAGGCTAAAAAAGCAGCAACAGGTCAAAAAAATAGTAAATTAACCAAAGAAATTTTAGTGACACCTGTAGCGGGAGACGTATTACCACTCAGTGAGGCAGGAGATGCTGCTTTTGCAGAAGGCATCATGGGACATGGTGTGGTTGTCTTGCCAAGTAAAGGTGAAGTAGTAGCGCCTGCTGATGGTATCGTGATGACTTTATTCCCTACAAAACACGCCATTGGTATATTGACAGATGCGGGTGCAGAAGTTTTAATCCACGTTGGTATTGATACCGTTCAGCTTGACGGAAAATATTTTGAGGCATTTGTTGAACAAGGTGATGTTGTGAAAAAAGGTCAGAAACTATTAGCCTTTGATATTGACGCAATTGAGGCAGCTGGTTATAGCACACAAACTCCAGTCATTGTGATGAATACACCAAGTTACGAGCAAATCAATGTCACGGACCAACAAACGGTTTCAGGACAAGATATGTTGCTAGTGACAGTTTAATTGATTAGACGACTTGAGCTTTCATCTATTCGACTCTTTTACTAAACATGATGTAAATGCTTGATGAGTAGATGAGTAAAGGGGTATAGATGAAGAAATTATGTTTGAAACTAGCGATGATGGCGGTTGCCTTGACGATTATAACTGGCTGTAAAGAAAATGTATCCAGCAAAACCTCGAAAGTTGATAAAAATGCTGAGGTCACAATTTACTTGACGCGACACGGTAAAACGATGTTGAATACTACTGACCGCTCACAGGGATGGATTGATGCGCCGTTGACACCAGCTGGTGTTGAAATCCCAGAATATCTCGGTAAAGGTTTGAAAGCTGAAAAAGTGACCTTTGATGCCGTTTATTCGAGTGATAGTGGTCGTGCTGTTGAAACAGCCAACATTGCTCTTAAAAACAGTGGTCAAGAAGACTTACTGAAAAATTTAAAAACGGATAAACGGTTGCGTGAGGTTAATTTTGGCACCTATGAAGGGATGCCAAATGAAGAAATGTGGACGGCCATTGCTGACAAACAAGGCAAGACACTCGATGCCTTTCAAGCAGGTATGGCTAAAGACGGGTTTGTTAATACGATTAAAGGTTTTGCTGACACATTGCATGAGCTAGACAAGGCTAAACTTGAGGAACTCGCTCAGAAAAATAAAGTTCCAGCAGCAGATGTCAGCTGGCAAGCAGAAGATTATCAAACAGTCATTGCGCGTTCGAAATCAGCGCTTGATGATATTGTCAAAGATGCGCAAAAAAATGGTCAGAAAAATATTCTTGTGACATCACACGGTATGACCATTGCAGCCTTGGTCTCATCACTTGATGAAAAAGCACCGGTTCCTGCTACAGGCCTTAAAAATGCAAGTGTTTCAAAAATCACTTATAAAGATGGTCAATACAAAGTAGCGACGGTCAATGACTTAACCTATGTCGAAAAAGACAAATAACATGACAAGTAGATAGTACGCTTAGGCGTACTATTTGCACAAGTAGGTGTAAATAATCTATTAAATTAAATACAAGATAGGAGTAATATGACATTTCCAAAAGATTTTCTATGGGGCGGTGCCACGGCTGCCAATCAATTTGAAGGTGGGTACGACCAGGGCGGTAAAGGTCTGGCAGTTCCGGATTTAAAAACAGTCGGTGGTGTTAAACTTGCGCGTCGCTTTACACCAACAGTTGAACCAGGGGTTTATTATCCTAGCCACAAAGCAATTGATTTTTATCATCACTACAAAGAGGACATTAAACTTTTTGGTGAGATGAACTTTAATATCTTCCGCATGAGTATTTCATGGTCGCGTATTTTCCCTATGGGTGATGAGTTAGAACCCAATGAGGCAGGTTTAGCGTTTTACGATGATGTCATTGATGAATTGATTAAAAATGGCATGACACCATTAATTACCCTATCACATTTTGAATTGCCAATGGGCATTGTAGAAAAATATAATGGTTTTTCAGATAGGCGCGTGATTGACCTATTTGTCCGCTATGCTGAAACCGTCATGACACGCTACAAATCCAAAGTTAAATACTGGATTACCTTTAATGAAATGAATTTTGGTGCCATGGACCATGGTGAGTTAACCGTTTTAGGCATTAATCCAAACGATGAAACGATCTATCCAAACGGTGCTAAAACTAACGAGAAAGTCCGTTTCCAAGCCTTACACAATGCTTTAGTTGCTAGTGCAAAAGTGGTAGAATTAGGCCATAACATTAATCCAGACTTCATGATTGGCTGTATGATTTGTCATATTACCAGCTATCCATTGACACCAAAACCAGAAGATGTCCTCAAGCGCAAAGAGTTTGACCTCTTATTTGCCAAGTTTGTCGGTGACGTGCAAACTCGTGGTGTTTATCCGGCTTACATGACAACTTACCTGAAAAACAAAGACATTTTCCCAGTTTTTGAGGCTGGCGATGCCGAAATTCTCAAAGCTGGCACAGTCGATATGTACACTTTTTCTTACTACATGACGATTTGTATCACGACAGATGAAAATGCCGATGAAACCGGCGGTAACCTCATGGGCGGCAAAGCTAACCCCTATCTCAAAGCAAGCGAGTGGGGCTGGCAAGTTGACCCAGTCGGTCTGGAATATACCTTGATTGACCTGCAAGACCGTTATAATATGCCACTGATGGTCGTAGAAAATGGTCTAGGCTTTGCAGATGAGTTGCAAGCGGACGGAACGATAGTGGATGATTACCGTATTGATTATATGCGTGACCATATTAAAGCCATGAATTCAGCCATTGAAAAAGGTGCTAATCTGATTGGTTACACGATGTGGGGGTCGATTGACCTTGTTTCAGCTGGCACAGGTGAGATGACCAAACGTTACGGTTTTATCTATGTTGATATGAATAATGACGGTAGCGGCAGCCTCAAACGCTATAAGAAAAAATCCTTCGATTGGTACAAAGAAGTGATTACAAGTAATGGGGAAAAACTTTAAAGTAGAAAAATCAGGCTAAAAAAATAATTTGATATTCAAATCTTGAAGGTTAAATAAGGGGGACAAGATGACATTTCCAAAAGGATTTTTATGGGGTGGCGCAACAGCTGCTAATCAGTTAGAAGAGGCATATAATGTAGACGGTAAAGGTCTTTCAGTTTCAGATGCGATGCCAGGAGGTAAAATTCGATGGGGCATCTTAAACTCAGAAGACTTTGATTGGTCTATTGATGAGACAAAATACACTTATCCCAATCACAAAGGCATTGACCATTATCATCGCTATAAAGAAGATATTGCCTTGTTTGCAGAAATGGGTTTTAAATGTTACCGTTTCTCGATTGCTTGGACACGCATTTTTCCACAAGGAGATGAGCTAGAGCCGAATGAAAAAGGTTTGATGTTTTATGATAATTTGATTGATGAATGTCTTAAATATGGCATTGAACCAGTTATCACGATTTCCCACTATGAGATGCCTTTACATCTCGCTAAAGAATATGGGGGTTGGAAAAATCGCAAACTAGTTGATTTTTATGAAAATTTTGCAAGCGTGGTCTTGACACGTTTTCATCAAAAAGTTAAGTATTGGATGACTTTCAATGAAATCAATAGTGCTTGTGAAATTCCAGCTTTATCTCAAGGAATGGTAGGCGCAACGGGCGGTTCTGACAAGCAAAATGTTTTCCAGGCTTGGCGTCATCAATTTGTTGCAAGTTCACTTGCCGTTAAAATTGGGCATGAATTAAATCCCAACTTGAAAATTGGTTGCATGATTGTCTATGCAACAACTTATAGTTTTGATTCAAATCCGATTAACCAACTGGCAGCGATGCAGTATAATCAAGCCTTTAATTATTTTTGTACAGATGTGCAAGTTCGGGGTGAGTATCCAGCTTATACAGCACGCTTGTTTAAAGAAAATGGTGTGCAACCTCTTGAAATGGCAGAAGGTGATTTGGTATTACTCAAAGCTTATCCTGTAGATTATATCGGCTTTAGCTATTATATGTCTGGCGTGCAAAATATCACGTCAGAAGATAGTGAAACAGTTGAGGGCAATATTCTGGGTGGTGTTAAAAATCCATTTCTTGAGGCAAGTGATTGGGGCTGGCAAATTGACCCAATGGGCTTACGCCTTGCTTTGAATGAACTTTATGGTCGTTATCAAGTGCCACTTTTCATTGTTGAAAATGGTTTAGGTGCTTATGACACGGTTGAGGCAGATGGCACAATCAGTGATGATTATCGCATTGACTATTTAGCGAAACATATCACAGCGATGGCAAACGCGATTAAAGATGGTGTTGATTTGATGGGCTACACACCTTGGGGCTGTATTGATTTAGTCTCTGCCTCAACTGGTGAAATGGCGAAACGCTATGGCTTTATCTATGTTGAAAAACATGACGACGGTTCAGGTGACCTTTCAAGACGTCGGAAAAAATCATTTGATTGGTACAAAACAGTCATTGCGACAAATGGTGAGAAACTTTAATTCAGTTTCTTACTTAATAAAAGGGGGAAAGAAAACATGACTAAAATAGCTTTTTTTGATGTGGACGGCACATTGGTAGGAGACTCGAGCGTGCCAACACAAGCCACGATTGATATTGTTCATCGGTTTCAAGAGTTGGGCAACCTAGCATTTATCTGCACAGGACGCTCTAAACCAGAAATATTGCCAGATATTATGGCAATTGGCTTTGATGGGATTATTGGCGCTGGTGGTGGCTACATTTCCAACGGCGATGAAATCCTTCATCATCATACCATGCCAGAAAAAGCTGTTCGAGAAATTATCGATTTTTTCGATGCACACAAGATTGGTTATTATTTGGAGTCCAATAGCGGATTGTTTGGCAGCAAGTACTATAAAGATACCATTCAGGAAACGATTGAGGCGTACTGTCAGGGAGATGAAGAAAAAATAGCCCAGCTTACTACCGCGAATCAATGGTTTTATGACCTGATTGATAGTTTTGCTGCAAGCGAAATTGATTACGCTGATGTCAACAAAATTTCCTTTATTAATCGTGAAGTGGCCTATCAAGAAATCGCTGATAAATTTGGTCAACAGTTTGAAATGTTCCACATGACCGTACCATTTTTCGGAAAAGAAAGTGGTGAAATTGCGGTCAAAGGAAATGATAAGCAAACCGCAATTGAGCTTGTTCTTAACAAACTCAACATGACAAAAGCAGACGCCATTTCAATTGGCGATGCCAATAACGACCTCGCCATGTTCCGCGCTTGCGGCTACAACATCGCCATGGGCAATGGCACAGATGAACTAAAAGCAGCAGCAAATGAAATCACAACAGACGTCGACCACGACGGCATTGCAGAAAGCTTTAAAAAGAATCATTATTTTGCCTAAAAGGTGTAAGCGAGCGCTCAGCACCATTTGAAAATAGGCATGCTTATGAAAAACAATTAAAATAAATAATAAGGAGAAATAAAAAATGGGTTTTCCAAAAGGATTTTTATGGGGTGGCGCTACTGCCGCTAACCAATGTGAAGGTGGCTATGATGCAGATGGCCGTGGACTAGCTAATGTCGATGTCGTGCCACTCGGTAAGGACCGTTTTCCGATTATTACAGGGGAAATGAAACATTTAGCATTTGATGATGCGCATTTCTATCCAGCAAAAGAGGCGATTGATATGTATCATCATTTCAAAGAAGACATCAAATTGTTTGGCGAAATGGGTTTTAAAACTTACCGTTTATCAATCGCTTGGTCACGTATTTTTCCAAAGGGTGATGAAACTGAGCCAAATGAGGCGGGTCTTAAAGGGTACCTCTAATAACTACCAATTAATTCACCTCAAAATGAAATTAGAAAAAAACACAGAAAACTAAGCATAGTCTACTGTGTTTTTCTTTATGTTACAGACGCCTCTT
>SKEM01000337.1_pt1 | contig 10231 bp, 13 predicted proteins | sample 4826731 | NCBI WGS metagenome assembly SKEM01 (sample SAMN11008809, study PRJNA524170) | human gut metagenome | biome: Human fecal sample; material: Feces; isolation source: fecal sample from pouch patient p37 | host: Homo sapiens | place: Israel: Tel-Aviv | collected 2015-07-27
GCTTGGTTCACTGGTTATTCAACTTATCAATTAGATACCTACGACACTCACCAAAATACCCCACATTCATTTGTTGGTTTTTATTTATTCTCCACTTGAGAGTAGCAAATCTGGCGAAGAAAGTCAACTAAATAAAAAAATATGTATAGATACAAAATACCGCTCATCAATATGGCATTTATAATTTATCCAAAGTTTGTTGTTGCTCTTTCAATACTTCTGTGATTTTTTTACCAAATTGTCCTTTTAAGGAACCTTCCAAGGTTTGCTCAGTTGAAGAGACTGTTTTTTTAGCACTTTCAATTGCGACTTTTCCTTCTTTTTGTGCCTTTTGCTGATTCGTATAAGCCTTTTGTGCGTTCACCCTTCCAATTGTTTGAACACGAATTTTTTCTAAACTTTTTTGTAATTCTTTAAACAATTTTTCTACTATTTCTTCCAAATCGAACGCTCCTTACTAATTTTTGAGATTGCGAAGATCTTGGCGATATTGCTGCTCTAATTCGTCTTGCTGCCGCATGAGTTGTTTTTTCTCTTTGGCAATTTCTTCATTATATTCATATTCTAGGTGCATAATCGCTTGTTTTGCCTGAGCAAACACTTCACTGTCAACTTCAGCTTTCTGAACGATTCGTTGTAGCTTTGATAACGTCTCCTCAATTAACTGCTCACCTTTACGTTGATAGTTTTTCAAATAATTCTCCGCATCTTCTAATTGCCAACGTTCTCGTTGATAAGCAGCGATAATTTGTTCTTCTTTCATTTTTTCTCCTTTTACGTCCCTAGTTGTCGGGCTAAGGCTCGATCTCTTTGGACCAATTCTTGAATTTTTTGTTTAATTTCTTGAGCTAACTGCTGAAATTTTTCAGCCATCATTCGAATCTGATTAATTTTTTCTTGGAAAAATTCCGTTGGTTCACCAACTATTTTTTGCTGCGTTGCACCTGCTGTGGCTAAACACTCTCTCATCTCACCATCGGAGAGAATCGCTGTTTGGCTGTAGGCTTCTTTCAAGGTATTCTGCCATAATTCCTCGGCTTCTTGAATGGCTCGTTGGTAAATATTCATCATATTGGTCATGGCATTTTGAAACGCTGTACGTCCTGTGTCCACCGCTAATAGAGCCTGCTGGTCTTCTAAATAAATTCGCTCATTAACAGAAAGGCCGCCACCGCTGGCTGTTAAGCGACTTTTTAATTGAGTTAATCTTGTAACTTGTGCCGTGTAGTGTCGCATGATTTGCGCCCCTTGCTGACGCATATAGCCTTCTAAATTCCCAGATTTTTCTGGAATTTTCAGCTGACCTGTTTTTTCATCAAACGACCAGCTATCTAATGCATGGCTTTTGCCTTCGACCCAAATAATCGTGCCAAAATCATCGCTATTACCCCAGTGTGAATTAAAGTCATTCCACTTTGTCACATCATCATTCTTTTGTCGATAATTCAAAAACAAATGCGGATTTTCTTCCATAAAATTCGCTTCTGCTTTGGTTAAAGAACCATATTGAAACCAACCGCTAAAAACCGTTGTAGCAATTTGAAAATGAGCGCCAACTTTCAGCATATATGCAGATTGTGAGTAACCAGTCAACTGAGTAATTGTCCAGTCTGGATGCGTTTCAAGCAAAGTTCCAACATACTTAAGTGCTTCATCTGCTTGTGGCGAACCATTTGGCGCTAGGCCTTTAGCCGCAGCTTTCAAGTCGTTCTCATCAGAAGGGTAAGTTCCTGCTGCGACAACTGTCACTTGCGAAACGTCCGGTTGTCCTTTCACAATTGGTGCAACAGCCATGGCTTGGAAACTATGGGTGCCGTTTTTGATGGAGAGGACTTTGAAATTTTGACCATTGCTAACTACAAATTCATTTCTTTCAAACTCTTTTAAATTTTTAGTAGCCTTATCTGTATATTTAACTTTACTTTCTTTATAGCTCGGATCTACTAAATATACTTCATAATTTAGATACCGTAGTTCTTCTTCAGTTCTCATTTATAATAACCTTTCATCCTTATTAGAAAAAATAATTTTTACTTCATCTTCAGTTTTTCCTTTTCCCAAGACGGGAATTTCCGTACTTCCTACATACGAACGATATTCCTTTTCATTTGGAGACATACTAACCCCAATCTCAGAAGAAACGCCATAACTCGTTGTTATTGTCACGTCTACCCTTGTAAAACCAGCCAAAGAATTTTCTACATAGTCTTCCGAAAACTCAATCTCAACTACATTCGCAAAAGTATTCTTAATTTGCTTCGCCGTCATCGTTTCCATTTGAATTAACTCTCGTTCTTTTCTCCGTTCCACTCTTTCTCGATAACCAAACACGCTCACTCCTCCTATTAGCAAAATGATTCCACTTACAATTAGCCACCATTTTTTCTTCAACACTTCACCTCTTTTTCGCTATCTTCATAACTTCCTTTCTGTTCTATCCGAAAAAATAACCCTTACTTCATTTTCAGTTTTTCCTTCTTTAAATTCGATACCTCCCGCATAAGACTCTAATAGATTACCTTTGTTATACAATGACATACTAAGCCCAATCTCAACTACATCTGCAAAAGTATTCTTAATCTGCTTCGCCGTCATCGTTTCCATTTGAATTAACTCTCGTTCTTTTCTCCGTTCCACACTTTCTCGATAACCAAACACGCTCACTCCTCCTGTCAGCAAAATGATTCCGCTTACAATTATCCGCCATTTTTTCTTCAACACTTCACCTCTTCTTATTCCGTTCCTTAATAATAGCTTACCATAGATTATAAAAAAATGTGAAGATAAACTAAATATTTTTTAGTTATTATAATTATTTAGCGTATTGATTGTATCAGTAAAAAACAAGAAAGGAATGATTCGCTTCCTCTCTTGCTTCTTCTCATTAAACTAATGTGTTTTTCATCATGGTTAGTAACGTTTTCACGTCTTCTGTTCTAGTGTCCCCTGTTTCTTGATCGATAATTGAGCTGTAGACATGAGGAATGATTTTTTTAACGCCGGCATCCACCGCAATTTGAACAATTTCTTCAAAGTTTTCTAAATCAATGCCCCCTGTTGGCTCTAAATAAAAGTCATACTTGGCACAAGCTGCTGCTACTGCTTGGTATTCTTCTTTGTGAGCCAAGCCTTTCATCGGGAAATATTTAATGGAACTGCCTCCCATGTCTTTCAACAATTTGATGGCGGTTTCGATAGGTACTTCCGCCGCTGGCGCACCCGAGCTTAACGGACCTGTCGCAATGTTAACATAGCCAACTTTGCCTGTGGGTGAAACCAAGCCATTAATTACTGTTTCGTCTTGACGAAGTAAGGCCCGCGAAGCGCCGACACCTGTGAAGACTTGGTTCACGTGTTGCGGTTGTAAAACTTCTGATAAGCGAGCCACCATTTGACTTTGATTTGGATCACCAGCTCCTAAGCCGACAGATAAAGCGTTGTTGGTTGCTGCTTGGTATTTTTTCATATCGTCAATGGCTGCTTCATCGGTTTCATAGTTTTTTGAAAGGACACCTAACACAACATGCCCTTCTGCTGCTTCATAACAGGCTTGGGCATTTTCTACTGAATTGGCTAAGACGTTTAAACAAATGCGTTCTTCTAAATAATTAGGTTTTAATGACATGGCTTATTTCTCCTTTGTGTCCATAATTTCTTGTAATCGTTGCACGATTTTGTTCATTTCTTCTTGATTGACAGAACGAATGTCAAACTCAATAATGCCATTGTTGGCTTGATATTCTCGCGTATAAATGGCTGGACTTTTTGCTTTTAATGCTTGGATGACTTCCTTGGCAGTTTTTCTGCCGTCCACTTTAACACTGGCGCGATAAATGTCTCGGCCAGCGCCATCTTGGACGATTTTGGCGGTTAAATCTGACAAGTTGTTGATGGCTTCAACAAACGGTTTTAAGCGTTCTTGCATCGAAGCCCCTGACTCACTGCCATGCGCCAAGTATTCTTCCACTGCTTGCGTAAAGCCCAGGATATTGTCTTTGCCAATTTTCATTGCTCGACCAATGCCTTTTCCTTGTAGGCGCACCCAGTCAATGTATTCTTTTTTCCCGACCACTAAACCGGCACTTGGCCCTTCAATGGCTTTGGCGCCGCTGTAAATCACCAAATCAGCGCCTGCTTCGGTGTATTTGAAAAGATCTTCTTCTGCTGCCGCGTCAACAATTAGCGGCACCTTGTGGCGTTGCGCCACTTTGGCCGCTTCGGCCACCGTCAGCATACTTTTTTGCACGGTATGATGGCTTTTGATGTATAGAATGGCCGCTGTTTTTTCGGAAATCATCATTTCCACGTGTTCTGGACTGCACATGTTGGCGTAGCCAGCTTCCACTACTTGGCCGCCGCCTTGCGCTACCATGACTTCTACAGGCGTGCCGTAGTCCACGTTGTGCCCTTTAGGTAAAACAATCTCCCGCTGTTCAATTTTTTCTGTATAGGGATGATACGCGTGGTACAAGCTGCCTTTTCCAATCAGGGCAGCCACCGCTTGGGCAATCCCCGCCGAAGCCGAGGAAACGATTTGGGCATCTTCTGCCTTCAACAAGTTGGCTAAAAAGGCCCCTGTTTGCAGACTAAGTTCACTCATTTCAAAGAAATGTTCACCACCGAATCGTTGAGCCGCGAGGACTGCCTCCGAAACTTTGGAGACACCTAGAATGGTCATTTTGCCAGAAGCATTAATGACTTCTTTTAAGTGAAATTTTTCGTAACTATTCATTATTTTCTCCTTTATAACAAGCCAAAGAATGAAGTGACCAAACTAACTAAGACTATCGTGCCGATAATGATACCGTAACGTGGGCCTTTTTTTAACATGAAAAAATAAATAGCCATGACTGCTGCTAAAGGAAGTAACCCTTTCATAATTTGATCTAGGATATCTTGTAAAACAATTGTGGCACCGCCAGTAACTTTAAACGTCATCGGGCTAGCAATTTTAACATAACTCGCACTTAAAGCGCCCATCATCATCATTCCTAAAACATTCGCTGAATAAATGACTTGCTTAATTTTGCCGTCTTTTAACAAACTTAAGATTGAATTACGCCCTAATGTATAGGACTTATTCACTAACGTCCAACTGATGTATAACGTAATGGCTGTGTACAGAACCAACGGACCGATACTTCCAATCACGTTACCTCCTTTAGCCATTGGAATAAAAATGGAAATGATTAACGGCATTAATGCTGCCCAAATAATCGAATCGCCAATCCCAGCCAAAGGACCCATCAGCCCAGTTTTAATCGATGTGATCGCCGTATCAGAGATCGCTGCGCCATTGGATTTTTCTTCCTCCATAGCAATTGCAATCCCTTGAATGGAAGCCCCTACTGTTCCTTCAGTATTAAAAAAATTCAAATGACGTTTCAGAGCTTCTCTTTGTTGTTCTTCATCGTCTGCGTAAAGTTTTTTAATTGCAGGAATCATCGATGCACAAAAAACTAAACTTTGAAGACGTTCATAAGAATTTGATAATTCACAGCCTAGTTGATAAATCCAAAAGGCTTTGGATAATTCTTTTTTAGTAATTTTTTTCTGTTCCAATTGTTGTTCATTTGCTTGTGTCATTTGTTCCATTATGCTGCCTCCTCACTCAATGCCTTGTTTCTAACTAAAAAGGCAATACAGATTCCTAAAATAGCGACGGCCATAACTTCTGCGCCAAAATATACTACTGCAACAAAACCAATTAAAAAATAAGGAATCAAATTTTTCTTGCCAATTACCATAATTGTTAAGGCGAATCCTAACGCTGGTAAAATACCACCCATTACTTCAAAGCCGTGCATCAACCATGCTGGGATAACTTCTAAGACTTTATTCACCACAGATTGACCAAAAAAGTTCGCCGCAAAAACTAACGGAAAGCGAATTAAAAATCCCGCTAAAGCTGGATAAACAAACGCAGCTCGGTAAATCCCCCCATAATTTAACTCTTCCGCACATTTATCAGCCATATGCACCCACGTCGCATTGATGGTGCGCCGTAATTGATCCATAAAGACGCCTAACACACCAAAAGGAACAGCTAGTGCAACAGCCGCCTCGGCATTCATTCCCACACCTAAAGCAATTGGAATCGCAATTGCTGAAGCTAAAGCCGGATCACTAGGCACATTGCCGCCCGGTGTGGAGGTGACTCCGAGATAAACAAGTTGAATCCCCGCCCCCACAACCATTGCTTCACTAAGTTTTCCTGTTGCTAAACCAGCCACCAACGCTGCACCTAATGGCTGAGACAGCATGCCTGAAAATGTGTACCCAAAACGCAAACGTGCAAACCAATAATAAAGTCCCATAATAATTGAAACACCTAAAACGCCCATATGATTCTCTCCTTTTTCTCTGATTATAGTGATTGATATTTTTCAATTAATTTTTGAATTGGTAGGGGATTTTCTTCGGGAATCGCTTGGAAGAAAACATGGATGCCCTTCGTTAAAAGTTCAGTCAAAATTGCAACATCTTCTTCAGATAAATTGATATTTTTTAAAACATTTTTCCGATTTGGTCCGCCACCTAAGCCACCAACTTGAATCTCCTCTTTAATAATTTCTTGGTCCACCATCGCTTTTAAAGTCGTTAAATCTGGCACTAAAAATAACACCTTTTTCTCTTCATTTTCTTGCGATTCCCAATATTCTTTGGCACTTTCAATCCCTTTAATTACTACAGAAACCCCTGGAGGCGCCGCCATTAAATAAATACTTTGTAAAAATTCATCTTGCTCTAGTTCATCACTCACTACCAAAATTTCATTTGCACCTGATTGTTGTAACCATTTAGTCACTACTTGTCCATGGATTAAACGGCTATCGACTCTTGTTAATACGATTTTTGACATTCTGTTCACCTGTACTTTCTTATTTTGGAATTTCTAAAATTTGACAACTGTCTACTGCTGCTTGTTGAATCATTTCTGCATCTTGTAAACGAAATCCAGGACCACTTTGTTTCATGACGGATTCTAATAATAACGATGTACATAATCCTGACACAATCAGGAGGTCATAATCTTTTGATAAACGCAATGCAACATTACTAGGTGTGCCGCCTTTAACATCTGTTAAAATTAGCAGTTGGTTGTGCCACGTTAACTGGTCAATTTTTTCTGTGACTCGTTCTAAATAATCCCCCAGTGAATCCTCTGCTTGTAATGCTACTTCATGTACATTTGTGACTTCTCCAACGATCATCTGGACGCTTTTGACTAATTCCAAGCCCCAACCATTGTGTGTTAAAAGTAAAATTGGTTCATTTTCCATAAACAAACTCCTTTGCTAATTAATCATTTTATTAAAAGCAATAAGTGTGCCAACTTTCATTTCCGTTTGAATTAAGCCTTTTCAAAGAGCAATTCATAAATATAACGCACTTCCAAAGGTGGTATCAACAAATTATAGGACACTTCAAGCGGTCGAAACGCCATTTTTATGACAGATACTGCTTCTGGCAACTCTCGGTATGACACTTCATAAGCTGTCGGGTCATATTCTGGATTCAATAATTGCCGTTCTAACATACAGGCACAATGAATGATAAAACGAAGTAAAATCTTTTCGTCACTTTTTATTTTGGTTTGCAAGCAAATGTCTGAATAAATCTTAGCTAATTCGATTGAAATGGTTGTAGGATTCAAAACCGTTAGTAAGTCTGTAATAGCTTCGATTGATAATCCTTGAATGTATTTAGCTGAAACTTTCTTTAGTAACTCTTGGTTTTGTTTTTCTTCTAAATGATGGCCTAATAATTCAAAAACTAGCTGAATGCCCCGCTTCGATAGTAAATCTTGTAAAGAAATAAACGGAATATCTGGCACTTCTGTCTTTACGGTGCCAATGATGCCAACGATTTTCTCTTCTTTCCGAACAAAAGAATGCAAACGATCAATGTCTTCCACTTCTCTTTTCTCTAAAGTAATGATGCGTACATTCGTTAGTAATTCATTAGGAAAAGTTTTTAGTAACAACTGTTCAATTTTAATAGCAGTCCCCATGCCAGTTAGACAGGAAATAATGAGAACTTTTGCCTCGTTGAAGCGACCTTTACTGCAAATCAAGGCGCGATGATTTTTTTCTTTTAAGACTGGTAATAGATACTCAAACGCCGTCGATTCATAAATGACTTCTCGCGCCACTTCTAGCAATGTTAAGAGATTGATATTGCTAATTAGCAGCACTTCCATTTGAAACGTTTGACTGATAGCATTACCAAAGTAAACCAGAGACCCGATGTCCACCATCAAAATAATTTTTTTATACTGATTTTGCTTTACAATTGTACGGACTTTTTCTAATGTTTCTTCCACTGATTGATTAATCGGCATATCAACTGCACGCATGACAGTTGTTGAGAACAGAAGGTTGGTGTACTCAACCATGCTGCTAGCCGTCGCGGCACCATGTGCAACGACGATAACGCCACAGTTTTCTTCAACTGAGTGCGCTCTTTTTTTAGCTGTGACTTTACGAATAAATAGATCAAAAAAGAGGATTTCCGTATCAGCAAAAGAAATCCCAAACAACGTTTGTAAAAAGTCCACCATGGCCTTAGCAGCTTGATACTGGGTTACTTTGCCAGAATAGATATTTTTGGTATCTGAATAAAATGTTTCATTCATTTGTGCAGAATAAAAAACAGCAGAATAAAGGTGGACAATTAAAATATTCTGGAAATCCTCTGTCAATTTTTCTTGGATTAATTGTTCAAAAAAGACAATGGCTTCTTGAATTTTTGGCTGCAATGTTTCGTCAATGGCCTCTAAGGCTAGCGGTTCTTGAGCAAAAATATCCATATCATAAAGTTGCTCGACTTTGTTTTGCATGATTGCTAGCGCATCCTCTGTCGAAAGAGTTAATTTTTTCAAATCCGCATATTCTTTCAATAGAAAATTATAAAAACGATCATTTTTCAGACTTTCTGATTTAAGTAACTCTTGACTGCTTAAATAAAAATGGTTGTATTGAATCGTGAGGCCATCGTTAGGTATCCACTCATTAAAAGCCAGCAGACTTTCTACATCAGGTTGCTCTTTGACTGTCCCCTCGTTTGCTTCAATGCAAATAGTTTCCGTTAATTGGTCGAACACTTCTAAATAGGCTTGTGCGCTCATAAATTGAATCGCCGCTTTCAATTCACCAACGTTGGCTTCAAAATGAGTAAACGTTAATTGTTTCAACGCCTCATAACGAATGTGGATATTCTTTTGAATCCGTTGACTTTCTTCTAAGAAAAAGGACAAAATCAATTGAATTTTTTCTTTCAAAGAGCGCTCGGCTAAAGCTGGAATGGCTAATGTCACAGGGACCCTTCTTAAAAACGTTTTCAAAAAATGTTGATTGACTGCTTCGGTTGTTGCAAAAATAAATTTTATCGATACATTTCTTTGTTTTTCGGCTTCGCCCATCCGTGTAAAATACCCTTTATCCAAAACTGTAAACAATTTTTCTTGGCCTTCGCTCGTTAATCGATGGACTTCATCTAAAAATAAAAAACCGCCATCTGCCAACTCTACTAAGCCTTTTTGGTCATTGGCGGCACCAGTAAAACTGCCTTTTTTATAGCCAAACAGATGCGAAGTTAATAATTCTGGATTGTTGAAATATTCTGCACAATTAAAATAAATAAACGGGACTTCTTGGTTCATTTTAACTTGATAAAATTGGTGTAATTGTTCTGCAATTAAGGTTTTGCCCACCCCAGATTCTCCAGTAAGTAAAATATTCAAGCCATTAGGCGGATATAAAATAGCGGCTTTCAACTTCTTGATGGCGTCTGCTAAGCTCCCATCAAAACCAATTACGTTCGCAAATGGATTCATTTTCAGTAACTGCTTTTTCTTATGTATCTGTTCTGTCTGTTGATAAATGTCCTCTTGCAGCGAAGTGAGGGAATCGTAGCACGTGCTACTTTTAAAAAAAGGAAACTGTTCCTCTAAGTAGTCTTTATCAAAAAATAACACCGGTCTTGATTTAACTTTAACGACTTGGTCTTTTCTCACTAATTCTGAAAGCTCTTCACTAACAGCGGTTCGGGTATAACCAGAGGCCTGACTTAATTGCGAAGCCGTTGCGGGCAACAAGGTTGCTTTGCTACTTGGATTTTGTACGTGAAACTGTTTTAACGCTTGATGAATATTATCAATTCTCATAGTCTTTTCCCCATTTCTTTTTTGATCCAAAAGTTAATTTATTATACATTAAAACGGAAGCGG
>SKEM01001445.1_pt1 | contig 10229 bp, 10 predicted proteins | sample 4826731 | NCBI WGS metagenome assembly SKEM01 (sample SAMN11008809, study PRJNA524170) | human gut metagenome | biome: Human fecal sample; material: Feces; isolation source: fecal sample from pouch patient p37 | host: Homo sapiens | place: Israel: Tel-Aviv | collected 2015-07-27
GTTACCAGGAGCCGCGGCTCCTTTGCGTATCCTTTTATGTCTCCTCACCGTCTGGTCGGTGTTTTGCTGAGACTTCTAACTTCCTGTTTTTGTTGGTGTTGTCCTTACACCGTCCAATCATGATTGGGGGCTGGCGGAGTCTGAATAATATTTTCAAACTCATGTTTTTATTGTGAATTTACCAATTCAACTTTTATTGGTATACCTAAGCGTATACCAATGGCGATTTGTTGCAATGTTTCCTGTGGTTAAGCGAACTTGTTTTTGAATAGATCACATCAAGAAAAAAACTTTTTTTACGGAAAACTGTTCACACTGTTCACTCGCCATTATTTATCTTTATTTTCAATGTTATACACGGTGAACAGTCCGTGAACAGTGAACACTTTACTGTTCACTTTCCGGGATTTCAGGTAAAAAAAGACCGGCTGATGCCGGTCCGGGTAGGTTATGTCGCGGTGGTTTCATCGCACCGGGGCAGCCAGTCGGCGTTGCTTTCCTCCCTGAGCGCAAGGTTCGTCTGTATCCCCTGATTTGTTCGTCGCTTACCGTAATTCAGCCCGTACTCTTTCAGCATCGATGACAGTCCTTTGCCGAACATGGTCAGGCTGAGTGTGTTCTTGTAGCCGTGCGCCTCCATGTAGACCAGATAGGCGTGATACAGGTACAGGCGCGGCTGTCGCGGGATGATATTCGCATTCCCCATATACATACCGTCAGGCTCGGGCAGTGCCTCCAGATAGCCACAAAAATCGAATGTCGGGTCAGCGTCGCGCTTGATGCTGAGTGCCTCGTCGGAGTTCTGCTGCGACTGGAGCAGTGTGCGCGCGGTCATCGGGTCGCTGAACGTCTGCATGAGCTGGCGCACGATGACGGCCAGCTCCCGGGCGATTTTATCTTTCAGCTTCGGGTCACGCTCTTCCGGGGCAATCTGTTCCGGGAAGTGCATTATCACCCGGCGACGGGACACCCCGCCGCTGCGGTCGGTGAAGCGCATCGGGTTATTGTTCACGGCCAGTATCACCGCCGGAATATGGGTGGAGTATGCATCGCGGTATTTCGGGTCGACGGAGACCGCATCGCCGCCGGTGATGGCCTTGAGTCCTGCCCCGTCACCGCTCCATTTCTCCTGGTCAGGCAGACGTATCAGCGAGAAGCCAATCAGCGCCGCGCGTTCGCGGGGGGATTCCAGCGTCTCGATAGTCGCCGACGTGGCGTTATCTTCCCCGGCGAGCATGGTCGCAATTTCGGCCAGAATACTTTTCCCGCTGCCGCCGGGACCGGTCACTTCGAGGAAGAGCTGCCAGTCGTAACGGTTCGCCAGCACCATAAACAGCGCGGCGAGTATCACGTCACGTTTATCGGCACGCGAACCGGCGGCGCGGTCGAGCCAGCGCCAGAAATTCGGCGCGTGCGTCTCCAGCGTTTCCCCCTCCACCGGCGGGGTGAAATCCACGTCACACAGGGTGCGCAGCCAGTGCGTTTTGCTGTGCGGGCTGAATATACCGCTTTTGGTATCGAGCACCCCGTTGCGAAAACCAATCAGCCGCCGTGGCGGGGCGTCCTGCTGGGGAATAATCAGTTTCAGGGTGTCCACCACCGAGGCAATTTTTCCCGATGAGAACGGGGCGCGCAGACGCTGAAACAGCCCGGCCACGTCGCGCGCAAAGTCCGACGGCGGAATGATTTTCCATATGCCCGCCTCATAACGGGACAGGAGCTGGCCGTTCGCATCCACCGCCAGCGCTTCGCCGTAATGCTCATGCACCCGCATGGCTTTCTCACTGGTGCTCATGGCGGTAAACTCCGCCTCGCTCATGGTAGAGAAAGGGCTGTCAGCCGGTGGCCGGATGGCGTCATACATGGCTTTACGCGTGGCCTCCCCGCCGTGCTGTGTATACGCATCATTCCAGTCACCGAACACCGGCGGCAGGGCGACCACGCCCTCACAGGCTTCTGCGGCCGCAGACGCTTTGGTCTGGCCGTCGCCGCTGAGGTCACGGTCGGCGGCCAGCACAATCCGGCAGGCCGGGTATGTGTGACGGGCAAGGCTCGCCAGAGAAAGGAGGTTCACCGACGACAGCGCCACCATGACGGTTTCGCCGGTCAGGTGATGCACGGTGAGCGCGGTCGCGTAGCCCTCCGCTATCCACAGCCGCTTTCCCGCCTCTTTTTTTCCGTCGAGAATATGACATGCCCCTTTTACCTGACCGCCTTTCAGGGTGCGCTTGAGACCGTCCGCGTTAATGAGCTGGACGTTAACCAGTGCGCCGCTATCATCATAAAGCGGGACAACCACATCCCCGGCGCGGTACGTCACACCGCCGGTTTTGTGCAGGGCGGTGAGCGTCAGGCATTCCCGGCCGGGGAAGCCCTTGCGGGTGAGGTAGGCGTTGCCGGTGACCGGTCGGGCTTTCTCCGTCAGTTTTACGGCCAGCGCGGCCGCCGCTTTGCGGTCTGCCTCTGTTTCAGCGTCTGCGGCCGCAGTCACCGCCGGGGAAACCGGCGGCAGGTTGCCGGTCACGGCGTTCACCTTCCCGGCGGCCTCTGACGGGGTCACGCCGAACACTTTTTCTACCAGCTTAAGCCCGTCACCCGCGCCGCACTGATTGCAGAACCACGTCCCGCGTCCCTCTTTATCATCAAAGCGAAAGCGGTCGGAGCCGCCACACACCGGACAGGCCTGATGGCGGTTTTTGATGACCGTTACACCCAGCGCAGGGAGAATGCGCGGCCAGTGGCCGCACGCCTGTTTTACGGTGTCCGTTACGTTCATTTTCATCGTTATTTTCTCCCTCAGTGCAGTACCGGTGCGGTGATATGGCGGGCGCAGAGTTCATCCATCACGGCCAGCCCGAGAAAGGACAGCGACGGGGCGGCCTTGAGTGGTCCGGCTTCCATTAAATCTTCGAGCAGGGCACAGGCAATCTGGCGGCCTTTTTCCTCGCCGTGCTGGCGCAGGTAGAAGCCCTCCAGCTCGGTCGCAATGGCGCTTTCCAGCGTACTGAGCGTGAGCTGCGGGTAGCGGTGCTGACTTTCGCACAGGGTCAGCCAGGCACAGGCGACCGCACGGCGATAGAGCGCGGCGCGTAAGACGGGCGTTAATGGCTTTTTCATACGTTGCCCTCCCCGGTCAGCCAGCGCTGATTACAGCGGTCGACCACGCCGTCGAGCCGGGCAGTCATGAGGTAAATCACCGAGGTGAGCTGTAGTTGCTGCGCCGGGTTGTGGCGCAAAGAGGTGCAGTCCTGCACCTGCATCAGGTCGCCGACGAGCTGGCCGACGTTGCGCATATGTTCGAGACATTCAAGGTCTGCCCGGCTGATGATGGGCTGGTTTGTATTCTGCGGCCGTTCCGTACTGTTAACAGGCATTATTTCGTCTCCTGAGGACGTGCGTATCCCTGCGCAGATACGCACATTTTATTTTTGGGTGTCGTTTTTAATTACAGATAATGGCGGTAGCTGTTATCCGGTTTTATTTCCGTTTCCGGTCTGAAATTATTCCGCCATTTATGCGCCACCGGCGCCGGACGTTTAACCGGGGGAATATCGTCAGGATAGTTATCGATATTCCGCGCCCGGTATTGCTGTAATGCCGGGTCGGCCGCTATTTCGCGTAATACGGCGTGGCGGTTTTCAGGGTTACGTTTAAATACGTCGGGATGCTCACAGGTAAAGTCCCGCAAAAAACGACCGAGCGGAATTTCTGCCATGCTGCCACCGGCAATAATACGAATGAGGATGGTGTAGGTGCGCCGGTACGGGTTCCAGACCAGCCCCGGACAGCGGTACGGCATATCCCACGGAATACCGTCGGCCAGCACGCCCGACACCACCACATCAGGAAATCCTGTACAGCGATATGTTTCACCCGGCTGAGGGAAATCAAACATGGTGCTCACCTCCGTTTCCCGACGTCGTGGCGAGAAAGTCACGGCACAGGCCTTTGGCTTTCAGCTCTTCCAGGACGTAGCTGACGTCCTCATGGATATAACTAAAAATCTGCGGCAGGTATAGCTGGTGTAAACCGTTCAGTTCACGGCGCAGCAAATCTCCTCCCACGAACTGTGAGACGGCGCTGGCGCGATTGAGTTTATGGTACGCCTCTATGCTGAGGTGTTCCTTCATGGGGTTAAGGTCATCACGACGCGCTGAGACGGTCTGAGGGGTATTTTTATTATGCATGTGACACCTCCAGAACCGGCAGACGGGCGGCAAGGGAAAGCACGTATTCGCGGACAAGGGTGCGGCGGGCGGCCAGCTCGTCACCGGCAACGGTGCGGAGCATACAGATACGGGGCTTACGGTCTGCGCGACGGACGGCGGCAAACACAAAGACAAACTGCGGGTGAGACGGAGTGAGGGTCGTAGCCATAAGGCAACCTCCTTCGAGTAGCAAATTATTGCTATCGCCGGAGTTTCCACGCTCAGTGGCGATAGCCCAGACGGGGGTGGAAATACCGGCCTCGAAGAATACCGGCCAGCCCGAGGGCTGCCCCGCCTGAGCTACCATTGACATGACAGCATGATATGCGATTGCGGACAGGAGACACAAAGTGACGTCTGCACGACGATCCGCACACCACGCCATTATCTGGCGCTCTGTGGCGTTAGTTGCGACACAAAAAAAGACGCATGGCGCGTCTGGTGTCGCCTTCGAGTTGCTCGGGTTTCCACGCCCGGCTGTCGATTTTGCGACAGCGACAAAACTGTACCAGGAAACACACAACGGATGCAAGCCAGAAAAAGGGGCTTTGTGAAATCGGCTCTGATTCATGCGTCGTATTTCCGGTTGCGGTGCGCGACACGTTCTGCCATCCACGCTGTGATTTCAGACTGCAGCCAGGCGACATTTTTACCCCCGAGGGAAACCTGCGCCGGGAAAGCATTGCGGGCAATTAAATCGTAGAGCGTGGAGCGGGACAGACCGCACTGATGAATGACTTCCGGGAGACGTAAAAAACGTTCCTGAGCCGGGGCTGAAACCGGCATCAGGTGCGCGGTTGTGGGGGACGATGGTACTGATGAAACTGTGTGCATAACGCTACCTCGTTAATATCCGCAGAGATCCGGACGTGTCCGTCCGGTATCAGGTAGCGCTCTATTTTGTGAATATTTTTTCTCAATGCAACAGGGGGAAATTGTACAAAGCACGGGACAACGGGTGCTGTTTTTTTACTCAAGACCATTTAAAGGCACTGGAAGGAGTTATAAGGCACTGGAGATTTCAAAAGTGAAATGCAAATTGATTTAATCACCCTAACAGCATGAATTAATAGGACATACCGCATAAAATTTACATTCGGGATGTTCAGACCAGTGAACAGTAGTGAACAGTTGGTGAACACTTCCCTCTCAACTGTTCACTCTTTAATTTATTGTTTTACTTATATTTTTATTCTGAGTGAACAGTAGTGAATAGTTATATGTAAAAAAACAAACAGAGAGAGGGGGTTTCCTGCGACCTTTCTCTGGCCAGCCGGGTTTTTAAGTCCTGTTTGTGCCATGTCTGCTACAACGGCAATGAATCGAGTTGTTGTCTGAGGGACGGCAGAATGGCGTCAGGTTGAAAACACAGAGAGAACCCGACGATGAAACCAGATTTGTTTACCGCAGTAATGAAAACCATCGGCAGCACGCAGGATGAGAACATCCGCACGGCCATTGACAGCGCACTGGATACCCTTAACGAGAAAGCAAACCAGAACGCCGAGGCCACGATAAATAACGCTCTTGATGTGTTCAGCAAGGCCAAATCCGCGCACACGGAAAACATGCTGAAGCTGAATGATATTGATGCGGCCATTGCCCGCAGTGAGAAAGAGCGTCAGAACGCCCTGAATGAAAGTGCCGAAGCCGAACAGAACTGGCGTACCCGTTTTCGCGAACTGCGCGGCATGATGACCCCGGAACTGAAAGCCGAACACAGTCAGCGAGTGGCCGGTCGGGAGCTGGCGGAGGAATTCACCGCCCTGATTGATGAACTCAACGATGATAAGGCCAGTACCATGCTGTCCGCCTGTACATCAGGAGATAAGTACGTCGGCACGCATTTTACGGTGTTCTCTGCCTACTCCCGGAATGAGTGGGCGACCGTGATGAAAGACATCCCTCCCTCACTGGTGCGCGCATTTGCGTTACGTCTGCGTGAGCTCGAGATTAAGGGAGAAGAACACCCTCACAACGTTCTCATTCAGGAGCTGGGTGAGAATGTACTGGCGCAAAGCAGGTACTACACATTCAACATGGAGCATGAACCAGTAATTTCAAAAATTGGGCTTCACCGTCCGGCACTCACCGGCGTGGATATGAAACTCTATAAAAGCCCTGTTCTCAGAATGGCGCGGGCTAAAGAGCTGGCACAGAAGAAAAAAACGCGGGGGGTTAAGCCATGATGCGCTGCCCGTACTGCAAACAGGCTGCCCATGTCCGTACCAGCCGTTACCTGTCAGATAACGTCAAACAGAGCTACCTCCAGTGCGTGAATGTCTTTTGCTCCGCAACCTTTCGCACCACCGAGTCTATCGACGAGGTGATACGGCCACCGGCAGAAGAAAAGCCCGAACCACCACAAACAGTACCAGAAACACCGCCCCGAATTCTGGACTGCGCCCGGTCATCGCTGCGCCACTGATTCAGGAGAAAAGACAATGGCACGAGCACTACTGGAACAGGCCTTTGAAACCTGTCAGAAGAATAAATCGGACTGGATGAGCAGCAAGTCAGCACTGGCGCGGGCAGAAATGGCGCTGAAGGAGCTGGAGCTGACCTGCACCCGTTATGAACCGGAGGCCGCACAGGCGCTGCGGGATGATATTGACCTGAAAAAATGGGCGGTAAATCAGTCGGCCGGGCAGTACATCCGGTCACATGAGGCCGTGCAGCGTATCAGTATCCGGTGTCAGCTCCACGCCTTTATGCAGGTAAGCGGCGACGCGCTGGCCGCCGCACTGGCACCGGAATTAATGCATCTCAGCGAACAACCTGACATTGTCAGAGAACGTGCTCTCGACCGGGCGGCCGCCAGTGTTCGCGAAGCGCTGTCCGTTTATGTAACCCGCGGAGGAAATATTGATTACGCAGAGGATGATCGCGACATTCTGACAACCATCGGTTTCCGGCCTGACAGAGCATCGAGAGACGACAACCGGGCAAAATATACGCCTGAACAGAGTCAGATTTTCATGCGCCGACAGGCCGCGCAGACCCGCAAAAAATCCGCATAAAACGCCCCGAAAATACCCGTCTTTTTAATAAAAATAGCCATGCATGCCTACGCTGCATGGCTTTGCATGCAAAACCCTGAATTTTCCACACTCTGTCGCACCAGCACTGGCGCGGCCTGAGCCTCTTCATGCACCTGCATTAAAAGCGCCCCGGGAAGCGGGCAGGCGTGGCGGGGAGAGCATTGCGCGCCAGCGGTAAAGTATTTAATTATATTTAATTTCGCGGCCTGAGCGCGTCGCTGTACTGCGCGGGTTCTCGGGAGTGTCGGTGGGTGGTGCGGTGCTGTTCGAGGGCGTGGAGAGCCCTGAGGTGGTCAGGAGAAGTGCAAGAAAAGGCCGCCCGGCGGTGGAGGAAACTAGTCATTCTGGCGTTCATTACGTCGCTTCTAAAGCTGCTATTCCCTTGACGTATTCGAGTCTGTGGCAGCCTGAGCCTCGCAAAGCAACTGCATTAAAACAGACCCACGAGGCGTGCAGGCGAGGCGGGGAAAGCTCTGTACGCAACGTGAAATGTTCGTCAGCTTCAAAAAATAGGGATAATTATTGTTGCTCAATTCATAAGATCTTGTGATTAAACCACCTTTGCTATAAAAATAAGAATGCTCTTGTTTTTATGTTGATTATTGTAAAGGAGTGTTACATGAGGTTTTCAGAGGCTTTTGGAGTTGAAGGCAGACAAGTAGCGTTAGATTTTTTGGATATTCCTCTGCATACTGATTTAAGGTTTTTTTTAGATCCAACATCTATAAAGGTTTTAAAATCCCAATGGGGGCAGGATTTAGTTTACGCGTTACAAGACTATTTTACAGAAATAATGGCGTCTATAAAGAATAATAATTTTAAAAAAGCTGCTTATTTATTGTCATCACTAAGAGAGACCAATGCCTTTCATTTAGGATATTCAACAAAAGAATCATCCGGAACTGCTCTTGGTGAAAAAACTGCTGAAGATATTTTGGATTCTCTAAAGAGTAGTCAGGCTGCAAAATCAGGAATATTAACTGATCTAGAAGATACAGCTCTGACTATCCCAGGTATTGGTTCTGACCGAATATCGGATTCAGTTTGTAATATTCTCAAAGGTTTTTTTATAGAATATACAAAGGATATTTGTATATTTTACGGCATTGAGACTAAAGAGGTTTCAGAAGTCAAAACGTGGGATAAGGTTAGTAGTAAATGGCATAAAAATCGTTTTCATCTCCCTGTTTATGAAGGCGAGGAGATTATCCTTATTCCTAAGATACTTGCACGTGAAGAGATAATCTATTCACATAGGGATTTATATCGGAGGCATATTATTCCGGAAATGAAAAAGGAATTGATAAGCTCTGGCTCGGCATTAGTTAAAGTGCTTAAAGGGGAGCGGATTGTTACCACAACAAGTATCATTGATGAGTATGGTCAGACTAAGGGATTTATCGAGTCTCAGCTCGTAAAATACCCTAACACCTTGAAAGAATATAAAAAAGAGCTGGAGATTAATCCTCCGAATCCTCTAGCGCATAGTGATTTTGATAAGGATGAAGATCCTGTAATTCTCCCCATAAAAGATCTAATGAAAGATATTGATTTATCAATTAAAAACAACGACTTTAGTAATTACACTAAAGCATACAAGAAAATATTGATTTCAATCTTCTATCCTAGCTTGTTTTACCCCAAATTAATAAGTGAGGATGAACAGTGCTGCCTCTTTTCATTAATTAATGAGGCTAAGAAAGGTTTCTTTTTCGATTTTTCAGTGTACAACATTATTTCAGAGTTGATAGTTGTAAATGTCATTGATCCTCAGCATAAATTGAACGAGGAACATATTTATACTACACTTAGAAAAGTCGAAGAATGTAATTCTAAGATAGGTTTAATATTCTGCGAAAATTCTGCCGAGGAAAAGTATCTTGATAGAGTGAAAGAAATATCGAAAGATCAAGGTTTGTATATTTTCTTGATTAGCCGAAATAACTTAATGGAAATGATTAAAGAATTTTCAATCATAGGTGAACAGACATTTGACGTATTAAGGAGTATGTTTAAAACATACCCCGGTAAAGTATGATCTGTTTTATCTTATAATGAATTGGTAGGGCAAACTTTACAACCCCACCAATTCATTAACTCATGACGTTGTTCTAAATAGGTAGAACGATTATATGCACGTCTTACTTCATTCTTATCCGAATGTGCTAATGCTGCTTCAATTACATCTGGATTAAAACCATTTTCATTAAGAGCTGTACTCGCTATAGAACGTAGACCATGAGCAACAAGCTTACCTCCATAGCCTATGCGTTTTAAGGCAGCGTTTGCCGTTTGGCTGTTCATTGATTTTTTGGGGTCGTTCCTGCTCGGAAAAACATGTTCGCGATGAGCACTGATTGGCTTCATCACTTCTAGAATCTCTAACGCCTGTGTAGATAGAGGTACTATATGTTCACGTTTAGCTTTCATTCGTTCGGCTGGAATTGTCCAGAGTTTGGCATTGAGATCGATCTCAGCCCATCGAGCACCTGAAGCCTCAGAAGGGCGCACGAGCGTCAGGAGTTGCCACTCAATAAGACAGCGAGTCGGAACAGATAGATTTGACATGACTAGCGAACGCATCAGCTTAGGCAATTCTTCTGGTCGCAACGTCGGCATGTTTTGCTTTTTGGGTTTCTCAAAAGCCATACCAATACCTGATGCGGGGTTGGCATCAATCAAGCCAGTGTTAACCGCATAAATCATTATTTCGTTGATACGCTGTACCAGTCTACGAACTGTCTCCAGCGCCCCACGTGCTTTGATCGGTTCAAGGGCTTCAACCAGTGTTCGGGCTTTGATTTGCTGGACAGGGGTCTCACCGATAGCTGGAAATACGTCTTTTTCCAGTGAACGCCATATATCTTTAGCGTAATCAGGGGTAACGCTTTTGCTTTTGAGCTGGAACCAGTTAGCGGCGACCGTCGAAAAAATACTGTCCAGAGCGATTTGCTGCTGTTCCTCTGCAACTTCAGCTTGA
>SKEM01001449.1_pt1 | contig 10209 bp, 3 predicted proteins | sample 4826731 | NCBI WGS metagenome assembly SKEM01 (sample SAMN11008809, study PRJNA524170) | human gut metagenome | biome: Human fecal sample; material: Feces; isolation source: fecal sample from pouch patient p37 | host: Homo sapiens | place: Israel: Tel-Aviv | collected 2015-07-27
AGCTAAGGCATTGGCGGAAGAAATGTTTGGCTCGGAAGACAACATGATTCGTATCGACATGTCAGAATACCAAGAACGTTACAGTGCTAGTCGGTTGGTTGGAGCTGCCCCGGGATATGTCGGTTATGAAGAAGGCGGCCAATTAACGGAGAAAGTTCGTCAACATCCATATTCTGTCGTGCTGCTGGATGAAGTTGAAAAAGCAAATGTTGATATCTTTAATTTACTATTGCAAGTGTTAGATGATGGTTTCTTGACTGATTCGAAGGGTCGTAAAGTCGACTTTAGAAATACAGTTTTAATTATGACTTCTAATTTAGGAGCGACCCAACTTCGGGATGAAAAGACAGTTGGCTTTGGTGCTGAGAATCTTCAAGACAACTATGCAGCGATGAAGACAGCCATTCAAGAACAGCTAAAGTTACATTTTCGGCCTGAATTTTTGAACCGGATTGATGAAACAATCGTTTTCCATTCTTTAACAAAGAGTGATCTCCATCAAATTGTCAAATTACTATTAAAAGATCTGACCCAGCGGGTGGCAGAGCAAAATGTCACATTGAAATTTACTCCTGCCGCGATCAATCTGATTGCCCAAGATGGTTATAATCCAGAGTATGGTGCTCGACCATTGCGTCGTTCTATTCAAACTTTAGTGGAAGATCCGCTGAGCTTAGCATTACTTTCTGGTGAAGTTGAGAATGCTGCAACGGTTACGGTGGGTGCTCGTCAAGGAAAGCTAACTTTTACTAGCCAAAAGGCCGGTAAAAAACATCCGTTGGCTGTCCAATGATGAAGAGCAGTAGATTTGATTAGAAAATAAAGTTCGCGAAAATTCATTGAAAAAATGAGTAAATAATGTACAATTATTTTGGCAAACTAAAATAGTTGGTATTTGGTTAAACTGAATATGAGAAAGGCTCGTTTGAAATATGAGAAGATCTGAACAATTAGCAAAAACCAGGACAGCAATTATGAAGACGGCAACTAAATTGTTCCTGAATAATGGTTTTGGGGGGACGTCCACCCGTGATATTGCTAAAGAAATCGGAATTACCCAGCCCGCTTTATATCACCACTTTAATGATAAAGAAGTACTCTTCTTAGATGTAATGACTAGTCATGGAAGTCGGGTTCGCCAAGAAGTAAATAAGGTGATGCGGGAAAGCGAACTGAAAGGTGAAGAACGTTTATGGGAATTAGCCAAGACCCTGTTGCGTCTGCATCCCAAAGATATCTATGAACAGTGGCAAAGCGCGGGGGACTTGCTTAGCCAAAGCTCAAAGCGAAAATTGAACGTAATTTTCATGATTGATTACATTGAACCAGTTTCTGAATTCTTTAAGCAACCTGACATTAAGATGCGGCCGGATGTCTTACCGAAAGAAGCTGCGGAGTTGTTTATTTCTAGTCTAAGTCCAATGTTTAATTCATTCCAAAAGTTTGGTGGTCGTTCAATTACACAAGAACAACGTAACCGGATTATTTTAGATATCTTTATGAACGGATTGAATCAGCGTTAATAAATCACGTTCAGATAAAAGAGGTTAGTTAATGAGCTAACCTCTTTTTTTAGTGCCACAACAGTTGACTTAGTTAGAAAAAACGATTATACTTTGAAAGTATTTAACTGTAAGTTCAACGGTTGTAATGATCTATTGTCCATTGCAATCCTTATAAATGCCAAAGGTAGTTGCCAGCTGCTTTTGGATTTTTTTTGCCCAAAAGTTGCATTTTATCCAAAATGTAATCAAAATGTAACATTTCGCAAGTTGAACTTACCCAACAAATTAGAGAGGTGAATACTTTGGCCGGACATTTAGTAAAATATGGTAAACACCGTACCCGTCGTAGTTATTCTCGGATTAAGGAAGTTCTTGATCTACCGAACCTGATTGAAATCCAAACTAATTCATATAATTGGTTTATGGATAAAGGGATCCGGGAAATGTTTAATGACATTATGCCAATCGATGATTTCCAAGGAAAACTTTCTTTGGAATTCGTTGATTATCAACTTATGGAACCTAAGTATACAGTTGATGAAGCACGTGAACATGACGCTAACTATTCAGCACCACTCCACGTTACATTACGCTTAACGAACCACGAAACTGGTGAGATTAAGTCACAAGATGTGTTCTTTGGCGATTTTCCACTAATGACTGATCAAGGGACCTTCATTATTAATGGTGCAGAACGGGTAATTGTTTCTCAATTAGTTCGTTCACCAGGGGTCTATTATAATGAAGAAACCGACAAGAATGGTCGGCCAAGTTATGGTGCTAACTTCATTCCTAACCGTGGTGCATGGTTGGAATACGAAACGGATGCTAAGGGAATTTCATATGTGCGGATTGACCGGACACGGAAATTGCCATTAACAGAGTTAGTCCGTGCGCTGGGCTTTGGTTCAGATGATGAAATCATCGAAATGCTTGGTGGTAATTCTGACTCACTGAGCGCAACTTTGGATAAGGATGTTCATAAGGATGCTGAAGACTCGCGTGTTGAAGAAGCATTAAAAGATATTTATGAACGGTTACGTCCAGGCGAACCAAAGACTGCGGATTCTGCACGGAGTCTTTTGACTGCGCGTTTCTTTGATCCAAAGCGCTATGATATGGCACCAGTTGGCCGTTATAAGACAAATAAGAAGCTTAAGATGAAGTATCGTTTGTTGGGACAAACCTTGGCTGAAACCTTGGCTGACCCAGAAACTGGTGAAATTTTAGCTAATAAGGGCGATGTAGTTACTAAGGAAGTCCTTAAAAAGTTAGAACCGGCTCTTGAAAGCGATGACTTTAAGATGGTGACGTACACACCTTCCGATGAAGCTGTAGTAACCGCACCAGTTAAGCTCCAAAAGATTCTGGTTTATTCTAAGAAGGACCCAGAACGAGTTGTGCCAATCGTTTCCAATGGCCATATCCCATTGGAACTGAAGCACATTCAACCGGCTGATATTATTGCTTCAGTCAACTACTTCTTTAATCTCCAAGAAGGAATCGGTTCAACTGATGATATTGACCACTTAGGTAACCGGCGGATTCGTTCTGTTGGTGAATTGTTACAAAACCAATTCCGCATTGGTTTGGCACGGATGGAACGGGTTGTTCGTGAACGGATGTCAATCCAAGATATCAATACGGTTACTCCACAACAATTAATTAACATTCGTCCAGTTGTAGCTTCCATCAAGGAATTCTTTGGTTCATCTCAACTTTCGCAATTCATGGACCAAACTAACCCACTGGGAGAATTGACACATAAGCGGCGTCTTTCTGCCCTTGGACCTGGTGGTTTAACTCGTGATCGGGCGGGATATGAAGTTCGGGACGTGCACTATACGCACTATGGACGGATGTGTCCAATTGAAACTCCTGAAGGACCAAACATTGGATTGATCAACAGTCTGTCATCCTATGCACGAGTAAATAAGTATGGTTTTATTGAAACTCCTTACCGCCGGGTTTCTTGGGAAACTCATAAAGTTACGGACAAGATTGACTACCTAACAGCGGATGAAGAAGATAACTACATCATTGCGCAAGCTAACACTAAGCTAAATGATGATGGTTCATTTGCCGAAGATGAAATTATGTGTCGTGATAAAGATGACTATATTTCAACTACCGCTGAAAATGTTGATTACATGGATGTTTCTCCTAAACAAGTAGTTTCTGTTGCTTCTGCATGTATTCCATTCTTGGAAAACGATGACTCTAACCGTGCGCTGATGGGAGCTAACATGCAGCGTCAAGCTGTTCCACTTATTAATCCTCATGCTCCTCTGATTGGTACGGGGATTGAATATAAGGCTGCCCATGACTCTGGGGTTGCTTTAATTGCTAAGTACTCTGGAACTGTTGAATATGTCGATGCACGTGAAATTCGTGTTCGTCGTGATGATGACACTCTTGATACTTACAAACTAATGAAATTCCGTCGTTCAAATGGTGGTAAGAACTATAACCAACGTCCAATCGTTAAAGTCGGCGAACATGTTGATGCTGATGATATTTTGGCTGATGGTCCATCAATGGAACAAGGTGAATTGGCATTAGGTCAAAACCCATTGATTGCTTTTATGACTTGGCAAGGTTACAACTTCGAAGATGCCATCGCAATTTCTGAACGATTAGTGAAGGATGATGTTTATACATCAATTCATATCGAATCTTACGAATCAGAAGCTCGTGAAACTAAGTTAGGGCCCGAAGAAATGACTCGTGAAATTCCAAATGTTGGTGCTGATGCATTAAAGAATTTGGATGAAAATGGTGTTGTTCGAGTTGGTGCTGAAGTGCATGATGGTGATATCTTAGTTGGTAAGGTAACACCAAAAGGGGTTACTGAATTATCAGCAGAAGAACGTTTACTGCATGCGATCTTTGGTGAAAAGTCCCGTGAGGTTCGTGATACTTCACTTCGGGTTCCTCATGGTGGTGGCGGAATTATCCAAGACGTTAAAGTCTTCACTCGTGAAAACGGGGATGAACTGTCACCTGGTGTAAACAAGATGGTCCGGGTCTACATTGCCCAAAAGCGGAAGATCCAGGTTGGGGATAAGATGTCCGGTCGGCATGGTAACAAAGGGACGGTCTCAATCGTTGTCCCTGAAGAAGACATGCCATACATGCCAGATGGAACGCCAATCGATATCATGTTAAGTCCAATGGGTGTGCCATCACGGATGAACATTGGCCAGGTTATCGAATTACACTTGGGGATGGCGGCCCGTGAATTAGGTATTCACATTGCTACTCCAGTTTTCGATGGGGCCACTGATCAAGATGTTTGGGATTCCGTTAAGGAAGCTGGTTTGCCATCAGATGGGAAGACAATCCTTTATGATGGGCGGACTGGTGAACCATTTGAACAACGTGTTGCCGTTGGTGTTATGCACTATCTGAAATTAGCTCACATGGTTGATGATAAGATTCACGCACGTTCAATTGGACCTTACTCATTAGTTACCCAACAACCACTTGGTGGTAAAGCTCAATTTGGGGGCCAACGGTTCGGTGAAATGGAAGTTTGGGCCCTTGAAGCATATGGTGCGGCTTACACCTTGCAAGAAATCTTGACTTACAAGTCAGATGACGTTGTTGGTCGGGTTAATACTTATGATGCCATCATTAATGGTGACCAAATTCCAAAGCCAGGTGTTCCAGAATCATTCCGGGTATTGGTTAAGGAACTGCAATCACTCGGCTTGGACATGAAGGTACTCGACAATAACCATGAAGAAGTACAACTTAAAAACATGGACGAAGATGTGTTTGATGTACGTAAATCAGCGCAACACGCCCAACAAAAACAACAAGAAACGGCAAATGCTGATCAATCAACGTCAGCTGAACCAAATGAAGCTAAGCAAGACTAAAAAAGGAGGACAGCCCTTTGATTGACGTCAATAATTTTGAAAGTATGCAGATCGGGTTGGCTTCACCTAACAAGATTCGTAGTTGGTCATATGGTGAAGTAAAGAAGCCAGAAACGATTAACTACCGGACTTTGAAGCCTGAAAAAGAAGGTCTGTTTGACGAACGAATCTTTGGTCCAACCAAAGATTATGAATGTGCTTGTGGTAAATACAAGCGAGTTCGTTTTAAAGGATTAGTATGTGACCGTTGTGGAGTTGAAGTTACAAGTTCTAAGGTTCGTCGTGAACGGATGGGACATATTGAATTAGCTGCTCCGGTATCACATATTTGGTATTTCAAGGGGATTCCATCACGGATGGGTCTCGTTTTGGACATGAGTCCACGGGCTTTGGAAGAAGTAATTTACTTTGCATCCTATGTTGTTCTTGACCCAGGTGATACTCCTTTAGAAAAGAAACAACTTTTGACGGAAGCAGAGTATCGTGATAAGAAGGCCGAATATGGCGACCGTTTCACTGCAGAAATGGGTGCAGAAGCGGTGCAGAAGCTCTTGAAAGATGTTGATCTTCAAAAAGAAGCTGATGAATTAAAGGCTGAATTGAAGGACGCAACAGGTCAAAAACGGACGCGAGCAGTTCGGCGTCTAGATATTTTGGAAGCATTTATCAAGTCTGGTAACAAGCCTGAATGGATGGTAATGGATGTTATTCCAGTTATGCCACCTGATTTACGACCGATGGTTCAGCTAGAAGGGGGACGTTTTGCTACCTCTGATCTGAACGATTTATATCGGCGGGTTATTAACCGTAACAATCGTTTGAAACGTTTATTAGAGTTAAATGCACCAGGTATCATTGTTCAAAATGAAAAGCGGATGCTTCAAGAAGCGGTCGATGCATTAATTGATAATGGTCGTCGTGGGCGTCCGGTTGCCGGACCAGGTAATCGTCCACTGAAATCTCTTTCACACTTGCTAAAGGGGAAGCAAGGACGTTTCCGTCAAAACTTGCTTGGTAAGCGGGTTGACTACTCTGGACGTTCAGTTATCGATGTTGGTCCATCGTTAAAGATGAATCAAATGGGATTGCCAATTCCAATGGCGCTAGAACTATTTAAGCCATTTATTATGCACGAATTAACTAAGCGTAACTTAGTTAATAATGTCAAGGCAGCCAAGCGCATGATTGATAAGCGTGATGATAAGGTATTTGATGTTCTGGAAGATGTTATTAAAGAACACCCAGTTCTTTTGAACCGGGCACCTACGCTGCACCGTTTGGGTATCCAAGCTTTTGAACCAATTTTGGTTTCTGGTAAGTCCATGCGGTTACACCCATTAGTATGTACAGCCTACAATGCGGACTTTGATGGTGACCAAATGGCCATCCACGTTCCGCTTTCTGATGAAGCACAAGCCGAGGCTCGTTTGCTAATGTTGGCTGCTCACCATATTCTATCTCCTCGTGATGGGGAACCAATTGTGGCGCCTTCACAAGATATGGTTATTGGTAACTACTACATGACCACAGAAGATAAGGGTCGTGAAGGTGAAGGAATGATCTTCAAGGATGCTGACGAAGCAGAAATGGCCTACCGGAATGGTTATGTTGCATTACAAACTCGTGTTGGGGTGCAAGTGGCTGCTTACCCTGAAAAGCCATTTACGGATGATCAACGCAATAAGATTATGGTAACAAGTGTTGGTAAGCTGCTTTTCAACAAGATCTTGCCAAAAGATTACACTTACATTAATGAACCAACTGATGATAACTTACAAAATGGGGTTCCTGATAAGTACTTCTTGGATAAGGGTGAAGACATTCATGATTACCTTGAAAATGCTCCACTTGTTCCACCATTTAAGAAGGGCTTCCTTTCAGATATCATTGCGGAAATCTACAAGATTTACAAAGTGACGGAAACATCTGAATTCCTAGATCGAATTAAAGACCTTGGTTATTATGAATCAACCATTTCCGGGTTAACGGTTGGGGTTGCTGATATTACCGACTTAAAGGAAAAGCCAGAAATTATTGAAAAGGCTCATAAGCAGGTTGCCTTAATTACTAAGCAATTCCGACGTGGGTTAATCACTGATAATGAACGTTATGAACGGGTTATTGGTGTTTGGAACGACGCTAAGGATGAAGTTCAAGAAAAACTGATTGAGCATATGGATATCCATAACCCAATTAACATGATGTCTGACTCCGGAGCGCGTGGTAACATTTCTAACTTTACTCAGCTTGCCGGGATGCGTGGACTGATGGCTTCACCATCTGGTAAGATCATGGAATTACCAATTCTTTCTAACTTCCGTGAAGGATTGTCAGTTCTGGAAATGTTTATTTCCTCCCACGGTGCTCGTAAAGGGATGACTGATACGGCTCTGAAGACTGCCAACTCTGGTTACTTGACCCGGCGGTTAGTTGACGTTGCTCAAGACGTTATTGTACGAGAAGAAGATTGTGGAACTGATCGTGGATTGGACGTTTCTGCAATTACCAATGGTAATGAAATGATTGAACCATTGTACGACCGAATTTTAGGTCGTTACACCATGAAGTCGGTCTTTGATCCTTCAACTGGTGAACGGATCGTGGGCAAGAATGTGCTGATTGATGAAGCAATGGCCCAGAAGATTGTCGATGCTGGAGTTAAGACGGTTACGATTCGTTCCGCCTTCACTTGTAACACTGAACACGGGGTTTGTGAACGGTGTTATGGCCGAAATGCCGCAACTGGTGACAAGGTTGAAGCAGGGGAAGCAATTGGTACAGTTGCTGCCCAATCAATTGGTGAACCTGGTACTCAATTGACTCTACGGAACTTCCACACTGGTGGGGTTGCCGGAAATGAAGATATTACGCAAGGGCTTCCTCGTGTACAAGAAATTGTTGAAGCGCGGAATCCAAAAGGTAAAGCAACGATTTCTGAAGTTACTGGTGAAGTAGAATCTATTGAAGAAAACCCAGCAGAACAAACTAAGGACATTACTGTTAAGGGTGAAAATGATACGCGGACTTACACTCTGCCAATCACAGCTCGTTTACGGGTTGCTGAAGGTGACTTTATTCATCGTGGGGCTGCCCTTAACGAAGGTTCAATTGATCCAAAGGAATTGATCCGAGTTCGGGATGTTCTTTCCACGGAAACATACTTGCTGGCTCAAGTTCAAGGTGTTTACCGGATGCAAGGGATTGATCTGTTAGATAAGCACGTTGAAATTATGATTCGTCAAATGATGCGTAAGGTTCGGGTCATGGATCCTGGTGATACTGATGTGCTTCCAGGAGAATTAATGGATATTAGTCAATTCCGTGATGCTAACTACAAGACGTTAATCTCAGGGGGCATTCCAGCAACTGCCCGTCCAGTAATTCTTGGGATCACGAAAGCTGCCCTTGAAACGAACAGTTTCTTATCTGCGGCTTCATTCCAAGAAACGACACGGGTTCTTACCGATGCTGCTATTCGTGGCAAGGAAGATCCACTTGTTGGTCTGAAGGAAAATGTTATTATTGGTAAGATTATTCCAGCTGGTACTGGTATGAGTGCCTACCGGAATATCAAACCAAAGGAAGTTAGTGTTGGAGCAACTGCTGATAGTGCAGTGACTACAATGCCAAATGGCTCTATCCGTGAAATGGAAGAGCAAATGAAAGAAAATGACAATCAGTAATTTTCTTTAAATATCAATAAGACGTGAGTCAAGATGGCTCACGTCTTATTTTTTACTTGTGTTTTCCTTAATAAAGGTGCTAATGTTATAAAGTTAATAGTGGGAGGAGATCAATTGGAAAAGTATCAGATTGAAATTCCAAAATCAGCGGTGAAACAGCTAGAATTAGATGGAACAGAGTATTCAATGCGGCTAGAGCATAATTCGATTTTGGTCCGGCCGGCAAATGTTGTTGATTTAATTCCGCAGATTCATTTTTGGTGGTATGGGAGTTTAGCATTTTTGTCTGCCGCTTATTTTTTATTTTATATGCTTAATCAGCATTATCATGTGGTGCCTTTAAGCGGTAATTATTCAATTGCCACGGCATCTATTTTATTAAGTGCAATCTGTGGCACATTAGTATTTGCAATTACATTCATAATGCAGAAAATTCGGGGTACCGGTCCTGCACGTTCCTTTTCTTGGCGAAGTTTACCCCCGCTAATTGTTGCATGTGCAATGATTATTGTGTTCATTATGCTGGCCGTATATTGGCTCTTTGGTGAACTTTTTAAAGGCCTAATGCTTGATATATATACATCGACAGTGTTGGTGTTTATTGCTGAAGCAGTAGTTAATTATTTAATGATTAACTTAGCAATGACGATTTCGCCGGGAATCATTACTAATTTGATGACCATTATGATTGTTGGTGGCGTTGGCTTTTCAATGTTGACTAATTCAACCAAAAATTGGTGGCGTCATAATTTTAGCTTTTTGGGAACTAACCAGAATAATACTCACTTTTCGTTTAATATCACGTTAGTTTTCTCAGGGCTGTTATTGATGATTTTGATTGATTATCTTTTCGTTAATTTGAATCACAAATATCATGGATGGAAAGTTAATACATTGCGGGGCTTATTGTATGCGCTTGGTGGGTGTATTGGATGCATCGGTTTGTTTCCTAATAATCCACAGTTCCACGTATTTCATGATCGAATTGCAATGTGGCTTGTGTACTTATTATTAATTTTGATTGCTACCGTTCGTTGGATTTTACCGGAAGTAACTAAAGAGTTCTTAAAAGTTTCTTATATGATTGGTGGGGTAATTGCCGTTGACTATATTGTCTTTGAAGCCTTTACCTATTTA